>Ga0114967_10005198_pt1 | contig 10346 bp, 4 predicted proteins | sample M_130628_MF_Meta_FD_92639 | JGI IMG/M metagenome (GOLD analysis project Ga0114967, IMG submission 92639) | Freshwater microbial communities from Lake Montjoie, Canada to study carbon cycling - M_130628_MF_MetaG | ecosystem: Environmental > Aquatic > Freshwater > Lake | place: Lake Montjoie... | reverse complement strand
TTTCAAAACTTTGTGTCGCAACTCATACCAGCGTTGAGCAGCCGGGTTCGCCTGTGGAATACGTTCAACGAACCGGACACCTATGCTTCTTGCACCTATCTGCTGGGGGAATTCCCACCCTTCCATAAAGTCCGGATACGGTCCTTCCGCGCCGTCATCGACCACATGGCAATCGCCCATCATAGCGCTTGCGAACTGATCAGACAGGCAGGAAGCACCGTCGGCCCGGTCGAAGTCGGCTTCACTAAAAATTGGACGCACTTCGGCACGCTCAAGCCGAATCGTCCGTGGGATTGGTTCATGGCGAAGACGAGCCACACAATTTTTAATCGCTGGGTGATTCACGCCTTCACGCGCGCCGGCAGGAACAAAGCCGCCACTTTCCAGGGGTTGAATTACTACGGCCGAGTTCGCTTTCATAACGGCCACTCGCTCACTCCGGCACGTGGGCGTTCGCGCGAAGAACTGGCCCGGCTTGGCGTCTACAGCGACGATATGTTCGAGCGCTATCCGTTCGGACTCGAGACTGTGCTGCTTGATTTGCACCGCGAATCTGGTTTGCCGATTTATATCACGGAACACGGTTCAGCCTGCTCGGATGAGGCTTTTCGAATCGCTGACTTGCGAGCGAATTTGACTTGTTTGCAACGTGCCATCACCCGCGGAGCGGACGTGAGGGGCTTGTTCTACTGGTCTTTGATGGACAATTTTGAGTGGCAGTTCGGCTACACCAAGAAGTTCGGTTTGCTTTCCGTCAATTTCTCTGGTGAGCAACTCACTCGGAAACTCAAACCTATTGCTTCAGTATTTCAAAAAGCCTGCGTGACGAATTGTGTCCCATAGCACGTGCCCGGGTGTCTCAAACGCACCCAGAGATTGTTTCAAACCTGTGGCGACTGTTACGGTTTCTAGTCTTTTTTGCGTCAAATCCAAGTCGTTGTTGTTTCTATGGAAGATTGTAACATTCCCGTTTCTTTAGACACCAAACCGTCGGTTGTTTTAATTTTGCGTGAGGTTAAAAAAATCCCGTGACGCCGGATCAGGCGAGTTGTTTCCGTTCCCGAAACTGACAAGCCCCCCAAAGTCACTCCAAACGTAGAACCGGATTCTGAACCTGAAACATCTGATCGTATGAAAATCGTATCGCTACTGAACTCCATCGCCAGCCGCCGATCCAACCAGCTTCGAGCGACAGCATCGCTCCTCGCAATCTCATTGGCAGCTATCACGTCAGTGCGCGCTGCTCAAGCGCCGCCTCACAACATCTCCGCGATCAATCTAAACGTTGTCCAAAACGACAGCGGCAATACCGAGGCCTCCGTAACGGTCAGCAGCACGCTAGAGATCAATGATATGCGGGTGCGGGTGGGGTCCAATCGCGGTGATTACAACGTGATGATTGGTGATTCTGGCACGAATGATCTTGCCGATGGTTTCATCCTAAGTGCCATCCGACAGAATGGCCGTTACAATCTCGACGAGCAAAGCGAACCCTTTTACGGCGCGGCCGCGTTTGATGGCAATGCAAACGGGTATTGGATCGTGGCTCAAGATGTGACCTCGGATCGCGCAGAGTACAATGACAATGTTGCAGCGGCTTATTTCCGGTATACAAACTTTCTCTCCGGTTGGGCGCGCAACGTGACGGGAGTGAATGGTGGAACGAACAACTTGTTCAAAGGTTCACCTGGTTTGCTTCTCGGCACCCATTTTAAAGGCATCAGCGGGGGGCGCTCACGCGTTGACCTCCGTTCACTTGGCGTTTATTCCACCAACTCTGTTTCCACCAACACCGGCGTCCTGCTAGTGAACCACGCCAAGAACGAAGGCAATTACGCTCTGTCTATCGCCAATCCCGACGGAACGTGGGAAGTTTATGTCAAAGACAACTTCGGCAGTGCAACAAATCCTAACGCCTTGGAGCAGGATCCAGTCGCATTCGTTTATGTCCCCAAGACGAACAATAACGTTGTCTCCGGCAAGTTCGCCTTGGACAGCACTGGTACAAACGCCGTCATCCTCGTTCACAACGGAAACACCCCTTCCTTTGCCATCACAAACCTTGCCGTGGGTCGCTATCGGTTGACGATTCCTGGAGCGTCACCCACGGCTGGTGTGTTAATCACTTCTCCGGAAGGGGGTTACGCGACGAACTTCGACAACATCGTCACCTATGAAGCAGATGGAAACGGCTGGATCATCGAACATCGCGATACAGGAGTTTATCCTCCTGAATTGGAAGCCTGCACCAACGAGCCGATTGCGTCTTTTGTTTATATACCAGCCGCGACTCCTGGCTTTACGTTTACGCCTACAAATACTTTAATCACGACAGAGTACGGCCTCACGGCATCGTTCAGCGTGGTGCTAGACCTCGCTCCGACCAATGATGTGACCATCGCCGTTTCATCGAGCAATCCGCTGGAAGGCATCGTTTCCACGAACTCCCTCACGTTCAATCCAACGAATTGGAACGTTCCTCAGCTAGTCACCGTGACCGGTCAAGACGATGTGTCAACAGATGGCAACATTGCCTACTCAATCATCCTCGCCCCGGCTGTCAGCACGGATCCGAATTACAATGGATTGAATCCAGCAGATGTGAGCGTGATCAATGTCGACGACGAACAGTCCGGCATCTCCGTCACACCCACGAGTGGTTTGGTGACCACGGAGTCCGGCGGCACAGCTACATTCAATGTGTTCCTTAATCGCGCTCCGACAGGCAATGTTTTGATTGCGCTGTCTTCTAGCAACAGCGGCGAAGGTACGCCATCAACAAATGCACTGACGTTCACCCCGCTGGATTGGAATATTCCGCAAGTGGTGACAGTGGTTGGCGCGAACGATTTCAAGCAAGACGGCACAAAGGTTTACACCATCGTGACCGCAGCGGCTGTCAGCTCTGACCTGAATTACAACGGCATCAACGCTTCGGACGTTTCTGCAGTCAACCTCGATAACGACGTCGCGGGTTACGTCTGGAACTACACACTGCCCGTGCAGGTTGTGGAAGGCGCAACAGCGACTTACTCGCTCTCTTTGGGAACACAGCCCGAAACGAATGTCGTGATCACAAACACTTCCCTCAACATCGCAGGCGGCGCGACGGTGTCACCGGCTACGTTGACATTCACTCCGCTGGATTGGAGCACCCCTAAAGTCATCACACTCACCGGCGTTGATAACCTGACCAACAACCCTTCTGTGGCCTTCACGGTGAATCATCAACCGGCGTCAACCGACCCGATCTATTCACAACTGACTTCGGTCATTCCTGTGCCGTGTTTGCTGATTGATAACGAAGCATTGTTCACATTGCCTTCCGGTGATTGCATCTACGGTTTGGGAATGCCAGCAATCGGCATTGATGGTCAGGCAAGTCTCTCGGATGTGGACGCGGTGTCTTACAACGGTGGCAGCGTGACGGCAGCATTGATTGCAAATGCCCAAGTGGATGACCGCCTCGAAATCCGCAACAGCGGCACCAACGCCGGACAGATTAGTTTTAGCGGGGTGGATGTCAGTTACGGCGGAATCAACATTGGGTCATATACCGGCGGCATCGGTGCGACGCCCCTCGTAGTGTCTCTCAATGCAAACTCATCCCTGCCTGCTGTGCAACAACTGATCCGCTCCATCACATTCCGCACGGCGACCAACTCGTCTCTCGTAAACCGCACGTTGAGCGTCACGTTGAATGATGGACTTGGATTCAATGGCGTCCAAAGCAAGGCCGTTCGCGTCGGAGCACTCCGCATGACCCAGTATCAGGAAGCGGCGGACAACGGTTACGGCCAATACTTTGGTGCGGCCGACATCGCACTCTCTCAAGTTGGAAATACCACGCCGTGGCCGCTCGGCCGCACGCCTGCACCTCAAGAAGGCCTGTTGATTGATTGGCCGGATGGTGGCACGCCGAACGAATCCCAAGTGTTGCTTCGATTTGACGACTTCGTCGGAACGAACTACTGGCAAGTGCCGAGCAATGCAGTGATCGTTTCTGCTGACCTGCTTGTCTACGTCAACAACACCGGCGACGGCGGCAAATTCTTCCGGATGTTGACCGCGTGGGATGCTACAAACGACACTTGGAGCTCGCTCGGTGACGGTGTGCAGGCTGACGACGTGGAAGCACGTTCAGTCTATGAATCACAACTCGGCGTCGCTGACGGCAGCGGTGCCACCGGAACGGGCATGATTACCATCGGCGTGACGCCGGACGTTCAAGCTTGGGTCAGCGGTGAAACCAACTACGGTTGGGTGATAAAAGGTTGGCCGCTGATGACCGACGGCACAGGATTTACGTCCTCGGAGTTCAGCGATGTGAGCCAGCATCCCCGCCTGCGCGTGAAGTGGCTCGTGCCCGCTTACTCCACGGTGAGTTTCCAACAAGGCATAAACGACTACACCAACACGGTGGACGCAAACCTCTCGCAGCAGAATCCTACGTTGAATCTGTCCACCAATTTGTCCATTGGCAGCGATTACAACGACGCCGGAGCTACAAACACCACGCAAGGTTTGGTCCGCTTCGACAACATCATCGGCAACGGCACGAACCAGATTCCTCCCGGATCACTTATCCATTCCGCCATTCTCGAACTCTCCAGTGTGGGAAGTGACGCGATGGGAGACGGCGGCCAGTTCTTCGCCATGCTCCAAGGGTGGGATGTGAACACCGTCACATGGAACACATTTGGCGGCAACGGTGTTCAAGCCAATGGCATTGAAGCCGCCATCACGCCCACGGCACTCGCTGGCAACAGCAGTTTAAACCCTGACGTCCAAGGCACGGTCAACTCCTACGAGGTCACCACTGACTTGCAAGCTTGGGCCAACGGCACTCTGCCAAACAACGGTTGGGTCATTCTCCCGTGGGTCAACGGCAGCAACGGCTGGTTCAGTCGCTCGTCGAAATTCGTAAGCCTTGTTGATCCCCTCAAGCCTCAGATCGAATGTCCCCGCCTGCGTGTGTTCTACACAGCTGGTGTGACCGTTGCACCAGCAGTAATCCAAAGCTTGGGTGTTTCGCCAACGCAAGTTCAAGTTCCGTTCACCGGCACTGCTGGCAAAACCTACACCATACTCCGCGCCTCGGCTGTCACTGGTCCGTGGGGTTCGATTGGGACAGCTACAGTGACCGGCGGGGGCACAGCCACGTTCACGGATGCTAGCCCGCTCTCCGCCGGAGCATTCTATCGCGTCGTGTATCCCTAATAAAATCAAAACACCAAAGGCAGGCGCGGGGAAATCCTGCGCCTGCCTGCGGCCTTTAATCCTTTAACGAAAATCTGTTTGCCCAGCGAATACCAATGAAAAGCCCACTAAAATCATCTAGGACATCATCCATGACCCTGACACCTAACAATGACAGCAGCGTTCGTTCTGCCTTCACGTTGATTGAATTATTGGTGGTCATCGCGATCATTGCGATTCTTGCTGCGATGTTATTGCCTGCTCTGGCTAAAGCGAAATGGCAGGCAAAGAAAATCAGCTGTATCAGCGGCCTCAAACAGCTTGGCCTCGGAAGCCTGCTTTACGCGGAAGACCACAAGGGCCATTTCATTCCGGACTCCAAGATTTACTCAGGCTATGCCGCGACAGCTTACTCGGATCGAAACGGTGCAGACGATGACGTGAATCCGTTTTTCTCACTTGGCTACGTTAAATCTTTAAAGAGTTATACGTGCGCCGGAACTTATAACGTGGTGCGCAACGACAAGGATCGCATTCAAACCGTGCCATTCAGCTCGGAAAAATTTAACACTGACTTGGCTAATAACGCTGTCAACATTAGGGCGTTTGGGACAAGCTATGAACTCTTTGGAACATTTAGCACGCTCTTGCCTGATGGTGACACAGTAGGTGTAAAGAAAACTGAGTCCTCGATTAATTCAAAAGTCATCACACGATTCAAAGACGCTTTGGGGGTTAGACCTGGACCAACGCAGATTGTGGTTTTTTTGGATGCTGACGACACCGCTGGCGACGCCCTTGGAAGCCCAAACAATAACTGGCCTGACCCTCAAGACCCACATGGAGAAACCGGGACTTGCATGACATTCACCGACGGTCACGCTCAGTGGGTAAAGCGCGCTGATTATCTTAAAACATTGAACATGAGTCAGGATGGAAATCAAAAGCAGCCTGGTACTTGAATCAGGCGAAAGCAATTTCATCCTTCTGGTTATGATAAAAAATAAGTTTTTCCTAGGCTTAGTGCTGGCTTGCACAATGACGGCTAGTTCGTTTGCACACGATGTCATCACGCGCTATCGCTCCGTAGTCAATGTGCCGGACATCGCTGGCTACGTAACGTTGAAGTGTGATTTTCATATCCACACGGTTTTCTCAGACGGCAAAGTATGGCCGACCGTTCGTTCTGAAGAAGCCTGGCGCGAGGGGCTCGACGCCATCGCCATTACTGAACACATCGAGTATCAACCGCACAAGACGGATATGATAAAGAACCACAATCGCTCCTATGAACTCGCGAGCGGTACGGGCGATGATTTGAACCTGATGGTGGTTCACGGCTCGGAAATCACCCGCGACATGCCGCCCGGACATCTCAACGCCATTTTCTTGACTAACTCCACATCGCTCGAAACTCCCAAATGGCAAGACGCAGTCACCGCAGCCCACGATCAAGGCGCGTTTGTTTTCTGGAATCATCCAGGCTGGGACCGCCAACTCTCCAACGGCGTGGTGGCTTGGTATTCCGAACACACAGAACTCGTGAATCAAGGAAAACTAAACGGCATCGAAGTCGTCAACGCACGTGATTACTATCCCGAAGCGCATCGCTGGGCTATCGAGAAAAAACTCACGATGTTCAGCAACTCAGACATCCACGAGCCCATAGGCCACGACTACCACACGCGTCAGGGCGATCATCGTCCGCTCACCTTGGTGTTTGCAAAGGAGCGCAGCCAGGCAGCCATCAAAGAAGCCTTGTTCGCCCGGCGCACTGTCGTTTATTCAGCCAACCGGCTCATTGGCGATGAACAGTTCCTCCGGCCTATATTTGAGAAATCCATTAAGTTCGATCGCCTGTCCGTGACGGTGAAAGGCAAGAAGGCAGTTCTGGTCCAGATTAGCAACAGCTCGGACATTGATTATGAATTGGATCTGGCGAACGCGCCGGAGTCCTGTGACGCACCCCAAAAAATGGTTTTGCTAGGCGGCAAAACGGTTCTTCTCGAACTCAAGTGCGGCGCAAAAGCAAAGAACTCCGTTGTCGCTGGTGCTTTGAAATATCGAGTCACCAACCTGCTTATTGGCCCTGATGAAGCACTCGTAGCCACGCTGCCGATTCAGGTAAATGTCACTCTTGCTGCTGAATAAGGCTTGGGAAGCAGGCCCAGGGATTCAAATCTATTGTCTTAGCTCCTCGGTTTGCTGACCTTGTCTCCATCGTATGAACAAAAAATACGCGCTGCATTGCCTCATCTCTCTTCCGGTTGCCGCCAGCCTGACGCTTGCCACGCTTCATGCCTCCGAACCCATCGCGTGGCCCGGTTTCAAGGAAGACGGCGCAATGCTTCTTCCGAACCAATGGTCGCTGCGGCCAGCGGGCCGCCATGTCGAACTGGGGGATTTCCCCGTCAACATCGCCATATCGCCCGATGGAAAATTCGCCGTCATCCTACATTGCGGTCACGGCCAGCACGAGCTTGTATCGGTGAACCTCGCCACGAAGGAAGTCGCCTCGCGTGTGGATGTCACCGAGGCCTTCTACGGCCTTGCAATCAGCAAGAACGGCACCAAGGTGTATTGCAGCGGCTCAAGCGGTGAGGAACTTTTCAGTTTCGATTTCATGGCCGGCAAACTCACCAACCGCCAAAGCATCGCCTTACGAAATGCCACACAGCGGGGCGTACCTGCTGGCTTGGCGATTGATTTCGATGGCAAAACATTATTCGCCGCCAACGTTTGGGGCGATACAGTCTCTCGCGTCAACCTGAGTGACAAATCCGCCCACGACCTCGCGTTGGTCACTAGAAAAACAAGCGACACAGCGCATGCAGACATCATTGAAGACGACGAGGACACCGCCGCTGCCACCAAGCGCGCCAAGGCCGCAAAGCTCGCCGCAAACACTGATGCCGTTTTCCCCTACGCCTGCGTCATTGATGCGAAGCGCAACAGGCTCTATGTCAGCCAATGGGCCAAGGCGAGCGTTGCCGTTATAGATTTAAAGACGGAGAAGGTCATCGACCGCTGGGTCACGGGTGAGCATCCGTCCGAAATGATCTTGCGCCGCGATGGGAGATTTCTATTCGTCGCCAATGCCAACGATAACACCGTCACTGTCATCGAAACTAAAACAGGCCGCTCAATTGAAACCATATGGGCCACGCTGTTCCCGAACTCACCGCGCGGTGCGACGCCCAACAGCCTTGCACTCTCGCCAGACCAAAAGACTCTCTACGTCGCCAACGCAAACATCAACGCCGTCGGAGTATTCGATGTCGCGTTGCCCGGAAAGACCCGTTCGCTCGGGTTCATTCCAAGCGGCTGGTATCCGACTTCGGTACGCGTCACGCCGGATGGCAAACAATTACTCATCGCCAACGGCAAAGGCAACGTCGCCAAAGCCAACCCGCAAGGCCCGCAACCGGTGAAAGGCAAATCCACCGAGCAATACATTGCCAAGCTGCTGCGCGGGACGTTGAGCATCATTGATCTCCCGCCCGAAAAAGATGCTCCGCAACAACTCGCCGCGTGGACCGCCGAAGTTTTGAAATGCACACCGCTCCGTCCTGACGCGCAGGTGAGCGCGAAACGCCCTGAGGGCAATCCCATTCCAGAGCGCGTCGGCGATCCGAGCCCGATCAAGCATTGCATCTACATCATCAAGGAGAACCGAACCTATGATCAGGTCTTTGGCGATATGCCTGAAGGTAATGGCGACGCCAAGCTCTGTCTGTTCCCCGAAAAGGTGACGCCCAACCACCACAAGCTAGCCCTTGATTTTGTGCTGCTCGATAATTTTTATGTCGAGAGCGAAGTCAGCGCCGACGGCCACGAATGGACCATGGCAGCCTATGCAACAGACTTTGTCGAGAAAACCTGGCCGCTGAATTACGGCCATAAAAAATCCAAGTTCCCATACCCGAGCGAAGGCGTATTCCCGGTGGGCATCCCGGCCAGCGGTTACTTGTGGGATCGCGCTCGGGAAGCGGGCGTCAGTTATCGCAGCTATGGGGAGTTCGTGCAGAATTCCGCCAAGCCCGGCCAACCTTCCACGACGCGCATCAAGTCATTGCAGGGGCATTTTGATCCCTGGTTTTGGGGCTTTGACATGCAATACTCTGACCTCAAACGCGCGGACCGATTCATCAGCGAACTGAAACGATTCGAAGGCGAAGGTGAAATGCCGCGCCTGCAAATCCTCCGGCTGCCAAACGATCACACGCACGGCGTCACTGCGGGTTCGCGCACTCCCACCGCTTACGTGGCTGAGAACGACGCCGCACTCGGCAGGGTCGTTGAAGCAGTGAGTCGCTCGAGGTTCTGGGCATCCACCGCTATCTTTGTTGTCGAAGATGACGCCCAGAATGGACCGGATCATGTGGACGCGCATCGCACGGTGGCGTTGTGCGTGAGTCCGTATTCACGGAAACGCGGCACGGATTCCACCATGTATTCCACATCATCCATGCTGCGGACGATGGAACTCATCCTCGGCCTGCAACCGATGACGCAGTTCGATGCCGCCGCCACGCCGATGTTCAACTCATTCGGCCCAAAGTGGGATGCCGCACCATTTGAAGCGCTGCCGGCAAATGTAGATCTTCAGGAAAAGAACGGCCTAGCCGCATGGGGTTCTGACATCAAATTCAACTTCGCCAAGGAAGACGCCGCCGATGATCTGCTGCTCAACGAAGTCATCTGGCGTTCTGTCAAAGGCAGCAACCAACCGATGCCCGCGCCCGTCCGCGCCGGTTTCGTCCAGACCAAAGCGGATCGCGATGACGACTGAGATTCAGACGAGGTGGCGACGAAAATCTCTTGCCGCGTTCACACTGATCGAACTGCTCGTTGTCATCGCCATCATTGCGATTCTCGCGAGCATGTTGTTGCCCGCGCTGGCGAAGGCGAAGCGCAAGGCGCATCGTACGTCGTGCTTCTCGAATCTACACCAAATCGGCATCGCGACATCAATTTATCTCGATGACAACCGCGACCGCATGCCCGACGTGCCTGACACCGAGTTGCAACTCACGCCGCCAGTGAACGCGAGCGACAAACGTTATGCCTCGATGGGCAGCTTCATGCCGTTGCTCGCAAATGGTCTTGGAAAAACGGATTTGTTCATCAGTCCGCCGGTCGGCTTG
>Ga0114967_10005195_pt1 | contig 10349 bp, 4 predicted proteins | sample M_130628_MF_Meta_FD_92639 | JGI IMG/M metagenome (GOLD analysis project Ga0114967, IMG submission 92639) | Freshwater microbial communities from Lake Montjoie, Canada to study carbon cycling - M_130628_MF_MetaG | ecosystem: Environmental > Aquatic > Freshwater > Lake | place: Lake Montjoie... | reverse complement strand
GCTTTTAAAGCATTTAAAAGCAGTTTATGAAAATCTAAATTCATGCTTTTTTATCCCTAAAAAGGGGTATCATACATTTAGATACACTACCAATTTTTTGTTAGTTTTTTGATTTTAAAAATGAACGTATCATGGAGTAGGTAATTAATACAATTGGATTACAAATACCACATGAACATTCATTTTTTAATTCATAAAGGCAATTATGAAAATACAAACCCTTAGTTTTTGTTTGTCAAAATGGACATCATGCCCCTAGATAAACGGGGTCAATGTTTCACAATTACCTATAAAAATTAGCGGAGCAAACTTAAGTTATTTTTTACTTAATTTTAATCAATATAAAAAAAGCAATGCGTCTGGATCCATGATGGGATTTTGAATAAAAGATAGCCAAATTGGAATCTCGTCGATTGAACTTTAGGAATTTTCTATTCACCAGAAAATAAGCTGTTGTATCACTAGAATATAGCTTCTTGCCCCCTATCCGCTATAGTTGATTCAAAGGGTAGACCATTCCTTACTTACCCCACATGGATCACGAAAAAAATGTACCGAATTGTACTTGCCATCATACTTGGCAATCATTTTAAGGCAGACAGAGCCCCTATCCTTCATGTCCAATTGCCTTTCGTTAGGAAATGATTATGAATTGCATAGATACAGATGTTTTAAAAATGCAAATGTAATATTATTTATAATTAGTCTAAATAGTATTACATTTGCGCCATCATGAAAATCATTCAGATTTCATCTACTTACAATCTAATCTTTACAGTAAAAAACTAAACAATGAATTGCCCAAAATCCGAATTATCTAGGTGGCGCACCGAACAACAGGCCCAGCGCGATATGAAGTTACAGCATGTAACCGAAGCTTTAATTAACGAGTTGTATCCAGAAGTAGGTAGTTTAAATGATAAGCAGCGTGCAGATCTGCTCCTTTTTGCAAAATCAAATGCGAAAGACTTACCAAACCTGGCTTCGAGTGCCAATGTTGAATCCAATTGGGGTCAGTTTCGTAATAGCCCTGGGCTCGTACTAGGGATCATGCAGCTTTGCAAATTTGTTGAAGTTGGGGAGCAGATAGAAAATGGTATTGAGACAAACATACGTTATGGTGCTAAATATACCGAGCGTAAGGAATTTGAGTTCCTAGAAAAACATACTGGGATAAAAAAGTTAATCAAGTATAATGGCTATCTACACCTAGGCCTTTCTACCATATGGACAATCGATTCCATTATTGCGCTACAGAATTCGGAAGACGGCATTCATACATTCAATGGATCTTTGTTGCTAACGCAGCGTCTTGGCGATCTCGCAAGTGATTTCGCTGAAAGAGGGAATGAGCTGAATTTTATTTCATCGAAGGAGACTGGACTGTTCGCTCGTTGGAATAAATCTAACTTGGTAAAAAAATACGACATCTTGCGCCCATCTGAGCTATTAGGAAAATTAGCTGTCGGGTTTTCCATCGTCGAGGGTGTGGCAGAAAACTGGGCTAATGCACGCTCTTTAGTAGATTCAGAGGCGGCTCTTGAGTTAAAAATACTTTCGACTTTCTCCGCATTTTTTGGCTCTACCGGGAATATTATTCGTACGGCAGTAGATGCAAAAATTCTTCAAAACATAGGTAATGGAGCAAAAGCGTTAACACCTGGCCTTGGTACGACCATGGTAGCAGGGGAAATACTTAAACTTTCTAAACTTCCATTAGATATCTATTCCATTGCGATGCAGCGCGAATATGCTGATCAGCTAAGCGCATTGCACGAAGAACTCAAGAAACATAATTATCACGGATATAATTTGCTAAGTGATTTTTATAAAGAAAAAGCCATACTTGACACTGTGTACACGGCCATTGATACGACAATCAGTGTCATTGACATCGGTATTGCCAATGCCCTTAGGTTAAGTGTTATTGGTTTACCAGCCTCGATCGCAGTAAGTATGGTAATGGCTACTATTTCAATGATATCAGATGTTTCTAAGCAACAGATCATCGAAAAAATGGCACATGATCAGCATACAAAAATAGAAGCTTGGAAGCTGGCCAATCCAGGAAAAAACTATTTCGAGCAAGCATTGGATGCGAATTATGGCATGCATAAAGGTACAATAGCTGAATTGGCAAAAGGCCTAGAACGCTCATGGGATGTTGACCAAGTTATTTTATTGACGCAGGTGCTGAGCAATGCACAGATGCGTGAGCTATACATGCTCGTACAAAGTAAGGACGAACTACCCTCCGGAAAACTATTTATTGATATTTTTAAAGATGGGGCATCGCTCAAACAAAAAGGTATCCATTTAGATGTCAAAAAGGGCATTATTGATAATACAAATGATGACCTCAGACAATTATTTACGCTAACCTCATCCAGACCTATTCCTGAAAATCAGAAAATAAGGAAGGTAACCGTAAAAGTTCCTAGTGTATGGGAAACCATTTTGAACGGATTGAAAATTGCGGGTTTACATATGGCCAAAGCAGAAGCCCGTGGGTATGCTCAATTCGATGTGGAAGACTATCATGTTGTTTATAAAGACGAGGAACGAGAAGAGTCCTTATTTGGTTCAGTACCCATTCTTGCTCCTGGTGAAGAGAAAATAGAAAACGTATTTGACGGGCATGAAAGACCAGCTATCATCATGAGTCCATCAGGTACGCCGCCTCCTCATGTCCAACAACCTACAGCCAAATACAAAAAACAGCGACTTGTAAACCCTGTCGACTGGACGATCAATGATAAGGGCACAGCCAATACTAAGTTTAACCTGGATAACATCGTACAGCGTGTCCGGATGCGGGATGGAAGCATCAAAAAAATCAGTATCCATTTAAATATGGGGGCAGGCAACGACTTAGTCGTCGCCCCAATAGGAGGCTCTTTGAATGCAGATGGTGATGTTGGTTACGATGTGGCTAGTTATGTCAACAGCGACTCTCCAGTAAAAGCAACTGTAAAAGACGGCAAGTATGCTGTGAAGAAAGAACTAAAAAAAACCAAAGTTCTTGAAGAATTTATTGCCAAACAATCAGGACATTTTGGGATGAGAAGCGAGGAAGCTGAATATCGTGCTGTGGAGTGGAAAGAGGTAACGGAGAATGTAGTAGATACCTTCATCAACATCGAAAAATTGATTGGCAGCAAAGCAAACGACGAGTTCATCCTAGAAGAAGATTGGGATATCGATGTGGATGGAGGAGATGGGAATGACCAAATTACACTTGGCGCGCTCAATGGTAAAAACGGCAAGAATATCGTACGAGGCGGTGCTGGAAGCGATGATATCCGCACTAGAGGAGGTCATGACATCATTTTACAAGATATTATTAAAAATGCGGGATACGATTCTATATGTGGAGGTGATGGCATTGATACCATTTATTACAATACAACAGCTCCCACTACCGACACCACACATGGTATCGTAGTTGATCTACAGAATGTGGAAAATGGAACAGTAAACAAACATATCAAACGTAACACACATAGTCAGTTATCGTACGAACATGTTGGTACAGATACGGTAAAACATGTCGAAAACATCGCAGCTACAGACGGCGATGATTGGATCAAAATGAGCGATGAGCACAACATCGTGCATACACTCGCTGGTAAGGATACAGTAGAAACCTATGCTGGCCATGACCGCATTTACAATGGTATCGGACCAAAGACGATCCATGCGGGTGATGACGATGATACGATCTACATGAGTATCGACCAAAATACTAGCACGATTGATGGTGGTGCTGGAACAAATGATACATTAAACTATCATGAAATGACTGATTTTAAATCGGGCCATCGGAATGAAGGCACTTGGCACATGGGAACTACAGGCGTGCGAGCCGATTTAAAAAATGGGAAGGTGATCAAATTTAGTCATACCACAAATGGTGTTAGCAACCTGGAGAATGAAGAACGAGCTTCCCTCGTTACAAACTCCGCCGATATATACGATACCATTAAAAATGTCGAGAATATCGAAACAACCGATCTTGATGATAGCGTACTTGGTAGCGATAAAGCCAATAATATCACCACGTATGCTGGGAATGACCAGATACATGCGCGTGGTGGAGACGACGAAATTATAGTGGGTGCGGGTAATAAAATAATTCATGGGGGTGCTGGCGATGATATGGTGAAAGTTACATCCGCTGATGGAGGCAATACCATAGATGGTGGTACTGGCTTCGACAGCGTAGACTACAGTGGAATCGATTTGAAGCTTGAACGATGGATAGAAGTTAACTTATTGGAGGGATACGCTAAAAAATATACCAAAAAAATAGATGGCACAATCACATTTACACAAGATAAATTAACAAATATAGAAAGGGTAATAGGAACGCAGCATCATGATATATTATGTGGAGATCATGAAGACAACTTATTAGCGGCTGGACTTGGAAATGACACCTATGTATTTAAAAAAGGTAACGGCCACGATATCATTCAGGATGAAGGTGGCGATTCCGACACGATTGAGATTAAATCGGCAATCCTGCTGGATCAATATTCCTTGAATAAAGAAGGCAATGACTTAGTCTTCCAGAGCAACGACGGAAAAGATTCAATAACCATATTCAACAATTTTTTGAACAAAAATTCAAAAATAGAACATCTTAAACTTGCTGATGGTACCGTATATCAAGTAGATAAACTGATCCAAAAAGCTTCCTATTCTCCCGGTGGAACAAGTAAATCATGGTCCTTTAGTTTGCAAAAGCTTGTTCAAGAGGTAAACATGATCAAGGGAACCAATGCCGATATAAAGGGTGATGCTAGCTTCAATAACATCGTCGACTATACTGGACCTTCCTCAGATGCGGAAAGAGAAGTAATCATCAACTTATTGACGGGGTACGCTAAAAAATATCACATCCAGAAAGATGGCAAAAAAGCCCATACCAGCTACCAACTGGAAAACACAAAAGGAGCAATAGGAACAAACTACGATGACGAGTTTCGAGGGGATGATAGCGACAATTTTTTCGATGGCGGGGAGGGTAAGAATACGTTCAACGGCGGAAAGGGTAACGACTATTTTCGTGGTGGACACGACAAGGATATCTATATGTATGGGCTTAAGGCCGTATCCAACCATGGGCATGACACCATAGAGGATGCTGGAGGGGCGGATGACAAGATCCATTTTATGGCCAAATTAGATGGCTATTCGTTACAGAAAAAAGGCAATGACCTAATTGTAGTTAAAGAAACCAACAACTCCGTGAAAGTATTAAATCACTTTCTGAATGATAACAACAAAATGGAATATCTTGCGTTCGACTCCAATTCATACCAAGTAGACAGCCTTACAAATAAAGCCACACTTCTTGCAGGTGCTGGGACAGATTGGTCTTACCAAGTACAGGTGCTCTTATAAAAATGGGGAATGATGCCCAAATTTTTGCTGATGCGATGTACCGTTCATCAACGGATGCGTGGCATCAGCAAAAAAAATCGCAACCCCTAAGAAACCAAATAATTTCACTGCTTTAGAACATTCAGCACAGAAAACATTTTTTGTTTGATCGTTGCGGTACTACCATTATAATTGTTGACAATGAAAGAAAATGCTAACGGAATACCATTTGAAGTCGTTTGATATCCTGCATACGCTGACACATCCTTGATACTTCCACTTTTCATCCTCATGTTATTATTGGAGGGTACACTTTTATAAAAATCATCAAACCAAATTTCTTTTCTTGCCGAACAGAGTATCCTTCCCATACTTTGCGTAGTAATACGGGTTGCAGGCGAAAGTCCACTACCATCCATAATATTCATTTCGTTGATATCGATACCCAATTTATTTGCCCACCATGTTTTTACAATTTTGACACCCTCATGCGTCGTACAGGATTTCCCTTGTTTCCAAGCAAATGTTTTGAGTAAAACCTCTCCATACAAATTGATACTTTTTTGATTGAATGCCTCGATCACTTTGGCAAGAGGTGGCGATTGGTGAGTCGATAGTATTTTAAGAATAATTTCCGTACCCTGAGCTTGTCGAGGGGCAGGAGCGCGCAAGATAAGGCCGTCTATCGCTAATCTTCTGGTGGTACTTGCCGGCTGATCTATTTGGATACCCAATTGTTTCAACGTATCCTGGAGACGAAATGCGACTTCAAAAGCAGGATCAGGCATTGAAATAGAAATGATCTTTTTCAAATCGATCGCATAGGTGCCACGCAAATAAATCACATCCGAATAAGGTGCAGAATAAGCATATACTTGATCCCCAGAGCTCGGCACCCCAGTCGTCACCTCATTGATAATTTTAAGATTAGGCATACGAGGTTCAGAACGCACTATTTTCACAGGATCACCCACCTTAACGGCCGGCTGAAGTATCAGCTCAAACTGATTTTCGTTCCAGGAAACAGCACCCGAACCTGCACCAAAATAATTACCCATATCCTGCCAAATCCAGCCGTCGGGTAGCGTTTGTGTTCCAAACAAATGATCATCTACCAGTATACGTCCGTGCACTTGTTTTATTCCAGCTTGCCGGATGGCGTACACCCACTTTTTCAATAAAACATGTTTGCTGGTTTCGGTGTACCGCGAACTCCCTAAAGTAGGATCACCACCTCCCCTTAAAATCAGGTTGCCTATCAACACTCCTTTCGATAAAGCTCCCGAATAGCCCAATGTGGTTTCCCACGTAAAATCTTTTCCGAATGTGGATAAAGCAGTAGCAGCTGTTACCATTTTTAATGTAGATGCAGACGCCAAGCCCACATTTCCATTTTTGGAGAAAATAAGCTCGCCTGTTTCGGCATTCAATACTGTGAGTGAACTCATGCCATACTGCAATTGCCCATCTTGCTCAAAACGGGTGTATGCTTTTTCGATCGTTTGCTGGAGCGTTTGTGCCGAAGAGGTATGTATAACAAACAAGCAGGCAATAGTGAAGAAAAATTTCATCTTGCAAAAATAGAAGGTAGGGGTAGAAAATATGCTGCCATTGGTAGAAAAGAACAGATTTTTTTGCCCTCCATGTTCGTAAAACGTAAAAAGGGCAGCAGATTGTCTGTCCCTACTATTCTTCTATCTTTTGGAAGGCGTGTAATAAACCTTTCGTAATCATATACTCTGCTATCTGCACAGCATTGGTGGCAGCACCTTTACGCAAATTATCTGCAACAATCCAAAGGTTTAATGTTTTTGGCTGTGAATAATCTCTGCGTATACGTCCCACAAAAACCTCATCCTTATCGTGTGCATGCATGGGCATCGGATACTTTGCATTCGCAGGATCATCTATCACAATAATTCCTTCTTGCGATTCTAACAGACTACGCACTTCAGCAAGATCAAAATCATGCTCAAACTCAATATTCACGGCCTCGGAATGCCCACCCATCACAGGAATACGCACTGTCGTAGCCGTTACCTGAATCGAGTGATCACCCATAATCTTTTGGGTTTCTAAGATCAGCTTCATTTCCTCTTTCGTATATCCATTATCTTGGAAAACATCGATATGAGGAATCGCATTTAGATCAATCGGATATCCATACGCCATAGGACCTTCAATGCCCTTGCGCTCGTTCATCAGCTGCTCAACGGCCTTTACTCCTGTGCCTGTTACGGATTGATAGGTGGATACCACCACCCGTTTTATTTTGTATCGATCATGCAGTGGTTTTAAAACAAGAACCATTTGTATGGTCGAACAATTGGGGTTTGCGATGATTTTGTCTGATGCAGTCAAGGTATATGCATTGACCTCTGGCACAACTAGTTTTTTGGTTGGGTCCATCCTCCATGCAGAAGAGTTATCAATCACGACGGTACCCATTTCAGCAAATCGTGGTGCTTGAGCCAAAGAGGTACCACCTCCTGCTGAGAATATAGCCACATCTGGTTTCAAAGCCAATGCGTGATCCACCGTCACGACCGTGTATTTCTTCCCTTTGAAATCAATTTGTTTACCAGCACTCTTACTTGATGCTACGGGAATCAATTCATCCACGGGGAAATTGCGCTCTGCTAATACCTTCAACATCACCGAACCCACTAATCCGGTAGCACCTACTACTGCAACTTTCATTTTATTTTTTATTAGTTTGTAATTAATTCAAAGAATTAAAGTTGTTATTATGCATCCATTCATAACAGCGCCCATAAAAATAGGAAACCATCATGAGCCTCACAAACCATAAACAAACAAAGCTCAGAACAGCTTCATCGCCACTAAAAAACAGCTTCATTATCTTACTATTGCTTTGCATTAACTCCGTTTTTTCTCAACAAAAGGCCCTGCCTATCAACTCTTATAATTGCAAAACAAAACTGGATGATGTTAGCATCAATGAAATACTTGCAGACCCCAATCCACCGATTGCTTTGCCTAAGGCGAAATTTATCGAACTAAAAAACAATACCAATCAAACTATATCCTTAAAAAATTGGGTTTACAGTGATATAAATAACCACTTTACCTTTAAAAATGACAGTATAAAAGCAAATGAGTATTTAATGATTTGTGCTGAAAAGAACACCGACAAATTCAGATCATATGGAAGAGTAATTGGCATCTCTCAGCAGCCGAGTCCAAGAGGTTCAGGTGATCGATTGAGCATCAGGAACGAATGTGGGACGATTATCAACCATGTAAACTACACGGATACTTGGTACAGAAATTCAAGCAAAAAGAAAGGTGGTTGGACGTTAGAGTTGATCAATCCAAAGGCAAGCTCAAGCTGTGCAGGCATGCAAAATTGGGATGCGAGTACGGATGCATCTGGAGGAACACCCGGGAGACAAAATTCTATTTATGGTATCAGCCCTGAGCCCTTGAAAGTAACCCAAGCTATTTTATTGGATGATACCAGTATCCTACTTTCATTTAATCACACGATCGAGCAAAATTCTGCTTCGATAGTGAGCAATTATACCCTCAACAATGGGATAGGCATACCCCTATCAGCCATACCCACTTCGCCCTACTTTGAGTGTGTTAGACTAACATTCAGCACTCCAATTTCCAACGGAAACAGCTATCAAATCACAGCACAAAACATACGTGATTGCGCAGGAAACAAACTATCAAACAAAGACAATTCTGCCGAGTTAACACTTACCAAACAAATTACAAAGGGAGATATTCTGATTAACGAAGTTTTATTCAATCCAAACCAAGATGGTGTTGATTTTGTCGAGCTATATAACCACTCATCCAATCCACTAAATTTGAAGGACCTGTTCTTGATCGCTACCAATAAAAATGGACTGCCTAAATTATATCCCATAACAAAAGAAACCTATCTTCTAAAAGCCAAACACTATTTAGTTTTGAGTACCGATCCAGACAAAATAAAACAACACTATCACACCGAAAACACCAATGCCTTTTTGAAAATGGAAAGCCTTCCCGCTTTCAACAATGGTGCAGGAGCCGTTATTTTGATCAGCGATTCTGTCCGCATTGATCAGTTTGACTATGCTGACAACATGCACTCTAAACTTATTAAAGACCGAAATGGGGTATCGCTAGAGCGAGTGAGCTTCCAGCACCCAACAAATGAACTGGGCAATTTCAAATCGGCTTCATCAGCAGTTGGTTTTGCAACACCTGGCTATAAAAATTCACAGTATCTGGATCCGAACAGATCAGAAGAAGGATTTTCATTAGCATCTAAAACCTTTTCGCCAAATGCTGATGGCTTTGAAGACACATTGCAAATCAATTACAAATTTGCAGCTCCCACTGGAGCTGCAACAATTCGCATTTTTAGTAACCTAGGTGTTCCTATCAAAAAACTAATTAATAATCAAACCTTAGCTGCAGAGGGTATGATTCGTTGGGATGGCTTAAATGAACGCAACAAACGAGCTGCAGTAGGAATTTATATCATCTACGCCGAAGTATTTGACCTGAATGGAAATGTAAGAAAGTATCGCAAATCTTGTGTTTTAGCAACACAGCTAGACTAATGACACGATTTACAAACCGATCCAACTGAACTTGTACTCGAGTGAAGGATTTTTGAGACGGTCTGCCACACGCATCAACCTGTCGGGCAGATTCATAATATAATCACGTGCTTTTTCACCAGCTTCATTCAGATCAGCCATACGTTCAATTTGCCAATCTGTAATCAACTCTTTCATAATGTCCACGTAATCCACGGCTGTATAAACGCCCAGACGCTGTGCAGCATCCGTAAAGTGACTAAACGTTTGACCAATTTTCAATCCCATTTCACGTAAAAAATGAGCGGGCATCACAATCTTATGACGCATCATGTGCTCAAAAGCCAACATAGCCTCACTCGGATCAATCTCAAAAATCTTGGCCATAAAATCCTT
>Ga0114967_10005194_pt1 | contig 10352 bp, 9 predicted proteins | sample M_130628_MF_Meta_FD_92639 | JGI IMG/M metagenome (GOLD analysis project Ga0114967, IMG submission 92639) | Freshwater microbial communities from Lake Montjoie, Canada to study carbon cycling - M_130628_MF_MetaG | ecosystem: Environmental > Aquatic > Freshwater > Lake | place: Lake Montjoie... | reverse complement strand
GAGCATCAGTCCCGCTTCCCGTTCAGCGTGGCGGCGGGCCGCAGTCGCCTTGAACCCTGGCTGTGGGCGGCGGCCATCATCGCCGGCGGCGTCGCGCTGTTTCTGTTCTCCGAGCGGCGTCGCGCGGCATGAACCTGCCGGCGGAGCGAGCCTGATTGCCGCGCGCAAGCGCCGGGTTCAGTGCACGTGTGCTGAGGGCGGCGGCAGCAGCGCGGGCTCAGCGTTAAGCCGCGCGACCTCAGCCCGCAAGGCGTTGAGGTCCGCCCAGTCCGCGCCGTCCTCGGCCGGCAGCCAGCGGGCGCGCAAATACCCAAAACGATCGATCAACAGTTCCATGTGGTCGGGCGCTCGCCCGCCGCCAAACCAATCCGGATTGCCCAGACTGCGCCGGAAGAGCGCGTAGGTGGTGGCGATGGCGGCCGCGTTATCCGCCACCGTAAAGGGCGTTGTTGGCGCCGAGGCCTCCAGCGGTACGGCGAGGATTTGGAGCCCAAGGGCTTGCCAGTCGGTCCCTGCCAGCGCTTGTAAACGCGCCTCGGCGGCCTTGCCCCGCGAGAGCACCAGCAACACCGGGTGCTTGCCGTAGGCCGCGCGCAGCGAGCCTTGCGTGCCCTCGCGCGTGGCGTAGTCGAATTCCGGCGCGCCGAGTCGCGGTTGCGGCTGAAACGGCATGCTGGCTGGCCGCAGGATCCGCGCGTCGAAGCCGCGATTCAGCGCATGCAGGAAGTTGATGACATCCCATCGCGTGTCTTCATCCAGCGTCTGGGCAAAGCCGGGCATGCCGGTGCCGGGGATCCCATGGCTAATCCAGTGAAAAAAATCCCCGGGCGTGTGGCGAGCGGTGTGGGGCTCGGTCAGCAGGTCGACCGGCGGTTTGGGCAAGCCGCTCGCCAGCGGCCCGTCACCTTTGCCCTGCAGGCCGTGGCAGCCCGTGCAGTGGTTGGCAAAGGCTTGCGCGCCGTTGGCGATGGAGATCGCATCAAAGGGCACCTCGGCGTCCCGGTAGGTATCAACGCTCGCCGGCACCGCTAGCGCATAGAGCACGAGCCCCGCGCCCGCGAAACCTGCAGTGCCGCCTAGCCGGCGCAGGGCGGGCCGCAGCGCCAGTAACACGCCCGTCAGCAGCAGCGTGCCGCCGGCGACCAGCAGGGACAGCGTGGCCGCTTCGGGCAGCGTCGCGGCCAGTGACAACCGCCACGGCCAGGGCCAATGCGCGATGGGCGCATGCAGGCCCGGCACGGTGCGCCCGAGCGCGGCGGCCGCGCCCAGCAGCAACAGCGCAAGGCCAAATTCGCGCCGCAGGTCGCGCAGGAGGAGGGCCCAGAGCGCAGGGTCCAGCGTGGTCTGTAAGCGAGGGAGCCAGCGCCACCGAATCCGCGCCGCCAGCAGCAGGATGCCTGCCACCAGTCCCAGTTTCAGCAACAGCCAGCCGCCCCAGGGGGTGGCCACCAGCGCCGCGTAGCGGGGCGCCAGTTCGCGCCACGCCAAACCGAGCCCGCAGGCCAGCGTGAGGCTCATCAAAGGCAAGGCGCAGCGCGAGAATCGCGCGAGAAAGCCCAGCGCACGTTGCCGCCCGGCAAGGTCGGCCTCGCGGCTGAGGGATTGCAGGGCGAGGAGCCCACCAAACCACAGACTGGCAGTCAGCAGATGGAGGATCTGCAGGCAGAGCGATAAGGCTTCACCGCTGGCCGCCGCGTGGCCGCTTAAGGCGTAGGCGATGAGGCCCCCCAGCGTGACGCCGCTGATGAGCACCAGCCGCGTGCGCTCCTTACCCCCACTCGCAACGCGGCTGGCGAGCAAGGCCGCCAGCGCAAAGGCCAGAATTCTCAAGGCGGCCAGCTGTCCGGCCCGGGTGGACGCGGCATAGGTCAGCCAGGCTTCGGGCCGCAGCCAGTCGAGGATTTGCCCGCTCGCCTCCGCTGCCTGCGCCACGAGCAGCACGAGCGCGCCCAGCGCCCCGCCCAGCGCCAGCGCTTGCAGCAGGCGCGCGCTCCGGGCCGTTGTGCCGACCAACAAGACCCAAAGCCCAAGGCCGGGCAGGGCTAAGCCGCAGACCAGGGCAAGCCACCGGGCGAGGCAGGCTGCCAGCAGCGTCATTGGCCAGCAGCCGCCTCTTTCACGGTAAAGGAGTACCGCGACTCGATAACGTGCCCGTCGGCCGACAGCACGCGGTAGTGCACGGTGTAGCGGCCCACCGTCAGCGGGGCGAGCGGCAAGCTCAGCGAGTGGGCATCGGGTGCGGTCAGCGTGCCGGCCGCTTGCGCCGCGTCTTTGCCATCGAGCACCTCGACGCTCGAGTAGCGCAGTTCAATATCTTCATTGAACTGCAGGCGCACCGCGGCCGGTGAGGCGGTGAGGACGCTGCGGCGCGCGGGTGAGGCTTGTTCAAGCACCGCATGGGCGCAAGCCTCGTGGCCCAGCGCCGCGCCGAGCAGAAGCAGGTAACAGGCACGATGACGCATAAGGACTCCCGGTGTGTTCAGGGTGAGGGGGGGCTAAAAAAGGACAGCAGTTCCGTCGCCGACGTGGGCCAGCGCTGATGCCCGCCGGGGCGCTCGCAATAGGTCACGCCGGCAGCCGCAGGACAGCCTTCATATCGCCAGCAGCCCGCAGCCTCGGGCACGCGCGTGGCGCGGCAGCCGTTGCACTGCGCCCACCAGCGCGCGGCGGCGGCGCCATAGCCTGGGAAGTGGGTGTCATCCGTATTGTGAAAGACCCGCACGGGCAGTGGCGCAGGGCAGGGATAGGCCTTGAGATCCTCGCCCGTCATGCCGGCGGCGCTGGGTGCAATCGCGCGAAACGGGTGGGGCAGGTCAGGGAGCACGGCCAGAGCCATCGTCAGCGTGCCGCCATCGGAATGACCTGTCGCAAAGATTTTTTTGTCGTCGACGCAATAGTGGCGGGCGATGTCTGCGGGCAGTCGGGCAAACGCTTTGGTGGCCGCCAGCGACATGGGCAGGGCACCGGCATAGGCCACCAGCCAGCCGCGCGCGGTGGCGGCGTGAGTGAGTTGGGTGAAGGCTTCGTTGGCCGCCGGACTGTGTTGCGCGGGGGCGTACACCACCAGCAGCGGGTGGGCGTTAAGCGGCGAGTAGTTGAGCGGTGCCCGCACGCGGTAGCTCACCCCTTCAGGACTGCGCAGTCGCGCGCTGGCGCCGGGTGGGCCGGGGCGGCTTAAGGGCGCGCAGGCAGCGACGGTGACGAGCGGCTCATCCGGGCCAGCGGCGATTTCAAGCTCGGGTGATTTCGAACACGCAGTGAGCGCGAGTAGCGCACCGAGGACACAGAAAACCGCGTGCCGCGCTGTTCGGGCGCGGCGTGCTGGCGCACCATGCGCCACGGCCCTTTTCAAAGCAGCGAAGGAGAACACTGCGTGTCCCAAGCCCCCGTTAATTGCACGCTCGATGAGCGCGGCGTGGCCACCGTGACTTTCAACCGACCCGAAGTCAACAACGCCTACAACGACGAATTGATTGCCGCCGTCCTCGCCGCCATCGACGCGCTCGCCGCCGAACCTCGACTGCGTCTGCTGCGTTTGCAGGGCGCGGGCAAACACTTTCAGGCCGGCGCTGATTTGAGCTGGATTAATCGCGTGCGCCCCGCCTCGGCGGCGGCCAATCTTGAGGCGATCCGCGCCACCTTCGACGCCGTGCAGCGCTTGAATACCCTCTCGGTGCCCACCGTCGCGCTGGTGCAAGGCGCTTGCTTTGGCGGCGGCACCGGCATCATCGCGGCCTGCGACGTGGTGATTGCCGCCGACAACGCGCTGTTCTCGATTACCGAGGTGCGCTGGGGGCTGACCGCCGCCATCATCATTCCGCAGCTGGTGGACGCCATCGGGGTGCGGCAGGTGCGCCGTTACGCGTTGACCGGGGAACGCTTCGACGCACACGAAGCGCGGCGGATTGGCCTGGTGCACGAAGTGGTGCCGGTGGCAGCACTCGGCGCGGCGGGCGAGCGTGTGATCGAGCAACTGCTGGCCAACGGACCGCTGGCCTTGGCCGAAACCAAACAGCTCGCGCTCGACTGCGCGGTCGGCGGCGAGCCTGCGCAAGCGCCGCGCTGGCTCCCTTTGCTCGAGGCCCATTCGGCCAAGCGGCAAACGACCGAGGCGGCCGAAGGCTTGGCAAGCTTTGCTGAGAAGCGCCCCGCAAACTGGGCCCCTGAACGATGAGTCTTGAGCGCTGGCAGGTCGTGGCCTGGCGCGCCTTCAGCGGCGTGATGGCGCTGGGTGCGCTGGTGCTGGGCGTGATGTTTTCGCTGGCGGTGCTCGGCGTGCTGCTCGGGCTTGGTCTGCTATTCAGCGGGTGGTGGTGGTGGAAGACTCGCGCGCTACGACGCGTCTTGCGTGAACAACGGGCGGCGGCCCAGTCCGCGACCCGCCCGGCGCAGGGCGTGGTGATTGAGGGCGAAGTGGTGCGTGAGACGTCTGATGTGCCGCGGCTGCCGCGCTGAACTCAATCCAAATCGGGAGTGAGCTGGAGCGCGGCATGAATCTGCTCCAGCAAGGCCGCGTGACGCAGCGGTTTGCGCAGGAACGCGCGAATCCCCAGTGCGAGCGCTGTCTTTTCGTCCACCACCGCACTGTGGCCCGACACCAGAATGATGGGCAGACCGGGTTTCAGGGGCAGCAGGCGGGCCGCGAGCTGGTCGCCGGTCAGGCCGGGCATGGTCTGGTCGGTGACCACCAGATCGAAGTGGCCCGGATTGTCCTCGAAGGCTTTCAGCGCGGCTTCAGGGGCGGTGAAGACACTCACCGTATAGCCTGAGAGTCCAAGCAGTTCGCGCATGAAACCGGCCACGGTGGGTTCATCATCGACCACCATGATGTGAGCGGTCGCGGCGCTGAGTTGATGCACGGCGGACGGCTGCGTCAGGGTTTCCTCGACGGCGTCCGCACTGACCGGCATGAGCAGGCGGAAGCGCGTGCCTGCGCCGGGACGGCTGTCGAGCAGGATATGCCCGCCCTGTCGATGCACGATGCCGTGCACCATCGCGAGCCCCATGCCCGAGCCCTTGCCCTGCGCTTTGGTCGTAAAAAACGGCTCGAAAATCCGTGAACGCGCCGCCTCGGGGATCCCTTCGCCGGTGTCTTCCACGCTCAACGCCACAAACCGTCCCGAAAAATTCTGATGACAGGAGGCGCAGGCCACCGGCTCAAGTTGGACCGGTGCCGCGCTCACGGTAATCACGCCGCTACCGTTGGTGGCGTCTCGTGCATTTACGCAGAGATTCACCAGCACCTGCTGAAATTGCACGGCGTTGGCCATCACGAGCGGCAGCTTGGAGGCCATGTTCAATTGCATGCTCACGCTGCTCGGCAGGGCCGGACGCAGCATGCGCAGCGACTGTTCAATGATGGGGCCAATGGCGGTGGCCTGCACCGCCACGCTTTCGCCGCGACTGAACGCCAGCAGCTGGGCCACCAGATCCCGGGCGCGCTCACCGGCGGTGACCACTTCGTTGAGATATTCAGCGAGTTTGGGCGGGCTCGTGCTGGCGTAGCGCTGCAGGGCCAAGCCCGCGTAGCCCAGAATACTGCCAAGAATATTGTTGAAGTCGTGGGCGATACCGCTGGTGAGCATGCCGATCGACTCCATTTTTTGCGCCTGTCCTAACTGGGTCCGCAGGCGCTCCCGGTCGTGCTCGGCTGATTTCCGTTGGCTCACATCAATGGTCACGCCGGAAAACATTACCAGTTCGCCGCGCTCGTCAAAGATGCCGCGGGCGCGCGTCTCCACCCAGCTTTCCCGTCGCCTGCCCCAGCACAGACGATGCTCCAGCGTAAACGAGGAGCGGCTGCCGGTGGCCGCTACTTCGGCGAATGATTCTGACAAGGCGGCCAGCTCATCGGGATGGATGAGTTCCAGAATGCGCTCCATCGGACTTTCTTCCGGTGGTTTGCGACGCCGGCGCTCGTCAGCGCGCGAGCGCATGAAAGTGTCTTTCGCCAGATCCCATTGCCAGAAGGTCATCCGGGCGGAGGCGAGCGCCAGATTGAGCTGCGCCTCACTGTTGCGCAGCCGTTCAGCCTCCGCCCGACGGTGGCTGATGTCGGTCACATGGCCGTGCCATAAGGTGCCATCGGCATCCTGTACGGGATTGGCGTGCGCGTAGAGCAAGCGCGTTTGGCCATGCGTGGTTTGCACCCGAAACTCTACCTGCAAGGGCAGATGCGTCTCGGCGGATTCCTGCAGTTGACGCATCGCCTCATCCAGATCCGCAGGCAGGACCACCGCCTGCAACAGGGACGCATCGGCCTTCACTTCGCTCGGCGTGACCCCAAACAGTTCCAGGATGCCCTCGCTGGCGTAAGGCATTTCCAGATGCCCACCCGCGCGTTGCCGCAGCTGGAACACCATGCCGGGGACCAATCGCGCGAGCTGCCTAAGCCGCTCTTCGCTGATGTCACGGGCGCTGGCGGCGACGCTTTCACTGGTGATATCCCAGGTGCAGCCCAGCAGTTGCGCGGGTTGACCTTGAGCGTTCCGCACCAGATGGCCGACCGAGCGCAGTTGGCGAATCTGCCCCGCCTCGTCTTGTACGCGGAAGCGCGGGGTATAGGGGGTACCGTCCTGCAACAGACCACGCTGCGCATTTATCAGGACATCGAGGTCTTCAGGCAGCACACAATCCAGAAACGCTTGCTGGGTGTGGCCGTTCGCGGTGGGCGTCAAGCCATAGAAGGAGGCCCAGTTGGGAGAGGTCCGTAAGGCGCCCGTGTGGAGGTCGCGTTCCCACAGCACGATCCCGGCGGATTGCACGGCCATATCCAGCCAGGACTTATAGGCTTGAAGTTCCTCGGCGGCACGCGTGGCCTCGGTCACATCCAGCACAAAACCGTAAGCGCGGGGTCGTTCCTGCTCCACGATGTTCCGATAGCGAATCTCCAGCGTCCGCAGTTCGCCGTCCGGGCGCTGGATCCGGTAGCGGATCAGATGGTTCGCGGTATCTCCGTAGCGATCTGGGGTGACGGCCATCGCCTGTCCATGTCGCTCGATGTCCTCGGGCAAGATGCGGGCGCGGATTTCATCGTAATGCCAAGGCCCTTCGGGACGCGTCAGGCCGTAAATCTTCGCCAGCGACGCGGAACCGATACCGATGCTGGTTTCCAGATCGCGCTCAAACCAGCCCATTTGCGCGTAGCTCATGGCCTCTTCGAGGCGCTGCGCGTTGGCTTGCGAAGCGCTGCGGAGCTGGAGCAGCGGATTGCTGCCAACGGCCTCGAACAGACAGTGGACACGTTTGCCCGACTCGCTCGCGCCAAAAATGGGACTTATCGCGCACACCCAGGCGTCACGGGCTTGCTGGGGGAGGGTGTCGCAACGTGTCGGCAGCGCCTTGCCCAGACTGGCCTGGACCGCCTCGCGTAGGGCCAGGGCAGATGCCGACGGTAGGAGTTGGCTGAGTGAGTTGCCGGTAAAGAGTGTCGCGATCATCAGGCCGTGAGGGCTGCCGTCGGCGCGGGCTTCCAGTATCGAGAGTTCAAGCACCTTTAAATCGGCGTCAACGGTCAGCAAAAAGCGACTCGCGGCATGACAGAGCGCGGCCCACGGTCCGGGCGGCGCCGACTCTGGCGCGCTGGTGCGATGGCCTGTTGAGGACGCTTCTGTGCCTGAACTCGACAACACGGACTCCTGAAATTGCACCGGAACAGGCGTTGGGAGATTCCCGGAAGTGATGGCCTAGTTTGGCATACTGCGGCCCATGAAGATTCAACTGATGAGCGATGTGCATCTGGAAGTCGAGCCGGGATTTGTGCCAGTGCCTGCCCCCGATGCCGATGTGCTGATCTTGGCCGGCGATATCGGTGCTGGGCCGGATACTCCGATGGCGCCCCATGGCGACCTTGAGTTTTGCCTGCGCCGATTCTCGCCCAGCTTAGGTCACTGGCCGGTGCCGGTGCTCTACCTGCCCGGCAATCACGAATATGACGGACAGGACTTCGATGACTGCCGCCACGCCCTGCAAGCGGTGTGCGCGCGGCTGGGCATTACCTGGTTGGAGCAAGCCGAAGTTAAATTCGGTGACGTCCGCGTGCTGGGCACCACCTTATGGACCGATTTCGACGCCTTTGCCGACCGGCCGGCGCATGTGCCCAGCTCGATGACGCATAACCTGCGGGCGCGCGAAAAAGCGTTCAGAGCCGCCAATTACTATCTGGAACGCGCAGCGACCCGCCGTCATGGTCAATTGTTCGATGCCGCCGCGATGCGCGACGAATCGCTGCGTTGCCAGCAGTGGCTAGCGGCGCGTCTGGCGCAGCCGCACGCCGGAAAAACCGTGGTGGTCACGCATTTTGCGCCCAGTCTGCGCAGTCACGACCCGCGCTACGGGCTCACGCCCGGCACGGCCGGATTTTGTAGCGCGCTGGATGAGATGACGCGCGGCGTGGATCTCTGGCTGCACGGCCATCTGCACTGCCCGAGCGACTACTGGCTGGAGCACTGCCGCGTCGTCGCCAATCCTCTCGGCTATGCCGACAGCGGCGAACAGGCGAGCTTTCACCCGCAGCGGGTGCTGACGGTCTAGGGCTTAATGCAGGGTGCGACGGCGGGCAGAGAACTCCCGCAGTTTGGCGGTGAGCTGGGCGGCAATCGCCGCGTTCGGCGCCAGCGGCAACGCGCGTTCAAGCTCGCGCATGGCCTGTTGTTCGGCGCCCAGCGCCAACCAGCTTTCAGCGCGTGCCAGCAGGACAGGGAAGGCGTCGCTGGCCATGGTGAGCTGATAGTCGCAAATCGTGAGCGCTTCGGTGTGGTCGCCGCGCGCCACCGCCAGACTGCGCAGGTTGTTCAGCATCCGTAGCACCATTTCGACTGGCGTCGCGGGCTTCATCGCTTGATCAAAGGGAACCCCGCTGGCGTTGATGCGTTCCGTGAGCGTGGTGGCTTCCAGCACTTCGAGCGTGAAGGGGTCGACCGTTGCACCTGCCAGCGAGACCAGAAAATGGCCGGGGAAATTGATGCCCACGGCGCTCATTTCCAGCGCCTCCGCGACGCCGATGATCAGCGCCGCGAGGCTAATCGGAATCCCGCGACGGGTATCCAGCACCAGCGCCAGCGCGCTGTTGGCGGGTTCGTAATACTGCTCCGCGCCCTGAAACCCGTGCTGTCGAAGGATGGCGAGGAGGCGCTCCGGCGTCGCCTCGCGGCCAATCTCACTCGCCAGCCGCGCGATGTGTTCACGACATTGGTGCTCATCCGTTGCCGGATACACCACTTTCGACACCAGCAAAGCGCCATCCAGCGGACTGCCGGGGTTGAACCCGAAGGCGCGGAAGGCGGCTTCCAGTGATTCCACGGCGGCGGGCAAGGGTGCTCAGGCCGCGCTGAGCAGCGCTTTCACCTGTTGCACGCGTTCGCAGTGGCGGGTCTCTTCCAGTCCGTTGAGGCGTAGCAACTGGGCCACTTCGGCGTTCGGCTCGCCTTCGGCCCAACGGTGGTATTGCAGGTCGCCTTCGACTTCGCCGGCTTCCAGCATGCCGAACAGCTCGTTCGAGGCCGGCACTTCAGTGGGCGCCATCGCAAAGAACGGATTTTCCGCCACCGGCGGCAGTTCAAACGGCTCGGCGCCGCGCAGGCGGAGCGCCTTCAACATGCGGTGCGCGTGGCCGCGTTCTTCGGCCGCGTTATGGGTCAGCAGGTTGCGCGCTTCAGGATTGTCGATGCCTTTGGCCAGAATTTCGTAGAACAGCTCGCCGATGGATTCCACTAGCGCCAGCACGATGAAATCTTCGTCGGCGAGGGTTTTTTTGCTTTTCAGAAAATCAAAGGCGGCGAAAGCATCGTTCGGGTAGCCAGCGGGCAAGGTGTACATCGTGTGCTCCTGTTTCAATTTTGAATGCGGCGGGCGAGTAGTCGTCCGCACGGTAATGGACAGCGCCTGAACCCGCAACGCGGAGCAGGCTTCAGGTCTCGCGATAGAACAACAACAGAAATCCAATGGCTAGCAGGCTGCTCGTCCACAGCACGCCGGTCAGGCGCGGGGCGGGTGGCGGCAGGCGCAGTTCGAGCCAGCGACCGATCCCGGCCAGTACCGCAAACACCGCGATGCCGGCGTGGGAGACTTCAATCAGGAATTCGCTTTTGAGCCCGGTCGCCACATGGGTGTGCGTGAGCAATACCGCGGCGCCAACGAAGCACAGACAGGGGAAGGTATAGCGCCACACCGTGTTGGCGAGCGCGCCGGTTTGGACCCGCCATTCCATGATGCCGATGAACAGCGGCAGCAGGCTCGCCAGCCGATGCTGGACTACCGAGGGGTTGCGCAAGGTCTCGAAAAAGCCCTCATTGCCCAGCGGCCAGCCGGTGGGCTCCACAATCACTTGCAGCAGCACCGCAAACGGCAGGAAG
>Ga0114967_10005192_pt1 | contig 10353 bp, 13 predicted proteins | sample M_130628_MF_Meta_FD_92639 | JGI IMG/M metagenome (GOLD analysis project Ga0114967, IMG submission 92639) | Freshwater microbial communities from Lake Montjoie, Canada to study carbon cycling - M_130628_MF_MetaG | ecosystem: Environmental > Aquatic > Freshwater > Lake | place: Lake Montjoie... | reverse complement strand
TCCAAAGTATGAGATTTCGATATCTTCAGCGCGCGCCACTTGATCAAGTAATTCCACTAAGCGATCTGCCAACAATGCAACTTGTTGTTTTTCAAGTGAAACGCTAATCGTTCGGGAGCCAGATCGGGCCTGCAAGAAGAAAGTGCGCTCCCCTGGCACTCCTACTGTGCCAGCGACAAAGCGCTCTGGATTGTCAAAGGTGTGGACTATTCGTGGCATCCTTTGCTAATCCTTTCCACTTTCGCCACCGAGAGTAGGCGCCTTATTTTTCTTATCATTGAGTTTAGCCAGCCAGGACTCACCAGTGTCATTTAGTTTGCCGACAGCAGAACCCTCTTCCGAATAATGCACCACGCTCACGGAAGCAGGGTCAATCATTATCGTCTGGAATTTGCGCAGTGGCAATCCCATGGCATCTGCGCAGATCGCCTTAATGATGTCGCCATGACTGACTGCTGCCCACACCACATCGGTTCCATGTTCGGCTACAAGTTTGGCATCCCATTCCCGCATTGCAGTGCTGGCTCGAGCAGCCATGTCATTCATGGACTCACCCTCTGGAAAAATCATTTCATCTGGGCGCTGCTGCACAATTGGCCAAAGTTCATTTGTCGCTAACTCACTTAACTTCAAGCCTTGCCAGGTGCCATAGTCACATTCAATTAACCGATCATCGAGCGCGCTCGGAATTTCTGCATCGAAAAGCAAACTGGCCGTCTCTTGGGTTCGCTCCAATGGGCTCACAACAACCTGTGCCACTTTTACTTCCTTGAGACGAAGCGAAAGCGCTTTAGTAGTGTCTCGACCAACTTCATCAAGCACAACGCCCGGTGTCCTACCTGCCAGAATTCCAGATGCATTGGCATCTGTTCGACCGTGACGAATCAAAAGCAAAGTACCCATGGCTAAAGACTATTAGCAAATTGCCGCAAGTTACCTAGCGGAAAGTACGCCGGTAGCGAGCAAGACCATTAACACAGAGCCCAGCGTGATGCGGTAAATAACAAACGGCAAAAAAGTTCGCGTTTGTAGATACTTCATCAAGCTGGCGATTACAAAATAGCCAACGATGAATGAGATTACCGTTGAGACAATGGTGGCAGGCCAGTTCACAAATGCATCCGTTCCGATGTCGCCCGCGGTAAATGCAGCAGATCCAAAGACTGCTGGGATGGCTAATAGAAATGAGTAGCGAGCTACCATGTCGCGCTTAAATCCCATAGCTAAACCCGCAGTGATTGTCGCGCCACTACGCGATACCCCAGGAATTAACGCGAGCGCTTGTCCAATTCCAAAGTAAATTGCGTGACGCCAATTGAGTTCAGATTGTTCCTTGGTGTGCTTAGCGAAATGATCTACTAAACCTAAAACAATTCCCATGACGATAAGTGCGCCAGCAACTAACCAAAGATTTCGCGCCGTTGTTTCGATTGAATCTTTGAGAAAAATTCCAGCTACCACAATTGGAATCGAACCGATGATGACGTACCATCCCATTTTGGCATCTGGTGTCGCTCGCACTCTCTGATTTGTAAAGCTGGCAAACCAGGCAGAGATGATTCGTGCCAAATCTTTTCTAAAATAAATAACTACCGCAAGCTCAGTTCCGATTTGCGTTACTGCGGTAAACGCAGCGCCTGGATCTGGCCACCCTAATAACCGAGAAATTATCAAGGTATGTGCCGTCGATGAAATCGGAAGGAATTCAGTTAGGCCCTGTGAAATTCCTAAAATTATTGCCTGGAGCCAAGAAAGTTGTTGCGCTATCTCCGTCACTTGGACTCCTTAAAAATTCGTCAGACACACTTACTAGGGTCAATAATTCCTGCTTTTAAACGTTAGCGTGATCCTATGGAACTGCGAGCCCTTGGTAATAGTGGACTTTTGGTGTCGCAGTTTGCGTTAGGCACTATGACTTGGGGTCGAGATACCGACATCCATGAAGCCCGAGATCAATTCAATCTCTATTACGAATCAGGTGGCCGGTTTCTGGACACAGCGGATGTGTACGGCGACGGAGCGGCTGAAGAGATTATTGGAGAGTTTATTCAGGATCTTCCGGATGTAGTTGTCTCAACTAAGGCAGGCAATGTTCGAAGCAACCGCCGTCGCGATACTAGCCGAGCGCATTTGTTGGCCGCGCTGGATGGTTCGTTGCGACGACTAGGTAGAAGTCACATTGACGTTTGGCATTTGCATGCGTGGGACCCCTACACTCCAATTGAGGAAACACTAAGCGCAGCAAAGTACGCCGTTGATACTGGACGAGTTCGATATTTGGGAATTTCGAATTATTCAGGCTGGCAATTAACTAGCGCTGCATTAATTTCAGAGTTTCCGATAGTTAGTGCACAAATGGAGTACTCCCTCTTGCAACGTGGGATTGAACGTGAAGTGATTCCCGCTAGCGTCGATCTTGGGGTTGGAATCATGGCTTGGTCTCCACTTGGTCGTGGCGTCTTAACGGGCAAGTATCGAAATGGGACACCAGCAGATTCCCGAGCAGCTACCGCACATTTCGCAACTTTCGTGACGCCGTATTTAAATGATCGATCCCGCTCAATCGTGGACGCTGTTTGCACCGCGGCGCAGGGTTTAGGAATTGCTCCAATCGATGTTGCACTCGCGTGGGTAAGCGCTCGGACACAAGTTTCCAGCACAGTAATCGGCGCGCGCACTGCCGCGCAAGTACGTAGCCTGATTAATGCTTTTGATACCGAACTGCCTTCGGAGATCCATTTCGCACTAGATGAAGTTTCTGCAATCGAACGTGGCTATCCAGATTTCGGTTGGAATCAATGAGTTCAGTTTGGGAATTTCGTGAAATGAGTTTTCATCGGGATGCTAAACGCAGTGATGTAAAGAATTACTTAACTTCAATGGCAGAAATAGAACGCTGGGAACTAGATCGGGTTCACATCAGCCGAGATGGCAGGCGTTCTATTCGGTTGCGGCGAAAGATTTATCATCTGCAGCGCACTGCTTAAATTCAAGTTAAGAATTGTGTATTTTTATTACAAACTACGAACAAATCGATCCATAACGCGAGCGCCAAACTTAAGTCCTTCGGTTGGCACGCGCTCATCAACGCCGTGGAACATAGCGCTAAAATCCAGTTCCGGTGGAAGCAGCAGCGGCAGAAAGCCGTAGCAAGTAATACCTAGCGTGCTAAATGCCTTCGCATCAGTGCCACCACTTACTGTGTAAGGCACTGGAGTTCCAAAAGGATCTTCAGCGCGGATTGCCGCTCCCATTGCATCAATGATCGGTCCTTCAAATGGAGCTTCAAGAGCTATGCCGTTTACAACATCTTCCAGCACCACTCCAGGCGGCAAAAGATTTTCAATGTCCTTAATCAAGTCGTCTTCATACCCTGGCAAGAATCTGCCATCAATCATCGCTTCCGCAGCGCCCGGAATCACATTGTGCTTGTATCCAGCATTTAGCATCGTTGGATTAGCGGTATTGGACAGCGTCGCACCAATGATGCGCGCGATTGGACCAAGTTGCGCGAGCAATTCTTCTGGATCGTCAGCACTTAATTCCATACCAAGAGCATCGGAAACTGCCTTGATAAAATCTCGCACAGTTGGCGTAAGCGCTAAATCGAATTTGTGATTTCCGACTGCAGCAACGGCCTCGGCCAATTTAGTTACCGCGTTGTCATTGTTCAAAAATGAACCATGGCCTGCAGTGCCTTCGGCTTTTAGCTTCATCCAACGAATTCCCTTTTCCGCCGTTTGAACTAAATAGAGTCGAACGTCATCACGCAAAGTGAGTGAGAAGCCGCCTACTTCACCAACTGCCTGTGTCACTCCGCGATATAGTTCTGGCCGGTTTACAACAAGCCAACCTGAACCATGTTCACTGCCAGCTTCCTCGTCTGGCAGCCAGTCAAAGACGATAGTTCGATCTGGCGTCACACCATTTCGCGCCCAGGACCTCGCTAGCGCCAGAATCATGCCGTCGCCATCTTTCATGTCGACTGCGCCGCGTCCCCAGATCAAGCCGTCGTGTATTTCAGCGGCAAATGGCGGATAAGTCCAGTCCTTTGCCTGTGCTGGGACTACATCTAAATGACCATGAATAAGCAAAGCAGGTTTGCTTGGGTCTTTCCCTTCAATTCGAGCGTTAACACCTTGTCGCTTGCCACTAGTTGTTTCGTAGCGTTCACATTCAATGCCAACTTCTTTGAGTTTGGCCTCAACGTATTCCGCAGCTAACGCCTCACCTGGACCAGAGCCGTCACCATAATTCGAGGTATCTATTTTGATTAAGTCCCGGACAAGTTCAACAACTTCGGAATCTACATCGGCAAGTGGTTCAATAGTCATACCCACATTCTGGTGCATGGAAAGATTATTTGACATGGCATGCTGGCAGTTGAGTCAACAACTGGATATCAGGTATTCTTACGGGGCTGGGCTTGCCCAGTTCACCGGTCCGGGTGGCGGAATTGGCAGACGCGCTAGCTTGAGGTGTTAGTGACTTAACAGTCGTGGGAGTTCAAGTCTCCTCTCGGACACATAAAAGACGTTAACTTAAAGGGCGTTTAGTTTCTACTTTCCTAAAACGCTCGCTAAACGCTCGCAATCTTATTTCTAGACAACCTTCTTCCGCTTGAATATAACGCTTCAGCACATTCATTGTGTGAGTAGGCAGAGCGCAAGGGGTAACTCAACCCGTTGGATTGAACTAATAGAAGCTTTACAATGAAAGCGTGATGAGAGACGTGCCCGAATGTTTTAAGGGTCGCCTTTTCGTGATATTTTCCCTATTCGTGGCCTTAACTCTGGGTAGTTACTTGCTTGCTTGGCTTCTTTTTTCCGGTGAGCGTACGGGGCAGAAGGAGTATTCGGGTGGGTCATTTGTTGTGGCATTGTTTGTTGGCGCGATGGCTTGGACATTAGCTAATAAATTGATTGTTGGCGCGACTGCTTGGGCATTGGCCAATAAAAGTAAAAAAGCCGAATCACCTAAGTGCCCACATTGCTTAGAAGTTGTTAACGTGGAAGCCACTAAGTGCGTTAATTGTGGAACCGACGTTTCGGTATAGGAAAAACGCACCCTCTCCAATCACGCTACTACTTAGCCGACTTGCTAGTCTTCAAAGTTGCCAAACGCTCGCTAAACGCTCGCTCAACGCGTTCAGCCTGTGAGTAGCGACCAAGCGGCCCCAATTTGGAAACGACTAGCTCCGAATTAGTTAGTAATAGAAATGTCTGAACCACAATGCTTGCAATTTGTATTTCGTTTATAGATCGTTCTGAGACACGCCTGACATTTTGTCGAGACACCAACTTTGGGGGTTACTTTTTTCCACATCCAACCCAAAAAAAGAGAAATCAGAAAGGTTATGAACCAAGGTACTGGGTCCATTCGTATCCGCCCCGTTCTATATTTGCCCGTAAATGAAGCCTACGTTGGATTTGTTGTTTTTTGTGTGTTCTGCCAACCAAAGACTCCATTGCCTTTATCTCTGCGCGTATATCAACGTGGTCGATTAAGACGGTGAGTACTGATAAATTTGTGGACGTCCGCTAGGTGACCTTCGCTGCAAAAGATGAAATTCGACTGGTAAAGGATCCCACCGGATGGGATGCGTATCAGCGCAGCAATAGATGCAATCGAGGTGCACCTGTGACACTCCAAAAAGTCATTCTGTTTTATGGGTTTGCCCCAGTGGCTGATCCAAACGCACTTCGTCTTTGGCAACGCGATCTTTGCGAGAGCCTAAACCTAAAGGGTCGCATCATTATTTCCGAACATGGCATAAATGGCACCGTGGGCGGAAGTATGACGGCCTTAAGGAAATACGTTCGCAAGACCAAGGAATTTCCAGGATTTAGCAAGATCGATTTCAAATGGTCGACTGGGACTGGCCATGACTTTCCCAAGTTAGCCGTGCGAGTGCGAAAAGAACTTGTCTCCTTCGGTGCGGCTGATCAGATTACTGTCACGCAGGATGGTGTCGTTGGCGGTGGTGCTCACCTATCCCCGCATGAAGTTAATGAACTAGTTGCAAGTCGTGGTGACGAGGTAATTTTCTTTGACGCACGTAATTCATTCGAGGCTCGTGTTGGAAAATTTCGCAACGCTATCGTTCCCGATGTTGAGACGACTCGAGATTTTGTGACGGAATTTGAAAGTGGAAAATTCGATCACCTGAAAGACAAGCCGATTATCACTTACTGCACTGGGGGCGTGCGGTGCGAAGTGCTATCTGCTGTTATGAAGAATCGCGGCTTCCAAGAGGTGTACCAAATGGCCGGTGGCATTGTTAGATACGGCGAGACTTTCGGAGACGATGGCCTTTGGGATGGTTCGCTATATATCTTCGATAACCGAATGAACATGGAGTTCTCCGACAAAGCTAAAATTATGGGGACTTGTGATGAATGCGGTGAGCCAACAAATAGTTTTTACGATCAGCACGCTAAACCGGGCCGAACGCTTGCGTTGCTGTGCCAACCGTGTGCGATTGCAACTGGTGGCACTAAACCAACGCTCGATACAAATGTCGTCGGCTAGCTGCCAATTAAGCTAAAGCGGCAATTACGTCTATCTCCAGTAACAACCCAGGAATCGCTAGCGCAGTAACTTCCACCGTAGTGTCGGCTGGGTATGGCTTGGAGAAGTACTTTTCTCGACATTCGATAATTGTTGGAAACTTTGTCATGTCAGTCATGTAGATATTTACCTTTATAACTTTAGACAAATCACTACCTGCCGCGCCCAATACTTGCTTCAAATTTGCAAAAACCTGATGTGCCTGGGCCTCGAAGTCATTCTCACCAACTATTGCTCCAGTCGAGTCAAGAGCTGCCTGTCCTGAAACATAAACAACGCCATTATGAATCGTTGCTTGCGAGTAATAAAACGGGCTATCCCACGAATACGGGCTGGCTACTCCGATGACGCTCAATTGCTTCTCCAAACGAATATGTGCTGACTTAGCTAACTAGCAGTTGTTGAATGCTGGCACATGTTTGGCGGAAAATTCCAGAGAATCCAGAAATTCCATATTTAGGTCGCACCATTTAACTGGCGCTACTAGTTCGCGCTTGGACCGGTCTTTTCAAGCGCCCGTAGATTTGCGATTCGATCTTCAATTGCTGGATGCGTAGCAAATAGCTTGGAAGTCATTTTGTTATCCAGTGGTGACTCAATCCAAAGGTGGGCCACGGCATTAGATTTCTGATGCACCACAGTGCTATCGGAGGCCAGAGTCTCAAGTGCTCGTCGCAATCCCGTCGGATTACGTGTGAACGCGACCGCAGTCGCGTCCGCCAATGCTTCACGCTTACGAGAAATTGCTGCCTTTAAGAGCACTGCTGCGATCGGCGCCAAAATGGCGGCGACTAGCGCGGCGACCAATACAAGTGGGTTGCCTCCCCCATTGCTGTCTCGCCGACCGCCACCAAAATAGGTCATCCGAATTAGAAAGTCGCTCAACAGCGCTATAGCTCCTGCGGTTGTTGCGGCCACAGCGGAAACTAAAGTGTCACGGTTTGCTACGTGCGCTAATTCATGCGCAGATACTCCTTGAAGTTGCTCGCGATCCATTACTTCCAGGATGCCTGTTGTAAATGCAATAACTGCGTGTTGCGGATCCCGGCCGGTGGCAAAGGCGTTTGGCGCTTCATCTTGCACAATTGCAACTTTGGGCATCGGCAAGCCCGAGGCAATAGTTATCTCATGAACTAAATTGAATAATTGCGGCGCAGTTTCATGATCGATGACTTTAGCTCCAGTCATGGCTAGCACTATCTTGTCTGACGAGTAGTACGAACCCCAAACACCGAATAGTGAAATTCCAACAACGATTGGAATTATTCCAATGCTGGTGTAACCCGCATAAAGTGCAAACGCGTACATTACGAAAGCAGTTAAACTTCCCATTACTCCTAGCAGGAGATATGTTTTTAAGCGATTGCTTTTTTCTTGCTCGCGAAAGTCAGACAATTAACGCCTTAGTTAAATGAGACGTTTGGTACGTCGCGCTTACCTGGATCGTTAACAGCATAAAACTCGCGTGCAGCAACGTTCGCTGGTCCCGCAAAAAATTTTCCAGGAATACTGACAATGATTTCATTCAACTTACGCACATTGTCGTTGTAGTACTGACGAGCGAAGCCAACTTTATTTTCAGTTCCGGAAAGCTCTTCTTGCAATGAAAGAAAATTCGCTGATGCCTTCAAATCTGGGTACGCTTCTGCAACTGCCAGCAAACCTCGCAGCGCCTGGGTCAACATGCCATCTGCTTCTGCGACAGCAGCTACACCTTGGGCAGCCGTTGCTTGGGCTCGCGCCTGGACCACTTTTTCAAAAGTTTCCTTTTCGTGGGACGCATAACCTTTCACGGTTTCTATTAAGTTCGGGATTAAGTCAGCACGACGCTGCAACTGAACTTCGATCTGGGCAAAGCCTTCATCGACAGCAACATTTAATCGCACCAACTTGTTGTATTGGACTATGAAAAAAGTAGCCAGGAGCACGACAATTCCAACAACTATAAAAGTTACATTCATGGTCCTAGATTACCCCAGCCAAGTGGGGTTACGCCCTTTTTTACCTAAACCAGACTCGCCCGATGTTCTTCATCGTGCGTTAAAACCTGAATCAAAAGCGCACTCACATCGATCTCGCCAAAAGCGTCATGTTTGGCTTTGGCCTGCCACTGCGTGGGTGTCAGATCCTTGACCGCAGAAAGCAAATTAGTTCGATGCGACACGGCGATAGCAGCCACATCCTGCAGTGATTGACCCCCAAAATTTGCGATTGTTTCGGCTGGATTTGGTTCCCACCAGACAAACTCAGGTATTGGATCCCCGGCCGCTTGGGCCTGGCACATTAACTGAATTCTCGGCAACCACACCAGTTCATCTACCTGCGAAATGTGCCCAAGTACGACCGGTGGCGCCCACTGATCGTCGCTATCCGCTAACCATTCTGGCGGTCTCAATTCCGCATTTTGCGCTGAGGTAATCATGCGATCTATCGACATAATTAGCTCAACCATCAGTACCGCAGGAGGCGTAGACACTCTCCTATCCTGCCTTAAAACCAATGTTTGTCTAATTAGGCAACAGTGTTTGGGAGCATTCAGGCTTACTCAAAATGCCAAGCATGGCAGTCTTTTCTGAGCTGGTTACAAAGAGTTGCCACTTAGTTTTTACTGCGACTTGCCTGGCAATGAAATCGCATCGGCCAGGTTTATATGGCGGCAACCAAGAAGCGGCATTGGAATCACTTTTTTGCCGATTCAGTGAAGCAACTGTGACGATCAAGTTAAGTGGGTCATTGGCAAACTCAGTGCGAATCTCCTCTGTCCATAAATCTGCGCCCATTTGCCACGCATTACTTAGTGATACCACGTGATCAATCTGCGCTTCGGAGGGTTGTTCCGTGAAAGTGTAAGTCTCATTGGAATATGGATCTGTCCAGGTTCCACCAATCACTTTGCAATCATTAGTTCCCGCCTTGTAAATGGCAGTAGTGAAGTCACGGCCCAAAATATCGTTTCGAGTGTCACAGCCATTTCGATCAACATCTTTCCAAGCGGAGCCAAAAGCATCTCGACTGTAGTTAGTTGTCGCACTGCGACCGCGCTCAACCAATGCTTGCGCGGCAAGTAATGCTTGTGATTCGCCAGCACTTGGCTCCTGAGTATCAATAACCGATGGTGATGCTGATACCTGCGGAACTTCGGTTGGGTTAGGTAGCGCTGGACTTGGCGCAACAGAGTAAGGCGAGGCTGTAGGACGAGAATCCACTGGCTCGCTGGGATTGTCGCCTGAACCAAACCACCAAAACAGGAAAATGATTGCAATTAACGGGTAATACTTTTTCACCAATCAATCCCCTCTTTATGATCCAATCTCAGCATTGCATTTGTTTTGCTAAATGGCTTAGAACCAATAAATCCTCGATGGGCACTAAGTGGACTTGGATGGGCGCCGGCCACGACGCGATCCGGAGAAAAATTTGATGCATAGTTTTGCGCGGAGTTACCCCAGAGGATCGCCACCACTTTTGGATCAGCAGCAATAACTGTTCGCAAGATTTGGGCAACTACCCGATCCCAAGGCAATTTAGCGTGGGAATTGCTCCCACCATGAACTGTGGTCAATCCAGTATTTATAAGTAGCACACCTTGCGCGACCCAGTGTGCGAGATCCGGCAATGTTTTTGGAGGTTGGCCAAGGTCTGCTTCCACTTCCGTAAGAATGTTGCGCAACGAGCCTGGTAACGGCTTAGTTCCGTTTGGAACTGCAAAAGCTAAGCCAATTCCATGATTTAAATTTGGGTATGGATCTTGGCCAAGGATTACCACTTTGACTTGTTCTGGAG
>Ga0114967_10005191_pt1 | contig 10355 bp, 1 predicted proteins | sample M_130628_MF_Meta_FD_92639 | JGI IMG/M metagenome (GOLD analysis project Ga0114967, IMG submission 92639) | Freshwater microbial communities from Lake Montjoie, Canada to study carbon cycling - M_130628_MF_MetaG | ecosystem: Environmental > Aquatic > Freshwater > Lake | place: Lake Montjoie... | reverse complement strand
GTAAGCAAAGAGTCTATCTGCTGCTGGTGTTGCTGATCAGTCCCAGGCAGTATCTCGAAGCGTTGAATATTTGGGGCACTCGAGGAAAAATTTTGGGTTCCCAAGACGGTAATGCATCGATTTAAAGCCAGAAAATCATCGTGCGTGATATCGATCTGCAGCAGGTCATCCGGAAATTCACTGAGATTAAGCAAACTCCGGTTCCCTGTGATGCAATAAACTGCTGCCCAATCAGTGCCACCTGGCTTAGGCACAAGAGCCAACGGAATGCCAAGTTCAGGATCCTCCCCTCTCCAGACTGCTACCTTCAATCGCTCTGCGCGGGTGATATCCTCAAAAAACGCATCTTTAAACCTCCTAGCCTTCGGGAACTCGTACGCGTTGAAATCAGGCGAGTGAGGCGCAACTAGAGTGACATTGGTGTCCGCGGCGAGCCAGGGGCGCAACTTGGCAATCCCCGGCAGGAATTGCTCTATCGGGGCCTCATCCGAACTCATCGCGGCTTCGGAGGAGGGAATCGGTCCGGTAAAATCACCGATCTGGTCACTAAACCAGATGATCTCTCTGGAATCGGATAAAAGCGCTGCGAAGTTTGCCGCGTTGAGCTTGGCCGCGCCTCGCTGGTAAAGCGGATGACTCTGTGTATGCGCGAGCAGCTCCTCAATGTATGTGAGCGCTTCAATCCTTTTGAAGCGATCCCAATGAAACTGATTGGAATAGCTTCGGAGGCATGAAGCGCAGCCGGCAGCACATGACTTCGGGCAGCTCAGAACTTGTTTGGCCGCTGAAAACAGTTGCTGGGCTCCCGAAACTTGAAGCATTCCCACATATCCGGCTCCACCCGGAACCGAATCCGATAGGATGATCTCGAGATAATGGCCTCGAGTCCATCGGTATGAAGCGTCTAGTTCACTCTCCGGAATGGATAGCAGCTCAATACTCCCCAATCGGATGGCCTCCGCAATAGTCCGCGCAACAGCCAGTTGGAATTCTTGAAAGTCCGGATGCTGCTGGGTAAGGTAGGAAGGAATGGGGATGCGTTTGGCAATCTTCAGCTGAAGCACATCCGTGTGAAAGACATGCGCCAGATCAAGGCACGTACCACTTCGTTGATTGTTTGATCCTCCGTCGCATTTATCACCCGTTTTCGGATTATCGTGAGCTGGGATCTGAAACTCATTTCCTCTTCTACGAAGTTTCGCATAGGCACACCTATTGCATCGAATAAACCCCAAGCCACCTCTCCCTTGATTGATAACAACCATTTTTCCTGCACTGGCATTCTGGTACGCCCAAGACACCAAAGTTAAATTGGTTCTCTGAAACGCGTGGTCGGGCGCATTGCCTATAAGGATCTGCTCCAATGCAGCAGGTGCTCTGAGGCGGCTTTTTCTAGGCTCTTTGCCGTTGGGCTCAGTCGCTGAAGTGACAAACGCAAGTGGTTCAATATATTTCTTGGGGACGATATGTCCAACGGCAGCTCCACACGAGGTGCACTGATCCGAAATCCGATCTTTGTCGTCCTGAAGATCAATGTTTTTGCACTCCGAACAGATCCGGTAGTGCATGAGCGGCATGAACATTCGAGGATTGGAATCAATGCCTTGGGATGTCCACACTCTCCCATTAGCAATGACTTCCGAGTCTGGAGAGTATTCGACGATGCCGATGCGGGCATCCCGAGTCAGTTCAATATCCCTTTGTCCTGCGTATTGACTGGTTCCATCCATCACTTCAAGCTCTATGCTATCGACTGGAAACGAATACGTTGGAATCACTCCGTGTTTTGACAGAAAGGTGATCATCTGCTGGTTAGCATACTTGACAGCGGTTCGTTCTGATGCAGCTGCTTTTCTGATACTCCTTTGGGGATTCGCAAAGTCCGCGAGTTCCAAACTTCTCTCGAAGTAGAAACTGTATTTGCGACTGAAAACGTCCCCCACCTCGTTCAGCCGTTCGATGAACGCGGATTTGAGATGGTTTTCATCAAAGCTCCGATGGGTTCCAAGATGTGCCATCGTCTGGGCATAAAGCTCTGCTGCAAAATTAATTGCAGGAGCACTTTTTTCGGACAGCAGCCATCCTGTCAGATCGTCTCTGAAAACAGCAATCGCTCGCGCGTCGCACGGCGATGGAGGGACCATTTGGAGTCCCTCTCTTGACATAGTTACTTTTGGAAGTCCAAAAAGTTGACCAATTTGGAGTGCGTGCTGATCCAGATTCTTAAAGGCAAGATAATCAGCTAGTAGTATTGAAAATTGATGCCTCATCAAGAGACGCTCATTGCCCAAATGAACAAAGGGAGTCCGAGGCGGATTTTTGAGAAAATCATCTGCGCTCTCAAACACTGTTTGGTCGTAACGTCGGTTTCGAGCGTAAGTAAGGCTTACCGGCGCACCTTGTCCCCTTCGACCCGCACGACCGGCTCTCTGTTGATAGTTGGAAATATCCGGAGGAACATTGCGTAACGCCACAGCCGCTAAATCCCCAAGATCAATTCCCATTTCCATGGTCGTTGAACAGGACAGTAAGTTGATGCTTCCAGACTTAAACCCCGTCTCATAATGCTGACGGAGATCTGATCCCAATGCCGCAGTATGCTCCTTTGCAATCAGTGTCGGAACCCCCGCCGAACCGCAATACAAGCTGTGGTAATGATTTCTCTCCGTCTCAGTCCTCCATGCAGCGGGGGAAAGAGCCACCATCTTCCCTACGCATCTCCAGCGAAGGCATTTGTTTCCAATTGTCCACAAACTCATCGTGCCGCATTTATCACACCTGTATACGGTCTGCTGGCTGTCCCGTAATTTGAGCCGAAGCAAATCGTGCCGCATTACCAGGGTCGGCCTGTTTGGCGCGTGCGGTCTCAAGCTGCTGTTTGGCCCCAATCCACAAAGAGCAGTCCAAATGCTGGGCAGAACGTTTACAGGCGGATGATTTGGCAGAATTTTTCCAAGCGCGTCTACAAAGCGGTTCAAGTATACTTGCTGAGTCGCTTGATTGACTTTCGGCAACAGCGTAAACCTATGCATTGGGTCTTGTAGGCAGTAGTATCGGTCGGCCTGATTATAGGGACCCCAGAAGAACTCATCGGTAGCGACGATATTCCCAATTGGCATGTACATCGCGCGATTAGCCCGCATGACATCTAGAACAAACCGCACAATGTCAGCACCTTGCGGTGCTGGAAGCCCTGCATCTTGTGCGATCTGTGCAAGGTTAATATCATACTCAACATCAACGATTCCAAGGTCTTCCAAAGAAGAACGTGATCCTCCGGGTGTGCAGAATTCGGAGACGATCAATCCACGAAAATAATTCGAGGCAGAGGCTCGGGTAAGAGGCTCTCCCGCCTCGTTCGTGAAGCCGATAAGGAAGGATGGGTCTTGCGTCATTGCTGCGGCAAGATCATCAACCCCACACCCTTTCGGGTGATTTTGCAACTCCGAGACGATACGGTTTCGTAAGACGATCTCTTCGTGTGAACGTTGAATACTGGGTGCAAAAAAAGCAGCATCCTGTCGGTTGTCACTGAACGCCAAAACTTTCCGGCCTCCTCCCGGATAGTTATAAGGAGCAGGGCGTTGCGGCAGCGCTTCGTACAATGCGTCGCAGATAGTTGCAGAGAGCGCCTGATCCCCAGGATGAAAGGGCGTGATAATTTCGGTGCGATCAACACTTCCACAAGAACGGCAGTGCGTCATCCGCAGGGTACCGTTAAGACGATCATCTTCATCTTGCTGGGCAAGTTTGGCTTTCCAAGTCTGAATCCACCCCTGAGGAAGAGGAGTTTGGAGTGTATCAAGGCATTCCCCTGTCATGACGTTGATGAAGCGAACCTCAGACGTGAACTGTTGCTGAAATACCTCAGCAGCCACAGCGTCAGTGTCATCATCCGAAGACACAATCGATGTCTTCGGAAGAAGCCAGAAGACTTGACGCTTGCGCCCCTTACGACGATCGGGATGCAGCTGTGTGCCCGCATTGTTTGACCACGCTTCAAAGTAGAGTTCGCCACATTTGCGGCACGTTAAGAGTCGATATCGGGGTTTATTGTCAGCGTTTCGGAACCGACGGCTAAACTCGAGATTTATCGCGTGTTCATCTTGAGCCGTCGGAGGGGTGGTCGCTGGGGGCTCCAGTTCCACCGTTGCGTCTTCAACGCCCTTGGTGAAAAAGTGATACCGGGCTGGTAACAATGGATAACCTTGATCGCTCTCGCGAGCGAATGCACCCAATGTAACCATGGCGCGAACGGCGTTTTGACGGTCTATGGCGGAACTCTGGTTTCCAAATATTTTATTAGCGACGTCGCGCACTAATACTCCACCGGGCGCAGCAAGAATCTCGGCCAGTTTCTGAATATTTGGATCCGCGGCCATTTCCAGCGCCAATGCGCCTGGAAAATAAGGCGGATGGTTCAGCGTCAGTGGTAAGTGTATGTTTTTTTGAGATACGTTACTGTTCCAGAATTGGTGTGCTTGGGTATGGTCAAAAACGGGAGCTCCAGATGGCAAAGCGGCTGCCGCATGAAGTCGAGTGGCGTCAAGAATTGCACGAAGATCACACCAATCCGCCACAGAGAAGGAGCTTGCTCGCGGTGCCATGGAAAGCAGTCGGTGCGGCTGCCGTTTTGAGTGGATCGGCAGACTGAATGTTGCGTTAAACAAATCACCGGCGAATTTAGCAACCTTAACCGACTGTGCTGGATCGAGACTCGCGCTTGTTCCAATGCATCGCACCGAGTGTGCTTTAATCTTCGTCCCAGGTGCAGCAGTCGAACGCCGCGCATCCAGAAGCTTTTGATTGATATCGGCGATTGGTAAAGGTCTGTCTGCAAGATAACTTTGGTATTGGGCGGGTTGGTGCAGAGCAAATGCATCCATGGTCTGGATGTGAGCGCTTTTCTTTTCCTTGAGCAGCAAATGGTGGGTGTAAATTTGTGCAAAATACTCAACCTCTTGAGTTGCTGCATTGGTGAACCAAGTCCAATCACCAACAGGATCTAGACCCCTGTGAGAGGCTGCATGGCTGAGTTCATGACGAAGCACTATGTCAAAAAGCTCCTGATACGCTATTCCCCGTTTGGCAGCGCACAAACGCACCAAAAGATCATATACCACAACCTTATATTCATCGGGTTTGTAGACTCCAAGAATATCTAAAATCCCAACACGTTGAACCGGAGGCTTTTCAGGAGCTTCGACGGGGTAATCAGGTGGCTGGTGGGGCATTTCGCGCCGTCCCTCCGGAGTCATTGGATCTCCCTCAATCGGAAGTTCATCACCTTTTCGAATCTCATCCTCTGCGCCGAGGATGTCATTGAGCCTGGCTAGATCATCCGGATTTCCGGTGTCTTTCTCGATATCACCGCTCTTGAGTAACTCCACCAGCAATCGTCGCGGAGCTGAATGCTTATCAATTTCTATTTCGGGGACTTTGACCGCGGCCAAGTTCATGAGATCAATTAGCTCATAGAACAGAGGACCGTAATGTCCGAGGTCGGGCTGGATTGATGTTTGATTGTGAAACGGCGGGGGCGGAGGCGGCGAAATCGTAGAGATCGTCTTGCTCGTCGAGTATTTGTTGAGAAGTTTTCTAAGGAGCAAGGCGACTTCTGAGGCTTGAGTGCCTGCATAGCTGTGGACCTCATCAAGAATCAAAAATTTCAGATCAATGTGGTTGAACAGACTGCGATTTCTGGGCAGCAGCAGGAGGTGTTCCAGCATCGCATAGTTGGTCACCAGCACATGGGGAGGGGTATCGAGCATCTCCTCCCTGGAAAGAAGCCAGTTATGCGGAATACCCTGGGGAAAGGCTTCCTTGATGGAGCCGCTAGCAAGGAGCTCGGCTTCGATCTGTGTCCGGTTTTTCGAGGGAGCCGTCTGTCCTGTATAACGGCCCACGGTGATCTCATGATGCTGTAGTTGTCCCGCAAAAATTGGTGCCAGTCGCTGGTACAGCTGATCGTTTGCAAGCGCGTTGAGCGGATAAACGATGATCGCCCTGATACCTGGTCTGTTCGCTAGATTTTCTTTTAACAGCGTATCAATTAGGGGGTACAGGAAGCACTCCGTCTTCCCTGACCCTGTTCCCGTTGATACGACAATGTTCTCTCCCCTTTCAACGACACGCCGAATGGCCTCCTCCTGATGCGCATGAAGTTTCCGACTAAAGACTTCACTTCCCAAGTCTGCGAAGCCGGGATGAAGTACTCCTTGGTTTACCAAATCTCGGAGTGACGCTCCTTTAGGAAAGTCCGGGATTGCCTCAAGGAATGGCCCCTTGATAAGCACATCCGGCTGGTTGAGGTAGTTTTCCGCATCTTGGCGAAGCTTTGGGAAACGGCTGCTGATGGGTAGCGCCGTCAGTAAGTAACGACGAATGCGGTTCTGCAAGTCGTCCTGAAGTTTAATCGGATCAATTTCCAAGCTCATAACTAGGGGTGTATCGTTAGGGTGAAGAGAAGGTAGTAAAATGCGAAGAGCTCCGGCGCGGTTCCCAGAACTAGGTTCATTTGTTGTTCCAAAGACGGCTGCTTCGGATTGGGAATCAGCAACCGGAGCAGACTGATCATTCTTGCGTCATCGATTCTGCCAACGGCACGGCATCTGAGAGCGAACGCAAGCAGACAACTATGGGCAGCGATGCCGATGATCAATTCCTTGTCTGGATAAGTTGCCAGGAACTGGACCTGCTCAATAGGCCACATCCCACAACTACCCAGATTTTTTCCGTTTGTACAAATTGCTTGTAAAGAGGCTCTTAATTTTGGCTCTATGGTCCAAATAGCACTGCAAATGTGACTTAACTGAGACTTGACGTTTATGATGAATTTTAAGAGCCAAGCCCCTCGAGTTCCATCGCCCGCTTCTGGTTGTTGTATGATATTAACCAGTTGATCTGCTCGGTGCTGGAGAGCCTCCAAGCAGCGAACGAAGTGTGTGTACGACAGCAGATCGTCACCGGAGAGAACATCTCTTTGACAGTCGTTCAAAAGCGATGTAGTCCACGTTTGGAAGGGAAAATGAGAAAACTGCAAGCGGCCGTTGACTGCTCTAGGTGTTTGTAAGAATGTGCCGATGAAAGCGGGGTCCCCTCCAAAGTCCTTCAACCAGAAGTGAAGATCCGGCAAGTTTTGCGCATTTAGAAGGTCGTAACTACTCGCCGTCTCAAAGCAGGCCTCAATGATCGTCTTTGCTTTTGTGCTGCTTACTGTGGGGCCGGTTAGGAGGGGCTCACCAGCCATCGAAGGGTTGCTGGAAATCAGAAGCAACGGTTTGCGAACATCGGAACGGGAATTCGCGTGAGCGCACAAGTTATCAAGTGCGTGCTTCTGCCAGATCTGCTTGCTTTCGGGTGTCCCCAACGCAAAGGCCTTTTTCGATAGAGCCTTATATAACGACTCTACTAAAGGCTGATTCTGACGCCATACTACGGATGGGAATTTCCATCCGAGCAGCTCACGGGCTATAGAAAGCCACGAGTCGAGCACCCCATTTGTCAGAAGCGTATGTGACAGTGTATTGTCCCAGAACATAACTTGAGCTGCTTCGTCAGGGTTCCGTCCATTCAAGGGCTTCTGAAGGATAAGCTGAGCCTTTGACAGACCGAATTTCTCCCTGCAGCAAACCGGCTCCCAAATCTTGGAATTTGTTTCACGACTGCAAATACCTACTAACCAAACACTTCCTATATCAGCGCTGTCATCAATCGAGATTTCGATATTAACCTCACTGGATGAAACACTGGGAATGACACTGCAATTAATGCCCTGAGCTAATGGCTGTTGGTGTGATGCCGTGGCGCCAAAACTGAAGGCCGGCTGGGCATTGCCCGATGGAATTACACTAGCGCCGGAGAACACATCATTGAGTTTGGTCAGATGAATTCCGAATGAGGATGCGTTAGAACTCCCTATTCTTTCAAATGTCCATGTTGACACATCTCCCGCGGCGTAAGTGCAGGTATCAGCTATGCTGGGCTTTCTCCACTTTAGCAGCGGGTACGGTTGAGGGGCACCCACAGCACTCACGAATTGGGCGTCAATTTGACCGATGGATTTTTGCGACAGCCCTGAAAGGAAAAGGGATACGCTGGGTTTCCTTTCTGAAAGCGTGCAGATGACGCGCCCATTTTCCAGAAGTTCAACCGGCAGGAGACCGCCCGTATGAAAATGGACGAGACGGTCTTCGTTTGGGCGGACATCCAGAGTTCCACCTTCCTCGATTTCCTGCCGGCTTCCGTCCGACTCGGAAACAACTATTTGAACTCGGTTGGAAGGCATCTCCCATTCCTCGTTTGCACTTCCGACTTTCACTTTGAGTACTGGTCTCCCGATAGTTCTCTTGAGATCATTGTTGTTTCTTGAGAAGCCTCTTTCAGAGACCAAGTTATTTGGGAGACTGGTGCAGAGAAAATCTCCCAGCGCAGAAATGCGGCCTAATCCCTTCCAGTAAACCAATTCTTCGATTCTCCGCCGGTTTCCATACTCCAAGCGCAGCGTGATCTCGTGAATTGCGTCCGGTAGCGTTTGTAGCCAGGCATTAAAGTCACTAGAAACGTCTACCAAACTGGGCGATCCCTGAGTCGCGAGGGTTCCGAGGTTTATTTGCTTCACCTCTGAGGTTGGGTGCAAAAAAGTCAACTTCGCCCCGGGCATTAGGTGGGATGGCACAACACAGCTTATGTCCAATCCGACGCCATAATACACACGAAGGCGAGAATCATCCGCCAACCGATTGACTTGAAAGACATCGGTTTGATTGCGGATGAGGTAAATGCCTGCCCTTGTGCGCGGGGACAATGTCCATTTTATATTGCCGCGACTGACGTCCACGACTGATCCCGCTTTTGCGGTGAAAGTCAGATACTGCCAGCCGTTGTCCGTGCCGCATTGCATCGGTTGAGGAACCTGCTGCCCAGAGACTGAGCAGGCTGCATCGAAAAGCAACAGGTAGTCTTTGTTTTCAGCAAGTTCTACCTGAGTCGTTTTAGGGTTAACCGTACGCTCATAGCCGTTGCTCGCATCGAAAATGCGAAATCCAATTTGCGGGTCGATTCCGTTGTAAAAGCCATAGACCTTGTCGCCTTGCCCGCTAAGCCCAGTCAGTTTGACTTCGAATTTTGAGGGAAGACTGGGCAGCTCCGAAAGTGGAATAGGGTGCCTCTCGTTGAGAGATAAAAGAGAGGGCAGACCGGGCACCTCCCAACTTGAGCTGTTCGAAGCAACCTCGGAGTTTTGTTTTGGGAGGCAGAGACACAGGTCCTCGCTGTAGGTGTCGAAGGAAAGGAACGCCGGTTTAGGCCGAGGGAAATGCTTTTGTCCTTCTTCGGTCTCGAGTAGCTCCGACACGTGCGGAGGAAACAAACTTTCATCGCCAGTCTTGCACCAGCGCACGAGGCGACTGACAAGAATGGAGCCGGCCTCCGATTCCAAGGTTTTCTTGAGCCGCCCCTTTTGCACCTTCTGCGCTAGTCGAAGAGCGAATTCTTTAACCTGTTCTGGATGAGATGTGTCTGGAAGTGGATGCTTTCGAAGGCGGTTCAGCGCATCGTGAAGCTGGTTGATGTAATGGGGAAGAATGGCCCCATGAAAAAGGTAACAACCGCCTTTATAATGGAGCGGCCTTTCGGGATAGATCGTCCCTGCTTTGAGGCCCAGTTTCCTCAAGCTGCTGATAAATGTGGCAGCCAGATTTTCTCGCTGGTGGTTCTCGGGAGCGAAACCGAAAACTTTTTTCCACGCAGAATAGAATCCCCCGAACCCCAAGTGGTCCTCAACGCCGTCACCCTCGCTGTCTTCTTCTTGAAGGCCGATTGCAGCCGCAACCGATAGTCCGTAGCAGACCGTGGCTGGAATCTGATTCTCTCCGAGGAGAATTTCCAGAAACTTAACTGGGTCTTTCTCAAACCTTTTGAACGGGTGATTCCGGATGGTCTCGATCACCAAATCCTGAGTATCCTCATCAATATCCAGAAAACCCAGAAGCGCCTCGCTGGAAGAGGATTTGATAGACTGGGAAATCTTATCTTTGATAAGCTTTTCGAGTCCTTTTGGGGTCAGGGTGGCCATAAACAAAAATCAGAGTTGTCCGCTGAAGGCGCGTTGTTGGAGGGAGGCAAAAAAAGTGTTGCTCAGCAATGCCGCATTGGCACTCGATTCGATTGTGCGCTGACATTTCTCAGCAAATCTGGAGAATTTCCTTTGGGCGTCCAAAGGGGGATATGGAATTGAAATTTCTAACATTTTTGTCTTCCCGATGTTTTTCATCGACCCACTGCTGCCCGTGGCGCGTTGAACCAACTGGTCCCTGAAATAAGCAGTCCTTGCTAAGTGAAGCACGTAAAGTGGC
>Ga0114967_10005190_pt1 | contig 10356 bp, 9 predicted proteins | sample M_130628_MF_Meta_FD_92639 | JGI IMG/M metagenome (GOLD analysis project Ga0114967, IMG submission 92639) | Freshwater microbial communities from Lake Montjoie, Canada to study carbon cycling - M_130628_MF_MetaG | ecosystem: Environmental > Aquatic > Freshwater > Lake | place: Lake Montjoie... | reverse complement strand
GTGGAGTCCGGGGCAGTTAGAGAACGAGATGAAACGCAAATCCTGGCTCACGCATCCCGCGTCAGTGGAGTTGATCTTCAACACGCCGCCCGAAAAGCTCTGGCAAACAGTGCTTCTCAGGAAAGGGGGTTGGCAGAACCGCATTCTTTCGCAATCGCCTGAAGATTTATCGTCGAATTGAAGGCTTTTAAAAAACAACAGCCGCGATGCTTTCGCCCGCCGAGCTTCTCAGAGTGAGCTCTGTTCCAATCGCATTTGCTTCCCGCCGCACGTAGCCGAGCAAGACGATGCGATTTGATTTCGCTGACAACACCACGCTCGTGATGTGGCCGACTTCTTTATCATTGAGAAATAATTTGTCGCCACGCAACGGCAGGGTTTTTGTGCCCGCCGTCACTCGTAGTCGCCTCAATTCGCGGTTCACATGCCCGATGCTATGGATACGATTCAAAACTTCCTGGCCGATGTAGCAACCTTTGTTGTAGCTGATAGCGCGGGCTTCGATTCCGCACTCGCTCGCGATATTTGATTCGTCCATGTCTACGCCGAAGCGTGGAATGCCCGTCTCGATGCGTGCGTGCTCAAACGCACTCCAACCACAGGCGCGACCACCGATTGTTTTGACAGCCGCGATGAGTTTGTTCATAACGTCATTCATTGCAGCGAGCGGGATGAAGAGATCAAAGCCATTTAAGCCGAGCCGCGCGTGGTTCATCAGATAGATATCACCCAGTGTTGCGTCAGACACTTTCGCCGAGTCCAATGCTTGTGGGGGAATCTCGTTAAACATGGTCAGCGCGCGGATGGCCGCTTCCGCTTTCGGTCCTTGCACGCTGAACAATCCATAGTGCGGCGTCACGTCCACGATCTGCACATCATCCGCCACGATGAATTTCTCCAGCCTTTGCGTCACGAGTGCGGTGAGTCCGGGTTCAAAATCTAGTAGAAGTTCATCCAGAAGCGCGAAGATGTTCAGGTCGCTCTGGATTTTTCCTTTTGCTGTGGTGAGGGCAGAATAACAACCTTGTCCAGCGCCGAGTTTTTTAACGTCGTTAGTAACCTGTCCGTGTAGAAAGCGAGCGCGATCCGCACCTGTGAGACAAATGCGGCAACGAAAACTTAGGTCGAGAACGCCAGCGGTATCGAGCAGCGCTGCATGTTCGCCACGCACATCGCCGTAATCCTCCACGACTTCCGCATCGTTCTCGGAAGAAAATTTCGCGCCGAGACTTTCGTGGAGTGCACGGAGCAGTAATGGCGAGTGTTCGCTCACGATGTCATTTGGAGTTAACCCACCACGCGCATCTGCACTGCATCAATGATCTGGTCGCCAGAAAGAATAGAGCCGATGATCACAACAGTTTGCCCCTTCTTCAAATGACCTTGCTCTATCATCAGCTTGAGCGCTGTCTCAATGGTGTTCTGTGGATTGATGAGGTCAAACGGGATCACCATAGGTTTTACGCCCCAGCTCAGGCTTAGTCCGCGCGCCACTGAGTCGCGGGCGCAGAGTCCATAGACGGTGGAGTAATGGGGACGCAACCAACCTGCATATCTCGCCATGCTGCCGTGCCGCGTGAACACCAGAATCGCATCCGCCTTGAGTTCGTTCGCCATCACCACCGCGCTCTTCACGACCTTCTGCCGCGCCTGCGTGAGTTCCGCCTGTTCGTAAAACTTAGCCCCTCCGCTGCGTTCGATACGCGTCGCGATACGGTCGAACACCTCGATGCACTTGAGCGGATATTTGCCAACTGTCGTTTCACCGCTCAACATTATGGCATCCGCCTGCTCGAAGACTGCGTTCGCCACATCGGTTACTTCCGCGCGTGTCGGCATGGGGGATTCAATCATGCTCTCGAGCATGTGTGTAGCGACGATTACGGGTTTGCCCACGCGGAGACACGCCTTCACGATGCGGCGCTGTACGATCGGTAATTCTTCGTAGGGAATCTCGATGCCCAGATCGCCGCGCGCCACCATGATGGCGTCCGCTTCGGCGATGATAGCCTCCAGATTCTTGATTGCTTCCTGATCTTCAATCTTTGCGACGACCAGCGGACGATGTTTCCAGCCGGCGAAGTGTTCCTTGAGCTGCATCAGATCGCGCGCTTCCCGCACAAATGATAGCGCGATGAAATCCACTTCCAGTTCCAGCCCGAGCTTCACATCAGAAATATCTTTCGAGGTCAACGCCGGCAGGCTGACTTTCACCCCGGGCAAGTTGATGTGGCGGCGGCTGCCGAGCTTTCCTTCCGTGAGAACCTCGCACTCCACCTTGTTCCCCAATTTGGCGAGCACCTTCATTTCGATGGCGCCATTGTCCATGAGCACTACGTCGCCGACGCTGATGTCGTTGATGAAGTTCTCGTAGTTCACATCTACGGAATGTTCTTCTTCACTGCGTTCGCCGCGCACTGTGAGCGTGAACTTTTGTCCCGGCTTCAAATCAAGCGGCACCGGAAGATCGCCTGTGCGGATCGCTGGTCCTTGCGTATCCATCAAGATGCCGGTGTGCGATACACGCGTTTCCGAAGCAGCGCGGATGATGGCGACGACTTTGCGCACCCAATCATGCGGTGCGTGCGACATGTTGAGTCGAAATACATTCACGCCCGCATCAATCAGGTCGCCGATCATTTCGGGCGAGCTGGTGGCGGGTCCGAGTGTGGCGACGATTTTTGTTTTTCTCATGAAAGTCGGTTTAGGCTCACTGATTCACATGCAAAACTTTCGCGGGCGGGAAGCCATTGAAATAAGTCGCTGAGGCGCTGCCGTACGCGCCTATATTCTCGGCATAAACCAAGTCGTCTACTTCCAGATTAGGGAGCAGATCCGACTGCGAAATTACATCCAATCCATCGCAGGTCTGACCAAAAACTGCGCAAACTTCCTTCTTGCCGGCCTTGAAGGACTGCAACGGATATTGGCAGTGATCGAAGATGATGCCGCTGAAAGTGTGATACACGCTGTCGTCAATGTAGTAGCAACGTTTGCCGTTTCGGATGGCCTTGCCGATGACGCGCGCCACACTCGTCGCCGATGTCGCCACTAGAAATCTCCCTGGCTCGGCAAGAATCTGGATGTCCTTCGGAAACAACCGCTCGATCTCCGCGTTGATCACGCGTGCAAGTTCGGGGAATGGCTTCACATGTTTGTTGTAAGGGGCAGGGAAGCCGCCGCCGATGTCGAGAATCTTGAGTTCATGTCCGCGCGTCTTTGATTCCTTCATCACTGCCGCCGCGGTGTTGAACGCCTGCACGAAGTTTTCAAAGTTCGTGCACTGGCTGCCAACGTGGAAGCTCAAGCCTTCGACAACTAACCCCATCCTGAATGCCGCGAGGATCAAATCCACCGCCTCACCCGGATCGCAGCCAAACTTATTGGAGAGTTCGCATTGTGAACCCGTGTTAGAAACCGCCAAGCGCAACACCACGCCTGCGTGTGGCGCATACTTCTTGATCTTGTGCAACTCTGTGACGTTGTCGTACGTGACGAGCGGCTTGTATTTGTCGAGTGCGAGCAGCGTCTCCTTCGGCTTCGTCGGATTCGCGTAGATGATCTTGTCCCAGATGAAATCCTGTTGCGCCTTCGGGGACAACTTTTTGATGTTGTCGTACACCAGCATGAACTCTGGCAGCGACGCCACATCAAAGCTCGCGCCCTCCTTGTAGAGCGTCTTCACGATGGCGGGTTCGGCGTTGGCTTTCACCGCAAAGTAACATTGCACGCGGGGCAGATATTTGCGGAACATCGCGTAGTTGGCGCGGATTTCGTCGTGGTCCACGATTACGAGCGGCGTGCCATGTTCCTTGGCGAGCTTTTGGATTTCTTTCTTGGTCATGATTAAAACAAAAATGCAGTGGCGTTTTAGGGCATTGCGCCGGAGGCACAAGAAAAATCATTTGCGGCAGCGGTGTGCTGAACGACGACTTGCCGCCTCGTCGCCTAAAAAACCAGAGATTTCTCTCCACCGATGGTGCGAGAATCGAGTTGAACTTTACCCCTAGATTTTCAATATTTAAAGCCATGAACAAGAACACGATTGCATTAACCTTGGTTTCGGCCATGAGTTTGAGCGCTACATTGGCTGAGGATGCGAGAATATTTAAGAACGACAAAGAGAAGGCAAATTACGCTATCGGCCTCAACATCGGGGGTAATTTCAAACAGGGCAACTTGGAATTTGACGCCAAAGCATTTGATCAGGGCATGAATGACGCTATTGCAGGCAAGCAGGGTATGACCCAGCAGGAAGCTCGCGAAGTCATTACCAAGTATCAGACGGAGCGCCGCGCTGCCGTTGGTGAGAAGAACAAAGCTGAGGGCGAAGCTTTCCTCGGAACAAATAAATCCAAGCCTGGCGTTAAGACCATGGAGAGTGGTTTGCAATATAAAATCCTCGCCGAAGGCAGCGGTGATTCTCCCAAAGCCGAAGACACCTGCATCGTGAAATATCGCGGCACGTTCATTGATGGAACTGAGTTCGACAATTCCGACAAAGCTCCTGGCGGTACGGCGAGTTTCCCTGCGAACCGTGTCATTGCAGGTTGGACGGAAGCTCTCACGCACATGAAGCCGGGTGCGAAGTGGCAGTTGGCCATCCCCTACAATCTGGCTTATGGCGAACAGGGCCGTGGTAATATCGGTCCGAGCACTGCGCTTTTGTTTGATGTGGAACTCATCTCGTTCACTGCACCACCACCACCACCTCCTCCTCCCGCTCCGCTAACCAGCGACATTATCAAAGTTCCGTCGCTCGACGAGATGAAGAAAGGCGCAAAGATCGAAACGATTAAAGCCGAAGACGTCGAGAAGTTGCAGAAACAGGCGGAGGCAAACCCTGCCGGCAAGAAGAAGTAACCTAGCAGCAGCGCTTTCAAAGGGAACGGGCGTGGATTACTCCACGCCCGTTTTACTTTCTTCGCGAAGAAATAGACGGCCTGCCTTAGCTTTGCTTCCGCCGCATGTAGTCCAGTTTCCACGGCTTGCGATACTCCACGCTGACGAGTTTGTCCGCGTCTTTGTTGCCGACGACTCGTTCTTTTTCCGCGTCCCAGGTGATCTTGCTGCCGGTGCGGTAGGCGATGTTGCCGAGATGCGCAGCGGTGGAAACGTGATGGCCGCGTTCGAGGTTGAGGCGCGGTTGTTCGCGGGATTTCACGCAGTCGAGGAAATTGCGGACGTGCGCGGGGCGCGGGTTGCCGCTGCTTTTATGTTTTTCAGGGTCAAGATTTGCTTTGCGTTTTTCAGGTATCACTTCCCACCCGGCGTCGTTCATCATGATCGTGCCTTCCGTGCCGTACCATGCCACACCCCAGGGCCGATTATTGATACCCGCACCAAGCCCTGCCTTGTGCTCCCAGACAAGCATGTAAGTCGGAAATTCATAGGTGGTGATCTGCGAGTCGGGCGTTTCGGAGTTGTCATCCAACACATATTTACCACCGCTGGAGACGACGGATTGGGGCGCTTCGGGCGGTGTGCCCATGAAAATCATGTTCAATAGATGCACGCCCCAATCGGTCATGAGTCCACCCGCGTAATCCCAGAACCACCGGAAGTTGAAGTGAAAGCGGTTCGGGTTGAATGCGTGTTTCGGCGCGGGGCCGAGCCACATGTCGTAATCAATCCCGGCGGGCGGCGGACAATCTGCAGGCTTGCCGATGCTAGGCAGCCAATCGAGATACGCCCATCCACGCGCCATCGCAAGTTTGCCGAGCTTGCCTGATTTTACAAATTCCGCCGCGTCAATCATGTGCTGACAACTTCGCCATTGGGATCCCATCTGCACGATGCGGTTGTGTCTTTGTGCGGCGGTCAACATTGCTCGGCCTTCATCAATCGTCTTCGCGAGCGGCTTCTCTACATAGACATCTTTGCCCGCCTGACACGCCATCACAGTTGGGATCGCATGCCAATGATCCGGGGTGGCGATTAATACGATGTCTACGTCTTTGCGATCCAGCACGCGTCGGAAATCTTTCACTGTGTCAGGACGTTTGCGTTCTTTCTTTTCGCAGATGGCAAGTCCCTTGGAGAGATTGGCCTCGTCGAGATCGGCAATGACGACGCACTCGACTTCCTGGTTGTCGAGAAAGCATTCGAGGTCGCCCTGACCCATACCGCCACAACCGACGACGCCGAGCCGCAGTTTGCTGTTCGGGCCGGGCTCGCCGGCGCGGACGGCGCGGATAAGCGGCCCGGCGAATGCCGCGCCTCCCGCGAGCCAGGCGGTGTTGCGGATGAATTGACGGCGTGGGAGCAGACTCATTGGCGTTTTCATGATTTCAATGACAAACCGGAAGTGCGCCGCGTTCAAGCGTGAATGTGATTGGTTGACTGACACAATGATGTTACGATTCGCGAAGAATGATGGACGCTGACGAAAAAGAAATTTACCGCTATCTCAAGAGCCAATCGGAAATTTTTGTCACTTGGCACGTGATCAGCCGTCATGCGGGAGGAAGAAGCCGTTTTCAAGAGTCCTCGGAATGGGCGAGGCCTGTCCTGATGCGGATGCAGGAACGCGGCATCGTGGAGACTGATCAAACAGGAGCATATCGTTTGAAACCTGTTCCAACAGACTTGAGCGCAGCACCTCGGTGGGTGTCGCCACAGATCGCGGAGTTGTTGTTGCGTAGCGGGAAGAAGATTCCTGGAGCAGTTCGTCAGGGCGATGACGATGAGGCTTACTACGATAGTTTGTAACGTCAACGGCTTGTGCGGAGCCACAGATTTTCTGACCCGAAATCAATCACCGCATCGTTGGCGATGAGTTCACACCCGCCGAGGATTCCAGTCACATCACGGAAGAGTTTTCCATCCGGGCCGAACCCCCAAGGCTCAAGATTCAAGACGGCCACGCCCGAGTGTTGAATTTTTTTTCCGCCCACAGTGAATTCCCGTACGGTTGTGACGCGAAATTGTTTCTTGGCAGCGGCGACCGCGCTGCTGAGTTGATTCGGCGAGGGCGAGAGCCGCAGATCGAATTCCCTCGCTGTCGTCTCATCCAGGCAACTCCACACCGCGCCGGAATCTACGAGGAGTTCTGCAGCGTGTCCGTCTAGCCGCGTGGCGATGGTCATTGCAGGCGGCGAGCGGAGTTTCATTCGCCCGACGACCCGCCGAGAATCTGAGAAGAGTTTTTCAAGCATGCCCCTTTTATCCGCGCTCAGTGCAGTACGGCGCACGTAAAGTCGTCGGCTCGCACAATCAACAATGGCGTGATGCGCCAACAGAAAATCGCAGCCGATTACGATATCGAAGGACGCCGGTTGCCCGGCGATGCGGATGTCCTGCGTGATGGTGGGTTGATTTGTGAACGATGCGGCGCCGAGTTCGAGGCGGTCAATGGTGTTTGTGTTTGTAAGACGCGCCGCAGTGTTGGTGGAGACGGTGGTGAACGACCAGCCAGTATCTAGGAGGCAACTGCGTTTGCGTCCGTTGACGCGCGCGAAAAGAAACAGGCGGTTTTCGTCCGTGCGGCGGAGTTCGACTTGTTCGTAGCCAAGTTTGAGAAGCGAACCGGAAAAGGTTAGAGGCTCGGCCGCTGCTAGTTTTCGTTCCCAATAAAATGCCGCCGTGAACATGCAGACGAAAGCAAGGATGCGGATGGTGGGATTCATTCCAAAAAAAAGGCGCGGACTCATCGTCCGCGCCCGAAGAGTGTATTGGAGTTATTTCGTTTTCTTCTTCTCAGCCTTGTCCGCCTTCACTTCGACGTCTAGGGCCACCATGCGGTATTGGATGGTGACTTTGGAGCCAACTTTGATGTCGCCGCTGATCTTCGTGCCAGCGTCGCGAGCGACCTGCCACTTCTCGCCATTTTTGCTTTCCACGGTGATGGACGCGTCCGTGACTTCAAGCACGGGACCAGTGACTTGATAAGATTTGGCCTGGGGTGCAGCAGTGGCCGATGTTGCGACGAGGAGGATGCTGCAGACAGCGGCAGCGCAGAGAGAGGAGAATGTTTTCATGTTTTGTTCTTATGGTTTGTTGTTTCAGACCGTCGAAACTGCAGATGCGATTCTATCGGTGAGATTCCATTCGATGCAACTATCAAGAAAACGCTGCGAGCTTGCGCCACACCGGTAAAACTGATGAATTAAATGCACATGCAGTCAGACGCAGTGCCTCAGCCAATCGCCGCAACCACCGCGAATTACGAGCTGCTGCCCAAAGACGGTGACGGTGAATATCTCGAAGTCGCCATGGGGCCGCATCATCCCTCCACGCACGGGGTGTTCCGAATGGACGTGGTGCTAGATGGCGAACGCGTCGTGAAGTTGAAGCCCGTGTTTGGCTATCTGCATCGCAATCACGAAAAGATTGCCGAAGGCACGTCGTATCTCGCTTCGATGCCATACACAGACCGACTCGACTATTTTTGTTCGCTTACCAATAACTGGGCTTACGCACTTGCCGTTGAAAAACTCGCAGGGCTGCAAGTGCCCGAGCGTGCAGAATACATTCGTATCATTACGGCGGAATTCACCCGGTTGCAGAATCACGCTTGCCTCGCGGGCTTTCTCACGCAGGACATGGGCGCCAGCGGCACGCCGCTCATGTATGCCTTCCGCGAGCGTGAAAAGATTCTTGATCTGTTTGAGTCACTCACCGGCGCGCGGATGATGTGCAATTATATGCGATTTGGGGGCTGTCGTTGCGATCTGCCTGCGGGTTGGTTGGAGCAAGCTCGGAAAGTTGCCGATGACGCCCCTCGCTTCATTGATGAGTTTGAGAACCTGCTCGCAGGAAATGAAATCCTTATGGCGCGCACGCAAGGCATCGGAAAACTCAACGCTGAACTCGCCATAAATGCCGGCATCACGGGGCCGATGCTGCGCGCGTCAGGGGTGAACTACGATCTTCGCAAAGTGGACAAGTATGGCATTTATGATCGCTTCCAGTTCAAAGTGCCGCTTGGCGATCACGGCGACACTTACGACCGCTACTACATTCGAGTGCTGGAGATGCGCGAGTCGGTGAAGATTTTGAAACAAGCACTCGCCACGATTTCCGAAGGGCCGGTCATTGACCCGAAAGCCAAGTTGCGCGGCTTTCGTCCGAAAGTGGGCGAGGCATATGGCCGCATCGAAGCACCCAAAGGCGAACTTGGTTTCTACCTCATCAGCGACGGCGGGCCGAATCCGTATCGCTACCGCGTGCGTCCGCCGAGCTTGATCAATCTCACCGTGCTGGAGGACATGTGCGTCGGTCGGACCATTGCGGACGTGGTTGTCGTGCTCGGCAGCGTGGACATCGTCCTCGGCGAAGTGGATCGGTAACTGATAAACGTTCGGCAGTCATTGATTCGGTGAAAGCGCATGAGTGAACAATACCAAGAACTGACGCCTTTACGCTTGGGCTGCGAGACAGCAAAGGGAAAGGAAGGAGATAAATTGTTGAAAGCTCTCTCGGATAAAACGGGTAAGACGGTTGAAGGGTATACTGGCAAGATATACTATTCTAACGGTAAGCCTCCGAAGCCGACAGGACTTCTGAAAACTGTCACCCCGGAATCCAACGGATCGACTCAAACCAAGTGAGCTAAATTATGAAGCCGAACCGGAAGCTTCTTGCACGCCTTGCCGTGTTAGTCTTGGGACTGATAATTGTCGTAGCAGCCTTTGCCTGTTACATAAGATACTCGCGAACGCAGACCATCAAGGAATTGGGGACAATCTGTGATGCGTTGCAGATTAGGGGTGTGGTGCCAGTGACAATTATTCCAACTCTGACAAACTATTCTGCGGCCTTGTACCCAGTTGAACAAATGGTTAGTAACAGAGAAACAATTCAAAAACTTTTTGATTTGTTTAGTGATCAAATTAGAGCCCATCGTATTCGGTCCTGGAATCAAGGTGAAACCATCGGATCGAAATCCGAACTGTCGTTCGAATTCGTGAAAGCTGGAAAACCAATTGGCAAGCTAACTATCTTATCCTCGGATGTTCTCTTTTTTAATCGGAACCAATATGTTGAATCGTCAGATGATTTGTTGCGAACAGCCATCGAACTGATCGGCCTGTGAAATTGGAGCTCGCAAGCCAACTATCTTACGCGTGGTGCCACTGAAAATATTCCCTGGCGCAGGTGGAATCGTTGACGATGCCGCAGAACACGGAGACGTACACCTACAACGCCGTGGGCGCGCTGAAGTTAAAGCAGTTCAAGAAAGGCGGGACGGTGCTGGACTCGCACGATTACGGGTATAACCCGGACGAGATGATCCAGGACGTGACGCGGCTGGGCGGGGTGAAGGTGGATTACGGGTATGACAACATCGGGCAGTTGACGAGCGCCAAGGGCAAGGAAGCGGACGGCACAACGCTGCGTTTGAACGAGCAGTTG
>Ga0114967_10005187_pt1 | contig 10358 bp, 8 predicted proteins | sample M_130628_MF_Meta_FD_92639 | JGI IMG/M metagenome (GOLD analysis project Ga0114967, IMG submission 92639) | Freshwater microbial communities from Lake Montjoie, Canada to study carbon cycling - M_130628_MF_MetaG | ecosystem: Environmental > Aquatic > Freshwater > Lake | place: Lake Montjoie... | reverse complement strand
CGTATCGGGCACACTATCAGAGTCTGTCGAGAATCGATGTCAGCTGGAGCCAGTGTGGTGATCGTTGCCAAGTCCGGTGCCGCCACAGCTACCTTCGAAGAATTAAAGTCCGAGTGGTTGCTTCTTGCCCGACGTCTTTCTATTTTGCCGTCTGCCGAATGAAATTTCTGCTTACATCCGTGATCCGGTTTTACCAACTCGCTCTCTCGCCTTTGTTACAGGTACTTTGCGGGCTCGGTTGCGGTTGCAGATTCAGCCCCTCCTGTTCACACTATTTCCTCGAGGCCCTGCGTACACACAGCACCATGCAGGGAACCTTCCTCGGGATACGCCGCATTTTGCGGTGTCACCCCTGGGGCGGATGTGGTTACGACCCCGTCCCGCCCGCCTTCAAGCCTCTCACTTAGAATAAATTAATGGACCGTAAATCTTGGATCGCCATCGCTCTCTCTGTTGCCGGCCTCTTCGCCTGGCAATGGTATGTGAGCAAATACTACAAACCTCAACTGGCCAAAGCGACCGCTGGGACAGCAGCTGCACCAACGCCAGTGACGACTCCTGCGGTGGATTCCACTCCCGAGCCAACCCAACCCGCCGGAACCTCGCTTTCGGCTCGCGCGGAGTCCCTCTCAAACGCAAATGCGGAATTTATTTTCAACAACGGCACCGGTGGTATCGAGCAAGTCGTCCTTCGTATGCACAAAGGCGAAAATGCATCGCATGTCTCGCTCAATCGCAGCCGCTCGATGCCGATCGGGGGGCTCGGATTCAATCCTGGTGAGGTTCTAGGCGGATTTGAGATGACCACCGACCCCGCCAAAGGCGAGGCCGTCTTCTCCAGCAAACAATCAGGCGGCCTCGAGATCGCCAAGCGTTTCACTGTCCCCATGGGCGAGAACAAGGACAAGCCATACGCTATCACCCTTGATGTCACATTTAAAAACCCAGGCACCGCACCCCTTCAAGTTCCCGAATTTTTTATCGGTACCGGCGGAGCCGCTCCGCTTCACGTGAATGACCTGCCTATGTACACCCGTTTCGACTGGGGACATGGCGGGAGCATGACGAATATCGACGTGAATTGGTTCTCCGCGAGTTCGGTCCCGATCATCGGCATCCCGATTCATGGCCTGCGTCCGCTTTACGACGAGACGAAACCTGACATCCAGTGGGTCGCCGTGACGAGTCAGTATTTTTGCACCATCATTACTCCGAAGGATGCCAGCCAAGCGCAATCCGTCTGGTCGAAGCGGTTCGACGCCCCGAGCTTGAACGGCAAACCAGTCTTTGGAATCCAAGGCGGCCTCAAGGCAAAAGGCTTCACCTTGGCAGCGGGCGCCAGCGAAACCCGCTCATTTGAGATTTACGCCGGACCGAAGGAACTGCCCCTCCTCCGCAAGCTCGGTGCCACGCAGGACAAAGTGATGAATTTTGGAATGTTCGGATTCGTGAGCGAGTTCCTGCTTTGGGCCATGAATGGCTTGCACGGGGTCCTTGGCAACTACGCGGCCTCGATCATCATACTCACGCTCCTGATCAAATCCGCCCTCTGGCCGGTTCAAAACAAAGCCACCAAGGAAATGCGGAAAATGTCATCCCTTTCTCCAAAGATGACCGAAATGCGGGAAAAATATAAAGATAACCCGCAAAAATTGAACGAGGAGACGATGAAGCTCTATCGGGAATATGGCGTCAATCCGTTCAGCGGATGCCTGCCGATGCTCATCCAAATCCCGATTTTCTTTGGCTTTTATGCGATGCTCGGCACCGCCATCGAGCTCAGGAACAGCTCGTTCTTCTGGGTTACGGATCTCTCCCAACCCGACACCATCACGCACTTACTCGGCTTCCCCATCAATATCCTTCCCATCTTCATGGCTGGAACCATGGTCTGGCAAATGATCATCACTCCAAAAACAGGGGATGCCATGCAGCAGCGCATGTTTTATTTCATGCCGATTATCTTTCTGGTCTTCTGTTACAACTACGCCAGCGGACTCGCGCTTTATTGGACAACGCAGAATCTTTTCTCTATCGTGCAGCTGTATTTCACACGAAACCAACCCCTGCCGACCTTGGAAAAGAAAAGCATCATTGCCAAACGCGAGGCGCAGCAGGCCAAGAAAAAATCTAAGAAACCTCCTACACCATGAACCCAAGTCCTGCTGAAATCCTCGACACCCTTCTTGGCTACCTAGGATTTGCCGTCACCATCCAAGAGGAACAGCGCGACGGCCAGCAGGTGCTGCAGATTTTTACGCACGAGTCCGATCGCCTCATCGGTCGCCGCGAAGAAGTCCTGGATGATCTCCAGTATCTTGTGAACCGGATTCTTTTGGCTCAGACACCCCCGGCGCCCCGCGTTTTTGTCGATATCGAGCACTTCCGCGCGATGCGCGATGACGCCCTCGTCGCCAACGTCCAACAACTCGCGAAGGCCGTGCGCGTCACCGGACGGTCCATCCAGACGGATCCTCTGAATTCCTACGACAGAAGGATCGTGCACAACGCCTTCAAGGATGACCCTGAAGTCATGACCTGGAGCCCTCAGGATGACTCGCGCGTCAAGCGCATCACATTGCGTAAGCGCCAAGCAGCGAGACCCGCCGAATAGCCCCACTTCGCGTGTCCAAGGCATTCCAATATCTTCTCTCTCTTCCGCCGGCGATGGCGAGGGATTTCTCGACCCTTTTTCCCGATGCCCCACGCCCATGGTTCGCGACCTGCGACCCGCCAGGTGGAAAGCTCGGCTCGGGCGGTGGCATCGCTCAACTTCTCTCCGATGCTTGGACAGTCGATGGGGGAAATTTTGACGACTGGTTGGAAGCAAAAAAGCGATTGGTACTATTGGCAGGCGGACAGAGCCGCCGCCTCCCCAGCTACGCCGCCACTGGCAAGGCACTCATGCCCGTGCCCGTGATGCGCTGGTCGCATGGGCAGCGGTTAGATCAGACCCTTCTCGATCTTCAGGCCGATGACTACGCCCGCATCCTCGCACAAGCTCCCGACTCCGCCAAAATCCTCATCGCGAGCGGTGATGTGTTTTTAAAATTTCCCGACGAAATGCCCAACATTCCTCAAGCCGATGTCGTCGGATTTGGAATGATGGTCAGTCCGGAAGTCGCGTCACATTTTGGGGTCTTTTTCTCTCCCCGAGGATCGCAGGGCGAAGTCGCCTTTTTCCTCCAAAAGCCCACTCCGGAAAAAATCCGCGAACTCGCTGCGGACTATTCCTATTTTGTGGACACGGGGCTCTGGCTCCTGAGCGCGAAGGCCGCAAGCCTGCTGATGCAGCGTTGCGGATGGCAAGGCGAGGGATTCGCCGGCGATCGAGCAACCAACTATGAGCTGTATGCCCAATTCGGTCCCTCACTTGGAAAAAATCCCGTCGAAAGTGACTCCGAGATCAACGCTCTAACTGTGGCAATCGTTCCAATGGCCGGCGCTGAGTTTTACCATTTTGGCACCACCCGACAGATGATCGAATCCCTCTCGGGGTTGCAAAACCGATCCACCGGACGCATCGAGCAGGATGATTTTCTGAGGAAACCGCATCCCGACATGTATGTGCTCAACTCGAGCTTCGCCTTCAAAAAGCGCTCGCCCGATCATCGCATGCTGTGGATAGAAAATTGCGCTCTGCCGGATGACTTTCTTCCCTCCGGAGAAAATGCGCTCACCGGTCTACCAAAGGGTGAATGGTCCTTTTCGCTTGCGCCCGGTGACTGCATAGACTGCGTTCCCGTCAGCGAAGGCGCCTTCGTAATTCGCAACTACGGTTTCGACGATCCCTTTTCCGGACCGATCGAGAAGGCGCTTTGGATGGGGCGTCCCGCACTCGAGTGGTTTGAAAAGCGTGGCCTTTCTTTATCTCAAGCTGGCATCGCCCCCGACACGGACATTCAGGAGGCGCCGATTTTTGCTTCGATAGAAAACCCGACCTCGTCATGGATTGATTGGCTTTTGAGTGGAAAAGCTCAGCCAGGTGCGGCAGAAGCTTGGCTCGCAGCGCCCCGATTCAGCGCGCGAGAAATCGGCGAACAGGTGAATCTAGCGAGACTCCTCACGCAACGCCGCGAACTCTCCGCTAAAGCCTCTCAGCGCTTTTGGGAACATCGTTCCAGCAATCCCTTTTTCCGCGTGGATCTTGAAAATGCGGCAGGGATTCACGCAGCGGGCCCCCACGAACTGCCATTACCCACAGCGGACACAAGCGACGCTCTGCGCCGCATGCATGAGCAAGCTTTTCTCTCCGCCGTGCAGCGCTCACGTAAGCTGGACGGATCCAATGCGGAGCGCCAGGCCTTCGCTGCGCTTTCGGAACGCATCATCGATTTCTGCCGACCCGTCGCTCCCCAAAATTCTCTGATCGATGACCAAATCCTCTGGGCCCGTTCTCCCGTGCGACTCGATCTGGCGGGGGGATGGAGTGATACCGCTCCGTTCTGTCTGAAACACGGCGGTGCTGTCGTGAATCTCGGTGTCGATCTCAATGGCCAACCCCCAGTACAAGTTTTTGCCAAAATTTGCCAGGAGCGCCACATCCTGATCCGCTCCATTGATCTCGGAGCCCAGACAGTGGTTCACTCTTTTGCTGAACTGGAAAATTGCTCGCAAGTTGGCGATGCCTTTTCCCTCGCGAAGGCCGCTTTCTGCCTCGCAGGTTTTCACCCCCGCTTTCATCGAGGGGCCCCAGCTACGTTGGATCAATTACTGGGTGAGTTCGGGGGCGGCATTGAAGTCTCTCTCCTTGCCGCAACACCAAAGGGATCGGGCCTCGGCACCAGCAGCGTCCTCGCCGCAACCTTACTCGCCGCCCTCGCTTCGACCGGTGGCCTAGGTTGGGATCGGGAAGAGATTTTTCGGCGAACTATGGCCCTCGAGCAAATGCTAACTTCCGGTGGCGGTTGGCAAGATCAGGCTGGCGGCATCTACCATGGGGTAAAACTCGTGGAGACGATGCCGGGACTCGATCAAGTTCCCACCGTGCGCTGGCTACCCGAGCAACTCCTCGGCCCCCTCACCGCTAATCGCATGGCCCTGCTCTATTACACAGGAATGACCCGCGTGGCCAAAAATATCCTTCAGGAAATCGTGCGCGGCATGCTGCTAAATTCCCACTCGAAGATGGAAGTCCTCTTCGCCATTCACAACCACGCTCGGGCCGCCTACCAATCCATCCAAAAGGAAAATTGGACCGACCTTTGCCGAGTCGTGCAGACCAGTTGGGAACTGAACCAAGCCCTTGATGCAGGCACAAACCCGCCCGCCGTTGCCTCAATTATCTCTTCCGTGAAAGACTACACCGCCGGCGTCAAACTCCTCGGAGCCGGCGGAGGTGGATACATGCTGCTTCTCGCCAAGGATGAAGAGGCTGGCAACCGCATTCGTGAGAAACTCACATCCGCTCCGCCAAATCCGCGGGCCCGCTTTGTGGACTTTTCCATTTCGTCGTCCGGACTCCAAATCACACGCAGTTAGAGCTGAAAGAGAAAAGTTGCCTTGCGTGTGGAAATGAGACCATCCTTTTCTCACCATGCCCAATCTCCTCGCTCTCCTAAATGGTAACACCTCCCTCGCCGGATTCGCGGCCCACCTCGACGCCGGTTTTCTATCCGAAGCCCAAGCACGTCTCGCCGAGGCATTGCTATCCGAGGATCAGCCACACCTCTTCACTGATTGGGACTCCCCGGGCGTGCGAGACGAAGAAAAGCGCGCTTTTTTAGACACCCTCCTCACTGCACATCAGGCCTACCCTGGAGGACTCACCGGCTACATTCATAATGCGCGAACCCTGCTTGCTCAGGCTTCTTCTGGAGCTAATCCCTTTGATGGCTGCACGCCCACACAGCCTGATCTGGTCGACCTCTCTGCTTTCGGGGCAGATTATGATCAAGCCGAAGCTTTGGGGCTGCGCTGTTTCGCGGATACCGCTGTCGTCCTCGTTGCCGGCGGCCTAGGTGAACGCCTCGGCTACCACGGCATCAAACTTGATATCCCTGTCGAAGTCACCGAGAGCACCAGCTACCTCGCCCATTTTACTCAAGTCATCTTGGCCGCTTCCCGCCGACTCGGTCGCAATATCCCCCTCGTCATTATGACCAGTCGTGAGACGAATGAAGGAACGCGCGCCACACTCGCTGCGAATGCCAACTTCGGCCTCGCTCCCGATCAAATCACGATCCTCTGCCAAGAACTTGTCCCGGCCCTTTCGGATATCGATGCCCATCTCGCCCTGGAGGGAAAATACAACCTCATCTTGAAACCCCATGGTCACGGCGATATCCATATGCTCCTGCATACCAGCGGCACCGCAGAAAAATTCGCTGCCGCCGGCGTGCGCTATCTACTTTTCATCCAAGATACCAACGGTCAGGTCTTCAACGCCGCCATGGCGGCCATCGGCGTTTCCGAGTCGCACGGCTACGATTTCAATTCAATTGCCGTGAACCGCATCCCAGGCGAAGCCGTGGGCGGACTCGCGAAGTTGGAAAAATCAGGCTGCCAGCCCTTCACCCTCAATGTGGAATACAACCAACTCGATCCACTCCTTCGCGCCACAGTGAGCCCGGAAGGCGATGTTCCCGACGAACGGGGCTTCTCCCTCTTCCCCGGAAACGTCAATCTCATCGTCCTCCGACTCGCCCCCTATCTTCGCGTTCTTGAATCTTCCCGTGGCATCATCGCGGAATTTGTAAACCCCAAATTCTCGGACCCCGCGCGCACCAATTTCAAAAAACCGGCACGCCTCGAAACCATGATGCAGGATCTTCCAAAACTCTTCACCTCGGGTGAAAAAACCGGTGTCACCGTCTTCGATCGCACATGGTGTTTCAGCGCCTGCAAAAACAACCTCACCGATGCCGCCGCAAAGGTCGTGCAGAATGGCCCCGCTGAAAGCGCATCCAGTGCGGAAAACGACTTCTACCTCGCCGGTCGCATGAAACTCCGCGCCGCAGGAGCGGAAGTGAATGATGCCCCAACACGCCTTATACGAGGCGTCCCCATCACGCCCGGACCACGCGTGATTCTTCGCCCCTCCTTTGCTCTCACCTTGGCTGAGGTGCGTGACCAAATTCAAGGCGGCCGAATTTCCGCAGATGCCACCCTCGTCCTTGACGGCGACATCCGCCTCGAAAATGTCAACGTGGATGCTGGCGCGGCACTTGTCGTGCATGCCGCACCAGGTGCCTCCGTCACAATCAAAGACGCCACCTTCTCCGCCAAGCCCACCTTTGAGATTCAGGAACTCACTGACGCCGAGATCGCATCGCCGGATGTACCCGAGTATCTCCGCATCCGTGGCTACCGCATCACCAACCAAGGCGCGAAAATATTCACTATCACCCAGCCAGGTAAATGGATCATCACCCCGCAGGGCGAAGTCCATTCCGCTTGAGTTGGAATCAATGGGGTGCTCGAGCGAATTTGCGTTGAACATTCAGCGCCTTTTGTCTCTAATTGTTTGTATGAAGTTACTCCTTTTCCCATGAGGATTAATGTCAACGTGCGTTGCTGGATGCTCCACAAGTCGCAATAATATGAGCACTGGTCACGTGTCACCCACCCATGTAACGGACAGTGCTACAAATAATTGGATGGGGTACCGCGACGGCCAAAATTAACGGTCGTGAAGTAAAAATCACCGAAGGTCAGCTATACAGATCGTCACAAAATGAACCGCAAATTGAAAAAGATAGTTCAACTAGCAGTCGAATATTAGAGAAATTCAAATCTAGCAAAAGCACGCCTAAAAAGTCCGCATCAAGCAAGAAAAAAAGCGCTCAAAAAACACGCTATGTTGAACCGTGAGCCTAATATTAGGCGCATTGATATCGTTTTGAGCTAATAAACTCGGCAAAAAAGAAACCTCAGAGAGAGTGGGTGGATTCGGTTTAGGGCCCTCAGGGTGGACGCAGCCCTACTTCACGAGCGGGGAGATTTTTTCTGTGATCTGGGCGGCTTGAGCGGTGGCTTCGGAGAGGCTGGGGGCGGGTTTTTGTCCAGGGCCGCCGGGAACGCCGGGGCGGGCGTGGCCGATGTGGCCCATGTAGGCGGAGAAGAGAATGAGGCGGCGTTGGTCGACGAGGCTGCGGATAGCGGGTCCGTTGCTCGGAAAAAACAACTCAGCCGATGTGGCGGAGCCGAGATTGGCACCTAGAAATTGAGTGAGGATTTCGCGCGCCATCACCCAATGCCCCTTGCGGTCGGGATGGACGCCGTCTGGTTGAAATTTGAAGGAGGGGTTAGTTTTTCTGATCTCGTCGAGTTCGCGCCGCATCGGGGAGTGGATATCGACCACAGTCCAGCCCTCGGCGCGTTTCGAGACGAGCCATTGGGTGAAGGCGACGAGGTTTTGCTCATGTGGGTCCGGCGCGTTGGCAGAATCGTGGATGGGCGGGGTGCACAAAACGACCTGTTTGGCACCGGCTTTCAAGGCCGTGTCGCGCAAGCGTGTGATCGCCTCGCTGAAGCGCTTGAGTCCGGCGTCATTGTTTGGCAAGCCGCTGCCATCGTTCATTCCGTAGCAGGCCACGACCATGTCTGGTTTCGTGGCCGCAAGGGTGCGCTCGAGTCGGGCGCTGATACTTGGTCGTGGAAATCCAAATTTTTTCAGATGGTTGGCATTTTCTTCGGGCAAAAGATCCGTAGCTGTTTCGCTCGCGAGGCCGACGTCGATGACTTCGATTTGATGGCCTAGAGAGAGGAGCCAGCATTCAATATCGGTCACGTAATCGCCGGCTTGGGTGATGCTGTCGCCAAGAAAAACGATTCGCTGAACGCCAGCGAGCGGGGCAGGTGCGGGGTTCGCCATTGAAGACATGGCAACAGCCTCCATAACGGCAAGGCACAGGAAAAGGAACTTTGTAGAGATGTGCATTATTGGGGATTTCATCAGCAACGAAATGGCGTCGCCAGCAAAACAATGAAAAGTCGCTGCGTGGGTTTTTTTTTATTTCCATGGGCCACGCACTGGTGTCCAGTTTGAATCCAGCATGAGCATAAAACGATTTGAAAATCAGGTAGCGGTTGTTACGGGAGCGGGCCGGGGAATCGGAGAGGGCATTGCAAGGCATCTTGCGAGTGAGGGAGCTAAGATCGCTGTGGTGAGCCGCACGGAGTCGAATTCCGTCCGCACGGCCGAGGCTATCAACGCCATCGCGCCGGATTCTGCGCGGCCTTATGCGGTGGACGTGGCCGATTTCGATGCCGTGCAGAAGGTGGGCGAGCAAATTCTCGCGGACTTCGGTCGCTGCGATATCCTAGTTAACAATGCCGGCATCACGCGCGACACGCTCGCGATGCGGATGTCGAGTGAGGATTGGGATGTTGTGCTCCAGACGAATCTCAAGGGGGCATTCAGCTTCACTCGCGCCATCCTGCGCGCGATGGTCAAGCAACGCTCGGGACGTATCATTAATATAAGCTCCGTCAGTGGGCTCATGGGTCTTGCGGGCCAAGCCAACTACGCTGCCAGCAAGGCTGGGCTCATTGGAATGAGTAAGAGCATCGCCCGTGAAATCGCCAGCCGAGGGATCACGGTCAATGTGGTTGCTCCAGGATTTATCGAAACGGATATGACCTCCGTTTTGAATGAAGAGGTGCGCAAGGGGGCGCTTTCGCAAATCCCGCTCACCCGCTTCGGCGCAGTGGAAGACATCGCCTCCGCCGTCGCTTTTCTGGCCAGCAAAGAAGCGGCCTACATCACGGGCCAAGTGCTGGCGGTGGATGGCGGCATGAGCATGTGATCTTAAATTTTCTCCGCTGATGACCGTTTACTTTCTCAGACACGCGGATGCCGAGAATATGGCTGCATCCGACTTCGAGCGAAATCTCACCCCGAAAGGGCTCGAGCAAGCAGCGAAGGTGGGGCGGTTTTGCAAGGTCCACGGACTCGTCCCAGACAAGATTCTGACAAGCCCGCTAAATCGTGCGCGGCAGACCGCTGAGATCGTCGGCAAGGCTCTGGGTGCTGAGCCAGTCGTGCAGGACTGGCTCGCGTGTGGCATGCGACTCGAAACGCTTCTGAAGGAAATCTCCGCCCAAGGCAAAGTGGAATCCCTCCTCGTTGTAGGTCACGAACCAGATTTCAGTTCCGTGATAAGCGAGTTGATCGGAGCCAGCGAAGGATACGGCGTTTTGGTCACCAAGGCCTCGCTCACCGCGGTGGAGTTGCCTTGGATGAAAGCCGGCTCCGGGCAACTTCAATTTTCGATTCCCGTTCGACTCATGTAATCGCATCGTAATACAAACCGAGTTTTTTAAAAATCTATGAAAGCGCTGTTCCTCACTAATGAATATCCTCCGACCATCTATGGTGGTGCGGGAGTGCACGTCGAATATCTCAGCCGCGAACT
>Ga0114967_10005186_pt1 | contig 10358 bp, 12 predicted proteins | sample M_130628_MF_Meta_FD_92639 | JGI IMG/M metagenome (GOLD analysis project Ga0114967, IMG submission 92639) | Freshwater microbial communities from Lake Montjoie, Canada to study carbon cycling - M_130628_MF_MetaG | ecosystem: Environmental > Aquatic > Freshwater > Lake | place: Lake Montjoie... | reverse complement strand
CCACTATTTCTAGATAAGCATGCCCGATTGTTCCCTCTGGAAATAGAGAGATTTTTTTTAATGGAATGCAACAGGTGCCATTCTTTTTTATGGATCCATCGAAAAGGATATTCCAGTAATCTGTTTTTAGGATTAACCTTGCACTAGTGTTATCTGAGCTACCCCCTTCAACTGTCACCTTGCATTCAAAAACTTCATCAGTATCCCTATGAAAAAGATATTCATTGGCTCTTCTAACGGGTTTCGGTTTAATTGTTATCTCCTCAAAATCATTCTCAGGCTCACTAAAATATTCTTCCCTATATGTTTTTGTTTCCTCCTCTTGTTTTTTTGGAGTTGCAAAATCATCCTCTCTTGACGTGAGTAATGATTTTTGGAATGGTGTTAATCTTCTTTCCTGACGTGGAGGCTCTTTTTCTTGAGTAAAATTTTGTGTTGCAGATAAAAATTCATTAACACTTTCTACAGTTTCTTGAACAGGTTTTATATGGGATGGAGCTTGGGGTGTCTGTGGTGGAAGTTCTTTTTTTGCTGGGGTTGTCGGGGTATCAGCGAATCTGTTCCCCAGAGTGGATCTGATTAGATCCTCAACAGATCCATGATTCTGTATTCCCCTAACCTGGGACATCCCATTTAAATAGTTTCCAATTACGCTCATCTTATTTAGCAGAGATCCAGTCTCTATAATCTTTTAAGTTTTGCAAATTTCCTTTGCCCTTCTTCTTTTGTTTTGAATCGGTGTCCAAAAAAGGAACTATTTTTCCAGGACCATGTGGTGTATATATTGGAATATTCTCAGAAGGTATTGGCTCAAGACTGACTGGAAGTTCCGAGTTTTTCTCATCAACATAATGTTCGAGCCCCTTGTGTTTTGTCTGAGCAAAATCTTTAAGACTTTTCAAAGACATTCTTTTTGAAATGTTTAAAATCTCTTTTCTGTACTTAGGCTTAATCTCTGATGTTTCTAATTCCCCGGTTTTTAGTCCATAAGCCTGTCCCATTAAAGCCTGTTGTGCAGTAGAAACCGATTTTTCATCTATATTTTGCATGCTCGCTATGCTATTTTATAATCTATATATCACAAGAAAAAGGACTTATAGATATAAGTCCTTTTTTTTCTTGTTCCATTCTGACTGACTCATGGGTTTAGAAGCTAGTCCCCAGTTTTTATCAGGATCGATTATTTTTTTCTTCTTGTTTTTCCAATCGCTAAAGGTCCAAAGAAATCTATTATAGCCTTTACCGATTGTTTTAAATCCGGTATCCCCTGGTTGTATTGCTATCCGAGATTGCGGGGGTGGATAACTTCCGGTATCCCCTCTTTCACCTTCAGATAGATCTTCTTCTGGATTGAAATCCTCAAAAGCTTTGATGAAAGCTTTTTTTACCATTTTAAATCCCTTATCACCTTTTTGAATTTTTTTAGCATTCTTAGGTGCAGGATAATCTGATGTTAAAGCCCCTTCGTTTTTAGCCATTTGATTCGCCTATGACAGCCTCTATTTTTGACTTAGAGATTTGAGTTGTCTCAAATCCACCAACTGTTCCTTCCATCCATTTTGCAACTTTAGTTTCAACTTCAATTACAGATTCTCCAGAAACAAGCAGTTCTACTTTTTTATATACCGGATCTCCGTTCTGTTTTACCTCTCCGGTTTCAAAATTAATCTTAGCTATGTAATAACTCATTTTTTAGGATTTTTGATTTTTAACGCCTTGAATTTCTGTTCTTAATTGTTGTGCAAGATTTTTTAACTCCTGCATAGATTGTCTAACTCTTGTTCCAGCAGAGCCATTTCCCTTGTCAAAAACCTTCTGAACATCTGGTTTTATTTGTTCAAGTAAGGCTTGCATTTTTTCAAATGTTTCCATAATATTGTTTATAATTTATACGATTCTCTAGTTTTTTTGTTCCAATTTATCTTGATATAATAAGAGATTCTTTGCTAACACCTTCCTGTACTTTCCAATTCTCGCCTAAATATGAGATTATGATAGATTTCATAAACTCTAGATAGCTTCCATCACCTTTGAAATCTAGGTTCTCCTGTATTTCATCGTATATTCTTGAAATTTTAGGGTTCATCTCTAGGTAGTTCAAAAGGCATTTACTGAGTGATTCCATGAGTCTAGAAACATCGCTTCCGCTAAGCTCGAATTGATCATTAGATGGCGAAGGTATCTCCTTTTTATCAACAGCAATATCCTCGATAATTTCAGGGGAAACCCGATTGATTGTAATAACACAGTAAGAATTTTTAGGTCCTTCTATAACCTCTAGATTAGAGTACTTGCCCATAACAACATGATATCCTATCTGACCCGATCCGCTCTCTTTATCTATATTGAAAAAATAGTGGTAAATATCCTGGATTTTTTTCAGAAGAAAGGGTGAAGTTCCAAACCCATCAGATTCGTTTACGTCAAATCCAGAGATGTTTTTTGAGAAATCTTCAAAATTTTTAATAATAGCCATTTCGATTTTATTTTTTTAAGCTTTTTCTGTTTCGTATGAGTTCAGTGCTGAAGCTAAACTTTGATAAAGAGATGAAATTGAAGCAGGGACTAATTTTTTAAATCCTAAAAAGTCCTCTTCCTTCAGCTTTTTTCTCACCTCTGTTGATGAAGTGATTCTAGGTGTTTCAACAACTTCAATTTCTTCGGGAAAATCAGATCCGTGTTTTTTAAGATAAATCTCCTGCTTCTTATAATCTGAAATTCTATCGTCTCCCGCTCCTATTTTCTTCACTTCAAATCCATGCTCTTTTGCTGCACCATAGATAACACCAAGAAGACCCCGGGGTATAATAAAGAAACCCCTAATCAATCCAGGATTTTCTCTTACCACTGCTTCCATGTATTTAGAAACTAAATCCTCATCAAATGGGGATTTACCTGATTTATTATGTCCTGGGTGAACCACCGCTATAACGGAGGGTAATTCGTTTTTCTCTTTTAAGACCTGAGCCATTTTCATATGTCCCTTGTGGAAAGGCTGGAATCTACCCACCAGCAAATTTACTGGTTCTAATTTTTTATTAGGATCTGACTCCTCTGAGATAGCACTGGGCATAATTGCTTCTCTAGATGAATCCAGTTTTTCAAGTGCACTAATAAATTCTTTGTAAGAAAAAAATTGGTCGTCCTTTTCTTCAACTTGTTCGGTCTCTTCGTCCTTTTCGTTTGTGAGATAATCAACCTTCTTGTTCGAGAAATTCTTTTTCTTAAAATCCAAAAAGTGAGGAATGCTTTGACTCTCCTGAAGAACATCGGTCTTTTTTTCTTTTTTAACAGCTACTGCAGATTCTATCTCTTTTACAAGTTCGTTAAATTGCTGCAATACACCTTCTGTTATTATACCAGAAGCTCTTTTTCTAATTTTTCTGAAAGAGTTAAGAATTAATTTATAAAGGGACTCGAAGGACTCATCTTTATCAATATAGTGTAAAACCCTCTTATCATCAATAAGATTTCTGTTTATCCTAAACTCGTCTTTCCTCAGATAATCTGGCTCTTGAAAATCGGCATTTTTATACTTGTGGTCATACTCTTTTAAGAAATTATAGAAAACATCAGAGATGAAAGAAACGTATCTATTATCCTCACTATCCCCTTCTATATTAAAAGATTTCACTCCTCTTTCGAGGATAAAGTTCATAACATCAAGTATTGCAATTCCAAGAACGTCGCTAGGTTTAGTTTCTATCTTTTTCTTTGCTTTTGATTTAGCAACTTCAGTGAAAACAGGGTCAACCATTTTACCCAAAATTGTTTCTCCCTCTCCGTCGCCAGAATCAAACCTAAAAACTATTCCCTCTATCGGTTTTTCAAGATCTAAGTTTAATGCTGTAGACTTTAAAGAAGGGTTTAAAACACCGATAATAAATGCAACAAAACTTCTTGTCTTATACTCATTTACTAACTGATCGAATGGGGTTCTTAAAAAATTAAAAATCTGCTCTTTTTGATCCTCATTTAACTTTCCTTGAAAAATAATTGGTGGTCTTTCAACTCCGATTATATCTGCCCAATTATCAAGTTCATTTTTATCTTGTATCATCCTCTCCTTACCATTCTCGTCTCTCGCCTGAATATAGGAAAGAATTAGATTGTTTTTAGGAATCCTATCATAAACTATTTCTACAGGCTGATTGTTAGAAAAATATTCTAGACCGAACTTCCACCCTCTTGGTATTTTTTGGAGGATGTGTGGAGGAAGAGATTCGATGTATTGAATTGGTTTTTCATAGTACTTCATCAGGGTACGATCCACAAGTGTAATAGGGTTCCTCTGATCCCTTTTATAGAAATTAAACTTACCACTTTGAAGATCACGATCAAACACAAAAGCAGATCCATCCATTTTTTCATTAATGGTTACATAAGAATTTAATAGTTTTTCAATAAAATCCTTACCTTTCTTATTGTAGAGATCATATAGATGTGAGATACCTGCCATTACTTATTTGGTTGTGAAATTTTTAAATTGAATTTAATTCTGATGGTATAGGGAGTTTTACTCTCTCCATATAATCAATATATCTTTGTTTTATTTCGGGTAATTTCTCTTTTAAATCAAAATCTGGTCCAGTTATAATAGAAAAAAGATCCTCAAATGTTTTAATATCTTCCTGAGAATATCCAGGGCCTAATGTGAAATCTATAAACTCCTGAGGATTATTTGTTATAAATCTTTCACTTCCCTCTATTTTTTTAGAGTGTTTAAGTCTAGGTTTTAATATTCCTCTGTAGCTCTTCTTGTGCCAAAAAAGGCCATCTGAAAGGATTAGAACTGGCGAATCGTAATCTAAAACTCCACCCTCAGTATCTCTCTCCAAAACATTAATTCTCGCTGAAAGTATTGCAGATAGAAGCCAGTTTCTATGAGCTGATTTATATCTGCTTTCGTCGCTTCTATAATCAGGTGAATAATAAATAAATCTTGCCCAGTCCATACTGGAGATTGGAATAAGATCAACCTGAACAAGTCCTCTCGACAAATCACCTTCTATCGGCCAAGCAACACTAACAATCTTAAATCCAGGAATGTGTTTGATTTCAACATCATATCCAAGGGTTCCAACTAAATTTTCAGAGAGAATCCTATAAACTTCAGAGGAACATGAATTTAGTGGGATCGAATGCCTTTGTGAAAAAACAAGAGCATCATAACCAATATCAAGATCTCCTGAAGTTTCTGACTCACTTTTTTTCTTTCCCAAGCTTCCTATACTTATAAACTCCTCGTCCTCCTCTCTTGGACTTATCTCAAGGAGAGGAAAAAGAAATTGCTTAATGTGATCTAATGTTTTAATAAATTCGTCCTGTCGAATACTCCTTGCCGATTTAATTGCAGCACCGCCCTCCGTTATAAGCTTATATCTTTCAAAATTTAGCACTTTTTTACTCATGGTACGGATTAATCGATTTTATCAAAATAACGGTTCATAGCGCCTCCTAAATACTCTGTATAAGCCTTTTCGTCTTTGTTCCTTGGAGAAGATGGGTCATATCCACCTCCAAAGTACTTTTGTCCCTGTAAAACACCAGATGTATAGAAATTCTCAGCATCTTTCTGTGTCACTTTTTTATTTTTAATTTCGCTATCCTCCCATTTATCCAACACTTTATCCATATCCTGATCCACCTCTTTTTTAGTAAGCTTATCACCGTTCTTTCCTTTCTTGCCGGTAAAGAAATCAGTTATAGCTGCTCCTGCACCAAAGATCAATCTACCAAATAAAGGTATCACAGATTGTGATCTTTTTAAGGTCTGAGTCCCAAGATCACCCTCAGGAGAACTGTCTGGGGTTACCAGTTCTTTTTGTTTTGATTTGTAATCGCTAGCTATAGATCTCATCCAACGACTGAACTTAGTTTTTCCAGAGAACATGTCCGAGGAATTACCCGAATAGATAGATCCACTGCCCCCGCCAAAATAATATCTGGATTCGTTAACAGAGGATTTCGAAAAATCATCGAAATTTTGTAATTTCATAAGTAGACAAAACTTTCTGTATATATCGGAAATTAAATCTTGACCTTATAGATTTTGTGTTCAAAACCTTCTTTTCTATAAATCTCCAATCTAGCATTACTGTGTTTGATAAGGTAGTTTTGATATCTCGGGGTTGAGAAATCGTCTACAAAGTCCACAACTATCACCTTTTCTTTTCCCTCCATTTTTCTCATTCCCCTTCCAAGACTTTGCTTGATCAGAACTTCACTCTTGTATGACTCAACAAGAAAAATATTATGTAAGTTGTTAATTGAAATACCAGTGGAAAACGTTCCGTATGTTGCTATTAGTATTTTATTACCTCCTGATGCCATTCTTGTTTTATACTCTTCCCTCAAATTCTCATCTGTATCGCCATCCACATAAAAAACCTCCTTATCGTTGGTTATTTCCCTTAGTAGATTCCATATTTGTTTTCCGTATTCGTCTTTAACCGATTGGAATAGCACTAAAGAATTTTTTGAGGTTTTTGATATGAAGTCAACAATATAATTCAGCCTTTTTTTACTTTCGATAACAAGCTTTCTCTCGATGTTGTAGATATCGTTACCCTCTAAATTATTTTGATTCAATTTCAGATCTGAAAGTTTATCCTTTAATTCAGGGTCAAGCCAATCGAGCATCACAACCTTTATTGAAACAGGTGTAGCGTAATTATTATCAAAAAGAAAGCTAGGCGGGATCTCAACTATAAGGGGACCAAGAAATTGTTGGATCGTGAGATAATCCGCAGTACCTCTTTTAGTGAGAGTTCCGGTAAGGCCGAACCTCCATCCAGATTTCATACACTTGGAGACTATTTTTTTTATTGACATTGAATTGGTGTGATGACACTCATCAACAAAAACAGCATCAATTTCGTCAAAAAACTCTTCCTCCTGTTTAACTAGGGATTGGAATGTCCCGATAATTAAATCACATCCTTCTCTTTTCTTACTTCCTCCACCTATCTGTTGTATCTTTACCCCGAGTTTAGCTAATCCATAATCTTCGAAATCCTCACTCCCCTGAAATACCAGATTTGTACTTGGGGTTATCATTAAAAATTTTCTGATTAGACCTTTTGATTTTAGGTAGGCAAAAATCATAAAGGAGATAAGGGTTTTTCCTGAGGATGTCGCAACCTCCGAAACTGAATATCTGTACTTTATCAATTTCCAGGCGGTCTCTATTTGATAATCCCTCGGTTTCATTTCAGAGTCTACGAAGAAATCGTTTACCCATTCAGTGAATTCTTCTAAAGACAAATCGCTCAATATAAGTTTATCGAGACCTATTATTTCAAAATCATATTTATAATCCTCTGCAATCTGCATAACCTCACGCCATAGACCTATTGGAATTTTCCAAAAAGGACCTTTCTTCTCGACAAAGCAAACGTTTCCGTCCCATATCTTTTTCTTCACAAGGGGATGGAAAAAAAAGTTATGTATTTTTTTAGTTAATGAGATTTCAATCTGCTTTCTCTCTATGTCATCAGTACATTCTGATAATACTAACCATTGTTTATCCTCTGATATGTTAAACTTAGTCATGCTACTCCCTTTATTTTATCGTGGATCCTCTCAGGTAATCCTCTAATGCGATTCTTTGGCGAATCCCATAAAGCATGTGGTCCACTGTTTGTACAGTCTGATCTATAAATTTACGGTGACCCTCTACAAGATTTATTTTTTCTGTGATCTCAACAAGTTCACCCTCTATTAAAACAGTCTTTTCGTTTGATCCGTATCTAATATCACTCTTCTCAGAGTATTCTTTTAGCTTACGTGATTTTTCAACTGAATATTTGCTGTTGAGTTTGGTAACTATGGCTGCAAGCTTAAAGCTATACTCTAGCAGAATTTGTCTAGATCCAAATAAATCAACCTGCGCTTCAGCTACAGTTTTTATGCTTTTAAGATGGAGAGATATCCCTTGGATCTTTTCCTTCCATTCGCTTCTTTCATTCTCGAATATTTTACTAAAATCTTTTTTCTCTTCGCTCATTAAAATATTTTTTTATTCTTTGATTCTTTTTTCTTTGATAGCTCTATTTCTTTGAATGTTTTAAGATTTGAATTTTTCTTTCTGACCTTCACAGGTGGAGATTCAGGGTCTGGAATTTTAAATGTAAACCGTTGAGTTCTTTTTCTTTCAAAAGAACAGGTGATTTCATTTTTTTACCAGATCTTCTTGAGACTTCATCTTCCCAGAATTTCATGCTTTCTTCGATCATAAATTCATCAAATGTTAATAAAATCTCCAAGGTCTAAAGGGTTGTCTGTGAAATAATAATCGAATCTTTTAATTTTTTTGCCAGTTTTTCTAAGATGCATAACTAAATCGTTTAGATCCCATTTTTGATTCTTGGTTATTTCATTTTCCTCTAAAAATTTCCCCCAGTTAAAAACACACTTATTCTCACTAAGTAGCTCTACAGATTTCTGTCTCCCTGCAGAATCCCAGTCAAACCAGTATTTGACGTTTTCTACATCAAAGGGGAATTTATTTTCTACAGAACAAAGAGCTATAGAATTAGGCCAAAACCAAGAATCCATAGGACCTTCAAATAATGTTATGGATCTTGCAAAGTCTAGAGATCCTATTCCAAAGAGACTTGCGATAGGATCAATCTTCTGGGCATTGGAAATAATTTCTGGATCCTTGACTTTCAATATCTTCTCATAGATCCCACTGAGTTTATAAGTGTAGTACTTAGAAGATCCTTTTATCGAATTCATGTTTCTAACCTGAAGGCCCAGAATTTGATTTTCGGGGGTTAAATTCAAAAGATACAGTTTTTCCCACTTGGGATCCCAAGCAAATCTTGAATCTAATTTCTGACATCTCTTTAATAAATAAGAAGCTATCGGAGAATCGTACACCTCCTTTAATTTTAAGGATTTCATGAATTCCTGTCTAGGAATAAGAATCTGATCTAAATCAGTATCGAAGAAAAGGCTCAGATCTACTTTGCCATAAAAATTCCTTCTCTTGCTTTTGTTTTCTTCTATTTGATTTTTAATCTGAGATTTCTCATCCTCTGTAAGTTTTCCATAAACACTAAAGTCCCTAAAAAAAGAAGCGGAATCCTTGAAGATCCCGCATCCGCCATTATAGCATTTAAACGATAAAGTGTCTATGTAGAAATTTCCCCTCTTCTTTTTAGAATCTCTTGTGGAATCGCCACAGTACGGGCAGGAGAAATTTAATCTATTCCCTGCCTTGTAAATAACATGGCGAGAAGCATCCCCTCTAAATTCCTTAGAAAGGATTAAACTAATAATATCTTGGGCTCTACTTAATTCCATAGCAAAAAAAAGGACAATATCCCTAAGATATTGTCCCGAGTTTTTTTAAAATTATAGATCGTTGTAGAGATCCTCCAAAGAAGAACTTGACGAGCTTTGAGATTTAGTTGCTTGTGATGGCTTGGTCTCCATATCTGCAGAACTGTTAAAAGAGTCCTGATATATCTCTTGAGATTGTGATTTTGATTCCGCTGGCGAAGATTGATTTTTAGCAGAAGGAGAAGAAGACACAGATCCAACGATCTCGTTTATTAATCTGCTTTCAGGAATGGTGTTTCTAATAACACCCATTACTTTTTCTGTAACCTCATCGTCCCAGTCCTTGTAATCAAACGAAGTTAGATTTTTTGGATCTTTATTAAGATACTCGAGGATTTTTTCCATGTCCTCCTGAGTTTTCTTCATCTGAACACCATTAACTTTAATTGGTGTTTTTTCCCCAACAAAACCACAAAGATCGTAGTTGTTCCACTCCCCAACTTTTCTTACATTAATTGCAAATTCTCTTCCTTCGAAAAGATCGTATGGGTTACATGGATCGCCATATTCTGGCTGAAGCTGTGCTTCTATAAGATCATTTAGTTTTTTACCGAATTTGAAAAGCATTACTTTACCCTCGATTTCTGGTTTATTCTTGTCCTGTACTATCTGGATCAATGAATAGTAATCTTCTTTTCGAGAAAAACTTTTTGCAATCTCCTGATCTGCTGCTGAGTGTGAGTTTTTAAGCTTCCAAAAAAGCTCTTTTAGGATAGATTTTTTTCCAACAGTTGAAGGGCAATCTACCGAAAAGCTATTTCCGCTTACTGGATCTTTCAGGTAAACGTAATATTTGTGGATTTTTGATTTCGACGGATTAGCTGGATTCGGAATAAATCTCACTAAAGATTTATAAACCCCATCCTTTCCGTCTTCAGGATACGGCTTATAAAAGTCCAGATCCTTTCCTTGATTTTGATTTGTTTTTGTTACAAATGTTTCTGCGTCTAAGTTAAAAATGTCTAAATTTCCCATAAATTGTTTTTTAATTTTTAATTTTTATAAAT
>Ga0114967_10005183_pt1 | contig 10360 bp, 7 predicted proteins | sample M_130628_MF_Meta_FD_92639 | JGI IMG/M metagenome (GOLD analysis project Ga0114967, IMG submission 92639) | Freshwater microbial communities from Lake Montjoie, Canada to study carbon cycling - M_130628_MF_MetaG | ecosystem: Environmental > Aquatic > Freshwater > Lake | place: Lake Montjoie... | reverse complement strand
CGAGATTTATTTTCAGGGCAGCGTCAGCGGACTTACTGTCGGTGGTCAGGTGCGATATCTGGGCGTCGATGTGGGTCGTGTGGTGCGCATCCGCATCGACCCGCGAGTGGCTGACCGTGTGCAGGTCATCGCCGACATCGACGGTTCTGCGCCCATCTCCTCGCGCACTCTGGCGCAGTTGTCGCTGCAGGGCGTGACGGGTCTGTTGTTCGTCGATCTGCAACAGAGCAAGCCCGGCGCAGACATCCTGCCGCCGGTGGCCAGTCAGGAATACCCGGTTATCAATTCTGTGCGCTCCGACTTCGATGTGTTTCTGGCGACGTTGCCCGACCTGGCCGGGCGCAGCCGCGAGCTGCTGGTGCGCTTGGACAGTCTGCTGTCGGCCCAGAACGTCGCCGTGTTCAGCGACACTTTGAACAACCTGGGCAAGACCAGTGCGCAACTGCCGCAGACGGCGCAGGAGTTGTCGCTGCTGCTGACGGACTTGCGCGCCACCGCCAAAGAGACCCGCGGCTTCGTGGCCAACCTCAACGGTGCGGCTAACATGCTGGGCCCGGACATCGCCAAGGCCGTCGAGAAACTGCGCATCACCGCCGATAACACGGCCTCGGTCAGCGCGCGTGTCGATCAGATGCTGGCCGACAATCGCGGTGATCTGCGCGCCTTCGTGCGCGATGGACTGCCACAGTTGCAGCAGACCCTGCGTGAAGCGCGCAGCGCCATCGAAGACGCGCGCTCGCTGACCCGAGGTTTGAACGAAGACCCGTCACGCATCCTGTTTCAGCCCACTTACCGGGGCGTGGAGATACCGCCATGAAGTTGCTTCGCTGTCTGCCGCTGCTGGCAGCTGCCGTGTTGGTGGGGGGTTGCAGCAGTCTGTTGCGCAGCACAGCGCCGGTGGCGCAGACCTATGTGTTGCGCGCCGACGTGCCCGCTGCGGCTACCGGCCAGCCCTTGCCGCTGACTCTGCAGTGGTTTGGTCCGTCGTTGGCGCCGGGTTTGGACAGCACCCGCATCCTGTTACTGCGCAGTGGCAACCGTCTCGATTATTACGCCGGCGGTCATTGGGCCGCGCCGCTGGGTGAAGTGCTGGATGCGCTGTTGCTGCAAACGCTGCGGGACAGTGGCCAGTTCGCGCAGGTGGTCAGCGATGGCGTAGACCTCGATGCCGACATGGTGCTGGCTGTCACCGTGCGGCGCTTTGAAATGGAGCAGGCCGAGGGCGGGCTGCCGGTGGCTCAGACCGTGTTCGATTGCACGCTGTCCAGCCGGCGCGAACAACGGCCTTTAGCCAGCTTCCGCGTGTCTGCGCAGGTGCCGGCAGATGCCAATCGTCTGGGCAGTGTGGTGGCGGCTTTGCAGCAGGCGGCCCGGCAGGCTGCACAGCAAGTGCTGCAGCAGACCGTTGTCGAAGCTGGGCGCGCTTCAGCCCGTCAGGGGCAGCGGTAGCGACGGACTGCTGAACAAGCTCTCGTAGGGCGCTTGGCCTGTCTGCTGCGCCTGCAGCAGCAGGGTCAGATCATCGATGCTGCAAGGGGCGCCGAACAAGGTGCCCTGCCCTTGATGGCAGCCGTGTTCGCGCAGGAACTGCAGCTGCTCGAGGGTCTCGACGCCTTCGGCCACTACTTCCATTTGCAAGCTGCGGCCCATCTCGATGATGGTGCGAACCAGCGTGGCGGCGTTGGCGTCGGTGACCACGTTGCACACAAAGCTCTGGTCGATCTTCAGTGTGCCGATCGGAAATTGCTGCAGCGCCGACAGCGACGAGTAGCCGGTCCCAAAATCGTCGATCGCCAGATGCACGCCGAGGGCGCGCAGCTCACCCAGCATGGCGACGGTGCGCTTGGCATCGGCCATCAGCGTGGTCTCGGTGATCTCCAGTTCAAAATGCGTCGGTGATACGTCGTGTTTTTCGAACACCGAGCGGCAACGCAAGATAAAGCTGGCCTGCCGCAGTTGCTTCAGTGACAGGTTAAGGGCGATGCGACCCGGCTGCAGCTGTTGAGCAGTCAGCTGGCTGTAGTCGATGCACACGCGCTCCAGCACCCATTCGCCTATGCCCAGAATGAGATTGTTTTCTTCGGCCAGCGGGATGAACTGCGCCGGCGGGATTTCGCCGTGGTCGGGCAGGCGCCAGCGCAGCAAGGCTTCGGCACCGATGATGCGACCGTGACTCAGATCGACCTTGGGCATATAGCGCACCACGAACTCATCGCGTTCCACGGCGCGTGATAAGCGGCTCTTGAGCATCAGCCGTTCGACCGCTGCGGCATTCATCTCGGGTGAATAGGTGACGCAGTTGTTGCCGCCGTTTTGTTTGCAGTAGTACATGGCCGCATCGGCATTGCGGATCAGGTCGATGACGTTCTCGGCATCGCGCGGACAGAAGGCCGCACCCAGGCTGGCGGTCAGGAACACTTCCTGATTGTCGATGACATAGGCCTCGGCCATGGCCTCGAGTATGGCCGCAGCCAGCTGCCGCACGGCAGTACGCACATCGGTCAAAGAAGCCGCTTCGGTGAACAGCGCAAACTCATCGCCGGCCAGGCGACCGATGATGGTCTCGGCGGGTAGTACGCGCGTCAGCCGCTCGGTCAACACTTCGAGCACGCGATCACCGGCGGCATGACCGAAGGTGTCGTTGACCTCTTTGAAACGGTCCATGTCCAGATACAACAGGGCGACTGCACCGCTGTGACGCTGGCAGCGCGCAATGGCTTGTTGCAGCAGGTGCTGGAACTGCATGCGGTTGGGAATCTTGGTCAGCGTGTCGTAACGCGCCAGATAGCGGATGCGCCGTTCGGCGCGTTTGCGATCGGTGATATCGCGCGCGACATAGATGTGGCCGGTGAACTGACGATCGTTGGAGGTGATTACCGAACCGACGAAGGACACCGGGATGGTCTGCCCGCTGGCCGTACGCAGCACGCCTTCGCCGATGTCGCAGGCGCGGCGCAGCGCGGCTTCGGCACTGAGTTGGCCACCGGTGTCGAGCAGGCTGGCCAGTGCATAGCCGACGAGGTCGGCATCGCTGATGCCGGTCAGGCGGCTGGCGGCGTTGTTGGCGATGCGTACCAAGCCATCTTCGGCGGTGACAAACACGGCATCGCTCATGCTGTCGAGCACGTTCTGCAGGTAGTCGCGGGTGACCGTGGTTTGCGCCAGACGGCGGCGCATCTGTTCGAGGGTGCGCTGCAAGTCGCCGAACTCACCCTGATCGTTGACGCTGACCGGCTGCGAATAGTCGCCGGCGCCGATGCGCGCCGCGCTGTAGTTCAGGCGGTCGATGCTGCGCGCCAGCCGGCCGCCATAGACGAACGCCAGCAGTGCGCTCAGCGCCACCAGCAGCCCGCCACGCACGATGACCCATGACGAGACGCTGATGTCCTCCAGCGGCGCATCGTGGTTACGCAGCTCCAGCATCAGCGTGGCCGCGACCGTGATGGCCAACAGCAGCGCCAGCGCAGCACCGTACAGTGCGTATTTGGTCTTGAGACTCAGCAAATCGTTATCCCGCCGGTTGGGCCGGCGCATGGTACCTGCAAAATACCGGCTTCCCTGCCACTGTGCAGGAACCAGTCGCCTAGAATGCGATCATGCCGCTGAATATGTTCGATAGCCTGCAATTAACCGGTCGCAGCAGCAGCCATGTGGTGGCGCTGGCCCCGGAGTCGCTCTGCCTGCATCAGGCAGTGGTCGCCCCTTACCTCGCCTTACAGGCCGCAGCGGCTACTGCGGGCATCGCACTGCAGGCCGTGTCGGGGTTTCGCAGCTTCGAGCGGCAACTGGTGATCTGGAACGGCAAATGCCTTGGTGAGCGGCCGTTGCTCGATGCGCAGGGGCAGTTGCTGCAGGCGGCTGCGCTGACCACAGAGCAGCGCGTCGCGGCCATTCTGAACTGGTCGGCCTTGCCGGGTGCCAGCCGCCATCATTGGGGCACCGAGATCGATGTCATCGATACGGTTGCGGTCCTATCGGACTGCGCGCCGCAACTGCTGAGCAGCGAATTTGCAGCCGGCGGTTGTTTTGAACGACTGGCCGCGTGGCTGGACAGCGACATCCTGCAGGACTATGGGTTTTACCGGCCTTATGCGCAGTGGCGCGGCGGCGTGCAGCCTGAACCTTGGCACCTCAGTTATGCGCCCCTGGCTGTAGCGGCCTTGCAGCAACTGCAGCTGCCGCTGTTGGCAGCAGCGCTGCAAGAGGTCGAGATGGAAGAGGGCCTATGGGTGCAGCAGCAACTGCCGCAGCTGTATGCGCGCTATGTGCAGAACGTGGCCGATGCGCCGCCCCGCGCTTTAGCCGCAGTGGCCCTTAAGGCTGGGTCCACGCTTTGTTGATGTAGCCGGTCACCAGATCGCGCACGTTACCCAGCGTGCCTGGCGCAGCTGCAAACAACAGCGGATTGCGGCGCAGCAGGCGCCAGCTTTCACTGCGCAGCACCTGGTGCAGGAACTTCAGGCTGGCTTCGATCGATTCGATGTAAGGATTGCGGCCGCCGAACAGCGGTTCGACATAGCGGTAAGCATGATCGAACCCTTCTTCCAGACGTTTGCTGCGCGTCATCTCGATGAAGATCGGTGTCTGTCGCAGCAGGTCCAGGCCCGAGGCATATTTGACGCCGCGGCCACCGGTGCCCATCGGCACCGCCACGCCGCCCAACACAAACTCCGGGTAGAGCCGGTCGCGGCATTTTTCCAGATAACAGCGGTCGGCCATCTGCGCGATCATATCGGCCGTGCCCAACAGGTGACCGAGCTTGATGTCGCGCAGGTCGGTGATGACTGCGCCGATCTGCTCGAAGCTGCGCTCATAGCCGGTGAAGTGCACCACCTGACTGGTGATGTGCGTCCAGTGGCCAAAGCCGATGGTCGGCAGATACTGATCCATGAAGTGCGCGCTGCGCGTCACATGGTTGCGGGTGAATTCGGCGCCGTTGGTAGCCGATTCGCCGTGCGCACGCAGATAGCCGATGTCATGAAACAGCGCCAGCAACAAACCCACTGCGCCACGCTCTGCGCCTAAAGCCTGCGGCGTATTGCGGTGGGTCAGTTCATAGCCGGCCATCAGCCGCGCCATGGCCAGCGTGACGTCCAGCGTGTGCTGCTGATCGTGATAGATCGTATCGACGCCGTAATAGCCGGGCATGCGGCCGGTGAAGGCCAAGTCGAAATCGTGGAAGGCGTGTGCGACGGCCGCAAAGGATGCTTCAGGCCAGGTGGCGGCGAACAGTTCGCGCACCGCATCACGCACATCGGCTGCGGAACTCACCAGCACCGTGTTGGTAACGTCGTATTCACTGCGGCGCGTGCTGTGCATGGGTGGCCGTAAACTTAGCATTGCCCAGTGTAGAAAGCGCGTGCTGCGCGTGCCGACGAACTGCGGCACAGTTTTAACGGCGTTGCGGGCTGTATGTCAAAGCGTGGCGTCAGGCCACTGTGCCAGCACCGGTGTGTGATCGGACGGTCGCTCGTGGCGGCGCGGTTCGCGATCGATATGCGCGATGCTGCAGCGCTGGCGCAGCGATTCACTGAGTAAAACAAGGTCGATGCGCAGTCCGTGGTTGCGGCGAAAGCCGCCCTGACGATAGTCCCACCAACTGAAACTGGACGGCGTTTGTTCGAACAGACGGAAGCTGTCGTGCAGACCCAGCGCCAGCAAGCCCTGCAAAGCGCTGCGCTCGGGTTCGCTGCACAAGATTTGCCCTTGCCAAGCCACGGGGTCGTACACATCGCGATCATCGGGCGCGATATTGAAATCGCCCATGATCACCAGTTGTGGATGTGCGGCCAGCTCGGCTTGCAGCCGTTGCTGCAAGAGTTGCAGCCAGCGCAGCTTGTAGACGTACTTGTCGGAATCGAGTGCCTGCCCGTTGGGCACATAGACGTTGATGTAACGCACACCGCCGCAGGTGGCCGCCACAAAGCGCCGCTGCGGGTCTTCGGCATCGAGCAGCAGCGAGACATCGGTGAGTGGCTGGCGCGACAGCAACGCGACGCCGTTGTAGGTTTTCTGGCCGGTGAATGCGACGTCGTAGCCTGCCGCTTGCAAGGCTGCGGCCGGGAAGTTGGCGTCTTCGAGCTTGGTCTCTTGCAGACCGATGACATCGACCGGGTTAGCGGCCAGCCACTCGAGCAGCTGCGGCAACCGCACCTTGAGTGAGTTGACGTTCCAGCTGGCGACCTGCGTCATGGGCTGCGCTTAAGCTGCGATGCCATGCAAGCGCAGCAGTGGTCCGATATCCGGCGCACGGCCGCGGAAGTTGATGAAGGCCTGCATGGGATCGACGCTGCCACCCTGCGACAGAATGGTGTCGAGGTAACGCTTGGCCGTCTCCTGATCGAAGGGGCTGGTTTCCTGAAAGGCCGCATAGGCATCGGCGGCCAACACTTCGGCCCACTTGTAGCTGTAGTAGCCCGCCGCATAACCACCGGCAAAGATGTGGCCGAAGTTACTGGCGTAGCGGTTCCACACCGGCACTTGGATGACGGCCGTTTCGGCGCGCACCTCGGCGAGAATTTCGCGCAGCCGCGAACCGCGTGCCGGGTCGTACTCGGCGTGCAGACGGAAATCGAACAGCGAGAACTCGCATTGACGCAGTGTGGCGAGCCCGGCCTGAAAGCTGCGGGTGCTGATCAGCTGGGTGATTTTCTGTTCACTGAGCGGCTGCCCGGTTTGGTGGTGCACGGCCAGCTTGGCCAGCACCTCGGGGTTCCACGCATAGTTCTCGAGGAACTGACTGGGCAGTTCGACCGCATCCCACGCCACGCCGTTGGTGCCGGAGATGCTGGGGTAGTCGACCCGCGTCAGCATGTGATGCAGGCCGTGACCGAACTCATGGAACAGCGTGACCACATCGTCGTGGGTCAGCAGCGCCGGCTGGCCGGGAGCGCTGGCGAGCGCGTTACACACCAGATGGGCTACCGGCAGTGCGGTGCCGCCGGCGGTGACTTTGCGGGTGACGCAGTCGTCCATCCACGCGCCGCTGCGCTTGTGCGGACGGGCATAGGGGTCGAGGTAGAAGCCGCCGAGCTGGCTGCCCTGCGCATCGCTGATGGTGTAGTAGCAGGCATCGGGGTGCCAGGTGGGTACCTGTGGCTGCGCCTGGATGCTGACCTGGAACAGGCGCTGGATGACCTCAAACAGCACCTCGAGCACACGCGGCAAGGCGAAGTACTCGCGCAGTTCTTCCTGCGAGATGTTGTAGCGGGCCTCTTGCAGCCGCTCGCTGTAATAGGTGACGTTCCAGGCGTCGAGCTTGCAGCCGGCAAAGGCTTCGAGCTCGGCCAGTTCGCGCAGCGCTGTGGGCTTGGCGGCCTTGGCCATGTCGCGCAGGAAGGTGACGACCTCGTCGACACTCTTGGCCATGCGCGTGGCCAGCACATAGTCGGCGAAGTTGTCGAAGCCCAGCAGCTGCGCGGCCTCGTGGCGCAGACGCAGCAGGTCTTCGATGACTTGCGCATTGTCGTAAGGGGCCAATGCCTCGACACCCTGGTCTGAGGCACGGGTGCTCCAGGCGCGATAAAACGCGCGGCGCAGCCGCTCGGAGCGCGCATCGGTGACGATGGCCACATAGGTGGGTTGATCGAGCCCCAGCAGCCAACCGTCCTGACCGGCCTCGACAGCGCGCTGCCGTGCTTGCGCGACGATGCTGGCGTTGAGTCCGTCGAGCTCGGCCGGGTCGGTGATGGCGAAGCTGAACGCATTGGTGGCGTCGAGCACGTTTTCTTCGAAGCGCGAGCCCAGATTGGACAGTTCGAGCATGACCGCTTTAAAGCGCTCTTGCTGCGGACCGTCGAGTGCGACACCGGCCAGACGGAAGTCGAGCAGCACGTGTTCGACCAGCGCCTTTTGTGAGGCGCTGAGCGTGGCCGCTTCGCGTGCCATGATGGTCTTGAAGGCTTCGTACAGCGGCTTGCTTTGGCCGACTTCGGTGCCGTAGTCGGACAGCAGCGGCAGGCAGGCATTGTAGGCCTCGCGCAGCGGCTCGGAATTGAGCACGCCGTTGAGGTGACTGATAGGCGACCAGCTGCGCGACAACTGATGGCCGATGTCTTCGAGCAGCTCGACCACCGTGGCGAAGGTGGGGTTGGGCAGTTGCTCGATCCGGCGGATGGTGTCGCGGTTGGCGGCCAGCAGGGCGCGGATAGCCGGCTCGGCATGCTCGGGCTTGATAGCCTGAAAGGCCGGCAGATGGGCAGTGCTGAGCAGCGGATTTTCTGCAGTCATAGCTAACGTTATCTGAGCAGGTATTGATCCATAATGTTAACTAAGCTGGATGGGAATTACTCTGAATGCAAATCACGTTTTGGTCGATATCATGACAAATGCATTAATTACCGGCGCCGAGTGGGACTTGCTGGTCATCGGCGGTGGTAGTGGCGGGCTGGCGGCGGCCCAGCGGGCGGCTGAGTATGGCGCGCGCGTCGCGCTTATCGAGCACGGCCGCTTGGGCGGCACCTGCGTCAACGTGGGCTGCGTACCCAAAAAGGTCATGTGGAATGCCGCGCAGCTGGCGCACGCCCTGCACGATGCGCCCGAATATGGCTTTGCGGTGCAGGTCAGCGGCCATGATTGGGAACAGCTTAAAACCCAGCGCGATGCTTACATCACGCGCCTGAACGGCATCTACGAGCGCAACCTCGCCAAGCGGCAGGTGCATCTGATCCGCGGCTATGCGCAGTTGGTTGCGCCGGGTGTGGTCGAGGTCGACGGTCAACGGCTGCAGGCCAAGCAGGTGCTGCTGGCCATGGGCGGCCGCCCGCGGCGGCTGGATATCCCCGGTGCCGAGCTGGCTTTGGACAGCGACGGGTTTTTTGACATGGCCGAGCGGCCGCAGCGCGTGGCGCTGATCGGCGCCGGCTACATCGCGGTCGAGATTGCCGGTGTGCTGGCGGCATTGGGCAGCCAGGTCAGCCTGCTGCTGCGCGGTGACCATGCGCTGCGCGGCTTCGATGCGCTGCTGGTCGAGGGCTTGGACGAAGCGCTGCGCGAATCTGGTATGCAGATGGTCACGCAGGCCGTCCCTGCGGCCTTGGTGCGCACCGCTGACGGCATTACGGTGACGCTGGCCGACGGCCGCGTTGCGGGGCCGTTTGATCAGGTCATCAGCGCCATCGGTCGTGATCCGCTGTCGGATTGCATCGCGCCGGCGGTGGGCGTGCAGCGCGATGCCGCGGGTTTTGTGCCGGTCGATGACTACCAGTGCACCAACGTGCCCGGCCTGCTGGCCGTCGGGGATGTCACCGGCCGTGCACCGCTGACGCCGGTGGCGATCGCCGCAGGCCGCCGCTTGGCCGACCGCTTGTGGGGCGGCATGGACGGGCGCCACCTGAACTACGACAACATCCCCACCGTGGTGTTCAGCCACCCGCCCATCGGCACGGTGGGTTTGACCGAGGCGCAGGCGCGCGAGCGGCATGGCGATGCGGTGCGTGTGTACACGTCTACTTTTGTGCCGATGTATCACGCCATGACGTCGGCCAAGCCCAAGACCCGCATGAAGCTGGTGACCGTGGGCGACGAGCAGCGCGTGATCGGCGTGCACATCATCGGGCCCGGTGCCGATGAAATGCTGCAGGGCTTTGCGGTGGCCGTGCGCATGGGCGCCACCAAGCGTGACCTGGATGACACGGTGGCCATCCACCCGACCAGTTCTGAAGAACTGGTGACGATGCGATGAACCGCGACGCACCGCCGCTGCTGTTCGCGCACCGCGGTGCCAGTGGCTACCGGCCCGAGCACACGCTCGAGGGCTACCGCTTGGCCATCGAGATGGGCGCCGATGTCATCGAGCCCGATCTGGTCATCAGCCGTGACGGCGTGCTGGTGGTGCGCCACGAGAACGAGATCTCGGGTACCACCAATGTGGCCAGCCTGCCGCAGTTCGCTTCGCGGCGGCGCACGCAGCAGGTGGATGGCGAGGCCGTCACCGGTTGGTTCGTCGAAGACTTTACCGCTGCCGAAATCGCCACCTTGCGGGCCCGCGAACGGTTGCCGGCGCTGCGGCCGCAGAGCGCCGCACACGACGGCCGCTATGGCGTGCCGACGCTGGCCGATGTGCTCAAGCTGCTGGCCGAGATCAATCCGCCGCGCGTCGCGCAGGGTTTGCAGCCCATAGGCGTGGCGCCGGAGACCAAGCATCCGTCGCATTTTGCTGCGCTGGGGCTGCCGTTTGAGCAGGTGCTGCTCGACACGCTGCAGGCCGCGGCGCATGGCGCGACGGTGTACATCCAGTCGTTTGAGATGGCCAACCTCAAGGCGCTGCGGCCGCGGTGCGCGCATCAGCTGGTGTTTCTGGTCGACACGACCGGTGCCCCTTCAGACCTGCGCTGTGCCGGAGACCCGCGTGACTATGCGG
>Ga0114967_10005178_pt1 | contig 10372 bp, 11 predicted proteins | sample M_130628_MF_Meta_FD_92639 | JGI IMG/M metagenome (GOLD analysis project Ga0114967, IMG submission 92639) | Freshwater microbial communities from Lake Montjoie, Canada to study carbon cycling - M_130628_MF_MetaG | ecosystem: Environmental > Aquatic > Freshwater > Lake | place: Lake Montjoie... | reverse complement strand
CATCTTGTGCTCCATCATGATTTCTTGTTTTATCTAAGCCTACATAAAATTTCAGTTTAGTATAGTGTGCTCCAGGTATATTTCCTGTTTCAACAGTTGAAAAATTTGGTTTATCAAATTCATCAATTAAGTCATAGTTATTCAATTTGTATTCGGTACCATCATCTTGTACCAAAACAGTATTGGTTATATAATATTTCAGCAAGGAAACGCTGTATTTATTGCCAGCAAGATTGCTATATATCAATTTATCTTTTTCTATAGGTAGTCCATCAACCGTATTTTTAAATACAATACTAACACTACCATCTTTCGATTTCTTCTTGCAAGAAAAACCAATGATAGAAAGCCCAACTAATAAAAAAAGAAACTGTTTCATTATACTAAATTTATAGTCAAAGTTAGCTAATAAATTTCATTGATTTTTATTTTACCATAAAAGAATACATGATAAGATTGGCACCCATTCTCAAAGCCAAAGTTCTTTTTTCATCAGAATCTTTATGCACTTCAGGATCTTCCCAACCATCATTTAAATCCGTTTCAATGCTATAAAAACAGACCAATCGGCCTTGATAAATTAAACCATATCCCTTAGCTGGTTTACCATCATGCTCATGTATTTTGGGCAATCCATTGGCAAAATCAAATTTTTGATGATAAATGGGATGCGAGAATGGAAGTTCTACAAAATCTAATTCAGGAAAAACAATTTTCATAGCAGGCCGTAAATATTTATCAATTCCATAGTTGTCATCCACATGCAAAAAACCCCCGCCTGCTAAATATGTTCGTAAATTTTGTGCTTCTGCATCATTAAACATAATTCTTCCATGACCAGTAGCAAATACAATAGGATAATTAAATAATTCTTTGCTACCAACTTCTACCTGTCCTTCTGTAGCATCAAAATTGGTTCCTAATTGTTGGTTTGAAAACTTGGCTAAATTTTTTAATGCTGTTGGATTTGCATACCAATCACCTCCACCGCCATAAACCAACAATCCTAATTTCATTTTTTGAGCAAAAAGAAATTGTGTTACAAATATGAATAATATAAATAAGACTATTTTTTTCATTTGAAATGTAAATATAACAAACAAGAATATTACAAACTGTTAAAAACTACACAAGCATATAAACCAGCAGTTTCGGTTCGTAGCCGTTTATTTCCTAAGCTTACTGGTATAAAGTTATTTTGCATGGCAATATTAATTTCCTCAGGAGTAAAGTCGCCTTCGGGACCAATTAATATAATCGTCGACGTATTTTCTTTTAACTCATCGCGCATGACCTTTTTTTCATTTTCCAAACAATGTGCTATCAACTTAATTGGCTCAGTTGATGTTAATATTTCTTCAAAATAAATAGGCTCATTTACAATTGGCAAAAAGGTTTGTTGAGATTGCAGCATCGCAGAAACTAATATTTTTTCAAATCGTTCTTTTTTAAAAAAGATTTTTTCGCTCCGTTTAGTAATCAATGGAGTTATTTCAGCAATGCCCATTTCAGTAGTTTTTTCTAACAACCACTCTATTCTGGAAGGGTTTTTTGTGAATGAAATAGCTAAATGAAAATGATGAGATGGTTTTTCTTCAATTATTGTTTCTATTATTTCAATGGCACAAGCACGTTTTGAAACATCTGTGAGCAATGTTCTACATTTAATTCCTTTACCATTGGTTAACCAAAATTGCTCCCCTTTTTTCATACGCAATACATGCACAATATGATGAATAGAGGTTTCACTCAATTGAATAAATTCAGTGCGATCAAACTGCTCATAAAAAAAAGGATATGACATTTGCACAAATATAACAGAAGTATTTATAACATTATTTATCAGAGTACATTTTTCATAATAACTTTGTGCATTATGAAAGTAAATAAAACTGCCGTTATCCTTATTTCATTTTTTATGCTTTTAGGCATCTCATTTTTAGGGTATTATTATACAACTATGAAAGAGCATCCAAGACGGTTACCAACCTATGGTAATCCAGGACATAAGGTAGGTCGTTTTTCATTTTTAAACCAAGACAGAAAAGTAATTACCGAGAAAGATCTAGAGGGAAAAATTTATGTGGTTGAATATTTTTTTACAACATGTGAAGGCATTTGCCCTATCATGAATGAAAATATGGTAGCAGTTAACAATGCATTTAAAAACGACAATGATTTTGCAATTTTATCTCATTCAGTAGATCCTGAAGTAGATACTGTGGCACAAATGAAAAAATATTCATTCAAATTTGAAGCCGATCCTGCGCATTGGATGTTTTTAACGGGCAATAAAGATTCACTTTATAAAATGGCTGTTGATGATTATTTAATTCCGGTGGCAGACAGTACTGTTGAAAAAATTTCTCCTGAATTTATTCATACACAAAAATTTGTATTGATTGATAAGGAAAAAAACGTACGTGGTTTTTATGACGGAACAGAAAAAGCTTCTGTAAAAAAATTAATAGCAGATATTGTAGAATTAAAAAAAGAATATCAATAGCGCTTTTCTTTAATCGGGTTTTTATTCTTGTAAAATAAATTTAGTTATTTTTAAAACCATGGAACGTGGTGAAATTCGAGTACTAAATACCATTACCCGATTCATAAAACCATAAATTGCCAAGCGCTTTCCTTGCATCATTGCTACAAAGCCATATTCTGCTACTTTTGCGGCAGTTGGCAACTTTCTATTTTTAAATAATTTACTGTTATTTGTATTGGCTTCATTCGAAAAATTGGTAGCAGTTGCTCCAGGACAATAAGTGGTTACACTAATATTAAATTCTTTTAATTCTTCATAAAGTGCTTCTGAAAAATTTAATACATACGATTTTGTAGCAAAATAAACAGCCATTAATGGACCCGGTTGAAAAGCAGCCGTAGAAGCAATATTCATAATTCTTCCTCGCTTCTCTTTTTTCATTCTTTGTAAAAACAAATGTGTCATGTAGGTTAACGCCGTGATATTTAAATTAATCATTTGATTGGTTTTATGCCAATCGCTATCTACAAAATGACCATAGTCACCAAAACCAGCATTATTAACTAAAAAATCAATAAAAATATTTTCATCTTCTATCATTTGATAGAGTGATTGTACTTCATTTAAATCTGTCAAATCTTTTGCAAAAGTGGCTACTTGAACATGGTGTTCATATCGCAATTCATCTGCCAATTTCTCCAAGCGCTCCTCACTTCTAGCTACTAAAATTAAATAAAATCCATTTTTTGCAAATAGCTTAGCAAGCTCTAGTCCTATTCCGCTGGAGGCTCCAGTAATTAATGCTGTTTTTGTAGTCATTTTTGAGTATCTAAATAAGTATTAATGAAACATTTAAGGAACAAATTTACCACAAAAATTAATGTACTTTTGCCAACAAATTTTTTAATCTTTATTATATGAAAAAAATCATTTTGCTTTTTTCTTTATCGATGGTACTTTTTAGCTGTTCCAACAATTTCTCTGTGAAAGGAAAAATTGAAAGTATGCCAGAACAAAAATTTGTTTTACAAGAATTGACTGTTAATGAAAATATCATAGTAGACAGTGGCAAAACATCTCCTACCGGTGAGTTTGAAATAAATGCTACAAACAAGGAAGAAAAATTATATTGTATAAAATTTGAAAAAGGCCAAAATGTATTATTGGCTTTACAAAGTGGCGATGATGCTAACATTGTAGGCAATTGGAATTCGTTGGAAGATTATACGGTTTCTGGCTCAAAAAGTAGTAGCACGTTAAAAGGGTTTTTAAATAATTTAAAACAAAATATTACAGACATCAATACCTTGCAATTTATTTTAGATTCTTTAAAAGGGAAACCTGAAAAAGATTCATTATTTAAGTCTGCAGAAACTGATTTACGAAATGTAAATACCAATTTCATGACCTATATTAAAAAATTTGCCGATACCACTCAAAGTGTTGCCAGTGCTCTATTTGCAGTAAATATGATTAATGTTGCTTATGAAAAACCTTATGTAACTACTTTTTATCAAACCATTATCAAACGATTTCCAAAATCTACCTTTGCTAAATTATTTGCTGACCGTTTTTTAGGCACTACAAAACCAGCAACATCAAGCACTGAAAAACCGAATACAGGAAGCCCTGCACCAGATTTTTCCGGCACTTCTCCAGAAGGGAAAAAAATTACGTTAAGTGATTTCAAAGGAAATTATGTTTTAGTAGATTTTTGGGCATCTTGGTGCGGACCGTGCAGAAAAGAAAATCCCAATGTTGTAGAAGCATACAATCAATTTAAAAATAAAAAGTTTGTAATCATTGGCGTTTCATTAGATTCTAGTAAAGATAAATGGGTGGAGGCGATTAACAAAGACAACCTTACATGGAATCACATAAGTGAATTGAAAGGTTGGGGCTGCGCCATTGCAAGAGATTATAAAGTAGAAAGTATTCCTCAAAATTTTTTAATTGATCCTCAAGGAAATATTGTTGCCCAAAATTTAAAGGGTGAAAATTTAATCAACAAATTAACTGAAATTATAAAATAAGCAAGTATTCATGTACAACATTGTAAAAAAAATATTATTCAAATACGACCCAGAAAACGTTCATTATAAAGTAATGAAATGGTTAACCAAAGCTTATAATTTAGGTGTTGGAAAAAAATATTTAGAGAGTAATTATTGCATCAAAGATCCTAGCTTAGAACGAACTGTTTTTGGATTGAAATTTAAAAATCCGGTTGGCTTGGCTGCAGGTTTTGATAAAGATGCACGTTTTGTGGATGAATTAGCTTGCCTAGGATTTGGCTTTATAGAAATAGGAACCGTAACTCCTCGCCCACAAGACGGAAATGAAAAGCCTCGATTATTTCGTTTCCCAAATGATGAAGCAATTATTAACCGCATGGGGTTTAATAATCAAGGAGTAGAAACTGCAGCATTGCGACTGAAAAATAGAAAAACAGATATTATCATAGGAGGGAATATTGGGAAAAATAAAACTACATCAAATGAAGATGCCAGTAAAGATTATGAATATTGTTTTAAAATTTTACACCCAGTAGTGGATTATTTTGTAGTGAATATTAGCAGTCCCAATACGCCTAATCTCCGAGAGCTGCAAGAAAAAAAGCCACTTCGTGATTTATTATTACAATTACAAAATTTAAATTTATCGTACCCAAATCCCAAGCCAATATTATTAAAAATTGCACCCGATTTGACCAATACCCAATTAGATGATGTAATTGAAGTTGTTACTGAAACACGATTAGCAGGCATTGTGGCTACCAATACTACTATTGATAGGGAAGGCTTAAAGGCCGATAAAAATTTGATTGAAAAAACAGGGGCTGGGGGTGTAAGTGGTAAGCCATTAAAAGAACGCAGTACTGAAATTATCCAATATATTGCTACCAAAACAAATGGCAGGTTACCCATTATAGCCGTTGGTGGTATTTTTACAGCAGAAGATGCGCAAGAAAAAATAAATGCAGGTGCTTCATTGGTACAAGTTTATACAGGTTTTATTTATGAAGGCCCTGCTATTGCCAAAAAAATCTGCAAATCATTCATTAAAAACAAATAAATGTTCGAAAATATTACGTCTGAAACTTTAGTCAGTTTAATTACACTCTCCTTATTGGAAGTGGTATTAGGGATTGACAATATCGTTTTTATTTCCATATTATCAGGAAAACTCCCTGAAGCAAAACAAAAATTAGCACGGCGATATGGCTTATTTATTGGTATGTTGGTTCGAATATGCTTGCTAGCTGCTATTTCTATTATTTTAAAATTAGATAAGTCTTTATTTGAAATTTTGGGGATAGGAATTTCTGGAAAAGATATTATTTTAATGGGTGGTGGCTTGTTTTTAATTTATCAAAGCACCAAAGAAATACACCACAAATTAGAAGGCGAAAGTGGTGATGATTCTAAAGAGCTAAACAAGAAAAAAAACATGTCATTTACTGCTGTGATTGTACAAATGTTTATTTTAAATATCGTTTTTTCTATCGATTCTGTAATTACTGCAATCGGTATGGCCAACGAAATTTGGGTGATGATGACTGCTGTAATTGCGTCTGTATTTGTAATGCTTTTTGCAGCAGAGCCAATTAGCCACTTTGTGCACAAACACCCGACAATTAAAATTTTAGCGCTCAGTTTTTTACTGCTCATTGGGGCTTCTCTCATTGCAGAAGGAATTCATTATCATATACCCAAAGGCACTATTTATTTCTCCATGGCATTTGCATTTACAGTCAATATGATTCAGTTAAAATTGCATCCAACACAACATCCACCAGTAAATTTACATGAACGTTATTCAGATAAAGATGAAAATTCAAAAATTGATATGGTGTAAAAATCAATCTTTATAGTCAATCATTCTATTCTCCTATTTGTTGCTGGCAATGACATTATTTTATAAACCAATGCATTAGCCAAACAGCCTACCCGTATACAAAATTAGATTCACTATTAAATCTAAATTACAATAAATTAGGGCAACAGTATTTTTATAGGCTTAGATAAATACATCAATTGTATTAAATAAATGCCATGTAAATTATCTAACCAAAGGCTTGTTTCATTTTTTGCAATTCCCTTTTTCACGACTTCCCCATTCATTGAAATTACTCTAAAATCAGTAGCAGTATTCAAATTTTTGAATACAATCATATTTCTATTTTGAATGAAATAAGTGCTTTCAAGTTTTATTTCGTTCAATGCATTTGGCGTGGTAACGACTGGCACTGTATTGCAAAATTTTTCTTGTTTGCCGCAAGTATTGGTAACTGTTAAACAAACAGTATAATTTCCATCCGATAAATAAGTATGTGTAGGATTCATTGAGTTACTCGTTAGTCCATCACCAAAATCCCAAAATGAAGAGGTAAAATGTTTTGACAAATTATTAAAAACAACTGTTTTATTTGTGCTCGTTTTAGCATAATTCGCAAAAGGCAAATTGCCATATTGTTGCCAGTTGTCAAGACTATCTAACACAGTGTTGCTGGCTATAGTTTGTAAAGAAGTCGCATCGGTTGTAGAAATTCCAGTTGAAATAAACGAGGCTCCAATTGCCACTTTATGAAAAATAGAACTATAAAATACACAAGCTGCTAAATAAGTCCCATAAATACTTGGATGAGATTCATCGGGATTATAAAGTTCAATGGTTGGATATAGAGTGCGAACATTTTTCCAGGCAACTCCAACAGGTGCTACAGAGGCTGTAAAATCTTGTGCAAACATCAAATAGGACTCCCTTAATCTGCTTTGCATTCCATCATACGTTCCAATTATTGGATAAAAAGCGGCATTGGCAGTATCTCCATTCTTCCTTCCCCAAGTCATAAAAAAGAGAGTTTCTGCGCAACTATTGGTAGCCTGTACTAAACTATCTAATTTTTTCATAAACGGATAGGTATCCGTTGCGACTTGACTAGGAGGAAATGCAGGTTCTTGACTTTGGCATTGCAATACAACAAAATCCCAACCGCCTTGAGCAATGGCACTAACGACTGCAGGTGTGTTCCACAAGGATTGCGCAGTTGCACCTCCAATTGCTTGTGTGGAGTAGCTGATGCTATCGCCTTTAGAAGTGGCTAAATCTTGAATAGTTTTAGGTAAATCATTTACATAAGTATAACTGTTTCCTACAAATAATATTTTAGTATTGTTTGCAGTTGCAAGGAAGGTAGTTATTACTAAAAAAAAGAGCGTTGTAGATTTTTTCATGTTTAGTAGACGTAATTTTTAAAAGAAACGTTGGCTAAAGTAAAATTAAAAAATTATAATTGACTGTACTATTATTTACCAATCTTTTTCAAGCCTCACTGGCTGTCCATTTCCTTTTTCTTTTTTAGCTCGAAGTTTTTTCTCTTCTTGATTTAATGCATTCAACAATTGATCTGCCTGCTCTTTTGTAAGCTTGTTAGGCATTGGTTTGGGGTTTTCTTTTCCTTCTTGATTTTTCTCTTGGTTCTTGTTTTGTTCTTCTTGCTTATTTTTCTCTTCTTGTTGTTTTTTGTCTTGCTGTTCTTTTTCTTTTTTCTCTTTTTCTTTTTTCTCCTTTTCTTGTTGTTCTTTATTTTTATCCTGTTTGTCTTTATTGTTTTCTTTTTTGTCTTGATTGTCTTTTTGCTGTTGATCTTGCTTTTTCTTCATTGCTTGCGCGTACGCCAAATTATATTTTGTTTCTTTTGACAAAGGATTAATTTTTAACGCTTGTTTAAAATTTTGAATGGCTTCATCGTATTTTTTTTGTTCTAAAAATGCATTGCCCGTATTATGGTAGGAAGCGGCTTTTAGTGAATTATTATTTGTATTTGACGCCGACTCTGTGTACTGTTTAGCTGCTTTTTCAAAATCTTTTTGTTGATATAATGAGTTCCCTAAATTGTATTGTGCTTCGCGATTCTTTTTTTCTTGAAAGGCTTTTTCATATTCAGCTGCAGCCTCTTTAAAATTGCCTTTACCATACAATTTATTCCCGTTATAAATATGTTGATCAGCCGTTTGAGCAAACAAATTAATTGAACAAAACAATAAAATAAATCCAATTATTATTTTCATGCTTGTGCTATTTTTTTTCGTTCGCTAATAAAAAATTCAATCGAAATCAATAATAAACTAAGTAATAAAAAATATTGAAAATAGCTTGTGTAATCAGCAAAAACTACATCACCAAAACTTTTCTTTTCAGTAGCATTTATTTGAGTTGCCATCGTTTTTGCTGTATTTTCTGCATTATTTAATTGAGCATATATACCTTCTCCATTGGATGCTATTGTTTGCAGTTCATCTTCGTTTAATTTTGAAATAATTTCATTTCCTTCCGAATCTTTTTTATTTTCTTGCAATTCTTCATCCCAAATTGGTGAACCATTCACAGAACCTATACCAACCGTATTGATCATGATTCCTTCTTCTACAGCTTTCTTTACTTCTTTATTAGCATTTTCATCATGATCTTCACCATCACTTATTAAAACAATACTTTTATACTTTGTGTCTTGCGTATTAAAAGATTCTCGAGCCATTTTTATCGCTTCGCCTAAAACGGTTCCTTGTGTAGGAATAGAAGCGGGCGTTATGGTTGATAAATTCATTTTAAGCGCACTAAAATCAATCGTTAAAGGAACTGAAACATAGGCTCTTCCTGCAAAAACAATCAATCCAACTCGATTATTTCCTATTTTATCGATTAGTTTGCTTACAAATTGTTTTGCTTTTTCTAATCGGTTTGGACTTGCGTCTTTAGCCAACATGCTTTTACTAACATCCAACGCAATCATAACGTCAATGCCCTTTCGGTCTACCTTTTGCGTTTTTGCATTGGCTTGTAAATTAGCAAGGCCAATAATACCTGCAAAAAGGGCTACTAGCAACAATATAAATTTAAACTCGTGCGCTTTTACATTAAAATTACGCAGTTGAAAGTTAACCAATCCATCATCACCCATTGTTTTTAGCTTCTTTTTTCTATCATTGATAGCCCCAATAAACAAGCCTACTAAGATGAAAATAGTAAGTAAAAACCAAAAATATTCTGAATGCTGAAATCGCAACATGTAGCAAAAATAGGAGGTTCGAGTATATAATAAACTGATTTATAAAATTTTTAACGAAATCAATTGTCGTTTAAGAAAATAGAACATAAAAAATAAATATAAATCATTTTTTGTGGTTGATATCCCATGCTATAACTTTGTACTTTAAATAATACAACATGGCATATTCAGAAAAAGTAATTGAACACTATAACAATCCTCAAAATGTAGGAACGTTAGATAAAAATAAATCTACAGTAGGAACCGGATTGGTAGGAGCTCCAGAGTGTGGTGACGTAATGCGTCTTCAAATTGAAGTAGACGATGCTACAGGCATTATTAAAGATGCTAAGTTTAAAACATTTGGTTGCGGATCTGCCATTGCATCATCAAGCGTAGCTACCGAGTGGTTAAAAGGTAAAAGCATAGATGACGCAATTAAAATTGACAACATGGATATTGTTGAAGAATTAAATCTTCCTCCGGTAAAAATTCACTGTTCTGTTTTAGCCGAAGATGCAATCAAAGCTGCTATTAATGACTATCGAACAAAGAATGGCATGGAAGCACTTGAGCTAGAAGAAAAAATTGTTCATTAATTGAACGACCCTATATTGTAAAAAAGAGGAAATTTATTTTCCTCTTTTTTTATTTATTTTTTATTGATAATCCATACTGCAGAAATACCCAATAAGCCGCCAACAATCGTATTCCAAAAAATAATTTCATGTACAAAAAAGAAAGATGAAAGGGATGCTGCAAAAGGCACTATGTAAATAAAACTACTCGTTTTAGCGGCACCCATTTTAGAGGTTGCATAAAAGAAAAAGGTT
>Ga0114967_10005176_pt1 | contig 10372 bp, 16 predicted proteins | sample M_130628_MF_Meta_FD_92639 | JGI IMG/M metagenome (GOLD analysis project Ga0114967, IMG submission 92639) | Freshwater microbial communities from Lake Montjoie, Canada to study carbon cycling - M_130628_MF_MetaG | ecosystem: Environmental > Aquatic > Freshwater > Lake | place: Lake Montjoie... | reverse complement strand
CTATACGGGAATGATTCATAAAATTGGAGAGGTGCATGATGGTGCAGCTACAACTGATTGGATGGAGCAAGAAAAAGAGCGTGGTATCACCATTACTTCTGCAGCAGTTAGTTGTCAGTGGAATTTTCCAACCTTGCGTGGTACGGTAACTCCTGATACAAAAAATTATTATTTCAACATCATCGATACTCCCGGACACGTTGACTTTACTGTAGAGGTAGAGCGTTCAATGCGTGTATTGGATGGTTTGATTGCTTTGTTTTCAGCTGTTGATGGCGTTGAGCCTCAGAGCGAAACGGTATGGCGTCAAGCGAATAGGTACAAGGTGCCTAGAATTGGTTTTGTAAATAAAATGGATAGAAGTGGTGCAGACTTTTTGATGGTTGTTCGTCAAGTGAAAGAAATGCTTGGTGCAAAAGCAGTTCCATTGCAGTTGCCTATCGGTGCTGAAGATGACTTTACAGGGGTGGTGGATTTGATTAAAATGAAAGGAATTTTTTGGCATATGGAGACAGAGGGAATGACCTACGACGAGGTGCCTGTGCCAGCGGATATGCTTGAAGAAGCAAATGAGTGGAGGGCTAGTTTAATTGAGGCGGTAGCTGAATATGACGATAAATTACTAGAGAAATTCTTTGTTGATCCAAATTCAATAACAGAAGACGAAGTACATGAGGCAATCCGCAAAGCAACTATTGATTTGAGTATTGTTCCCATGATGTGTGGATCATCATTCAAAAACAAAGGTGTTCAAACTGCACTAGATGCCGTATGTCGTTACCTCCCTTCTCCTGTTGATATTGATGCAGTGGAGGGTCTTAATCCAGATACCGGAGAAGTTGAAAAGCGTAAGCCAGAAGCGAAAGAACCATTTGCTGCGCTTGCATTTAAAATCATGACCGATCCATTTGTGGGTCGTCTAGCATTCTTCCGAGTATACTCTGGACATTTGGATGCTGGATCATATGTACTAAATGTAAGAAGTGGAAAAAAAGAGCGTATTAGCCGTATCATGAAGATGTTTGCCAATAAGCAAAATCCGATTGATTTTATTGAAGCGGGTGATATCGGTGCTGCTGTAGGTTTCAAAGAGATTAAAACGGGAGATACGCTTTGTGATGAAGACCATCCGATTGTACTCGAAAATATGTTTATTCCCGAGCCTGTAATTTCTGTGGCTGTTGAGCCTAAGGCACAAGCTGATGTCGATAGAATGGGTATGGCAATTGGAAAGCTTGTTGAAGAGGATCCTACATTACGTGTAAGGACTGATGAGGAAACTGGGCAAACGATATTAAGTGGAATGGGTGAACTTCACCTTGAGATTATTGTGGATAGGATGCGTAGGGAATTTAAAGTGGAAGTGAATCAAGGTGCACCACAGGTTGCATACAAGGAGGCCTTCCAAGCTACCATTCAGCATCGCGAAACGTTGAAAAAGCAAACAGGTGGACGTGGTAAATTTGCTGATATCGTATTCGATTTTGGACCTGCTGATGAAGAGTGGTTGAAAGAAAATTCGGGCAAACACATGCAGTTCGTCAATGATATTTTTGGGGGATCAATTCCACGTGAATTCATTCCAGCCATTCAAAAAGGATTCGAGCAATCCATGTCTACTGGGGTTTTAGCGAATTATCCAGTTCAAAGCATGAAGGTGAGGGTATTTGATGGTAGTTTCCACCAGGTTGACTCTGACGCTATGTCATTTGAACTTTGTGCAAAAGGCGGTTTCCGTGAAGCTGCACGTAAGGCAAAGCCAGTATTGTTGGAGCCAATTATGAAAGTGGAAGTAATTACTCCTGAACAGTATATGGGAGATGTTACCGGGGATTTGAACAGAAGAAGAGGTATGCTTGAGGGTATGGATAGCAGAGCAGGTGCTCAGGTTATCAAAGCAAAAGTACCGTTGAGTGAGATGTTTGGTTATGTAACCCAGCTTCGTTCACTATCTTCAGGTAGAGCTTCATCAACCATGGAGTTTTCGCACTACAATCCTGCACCAAATGGCATTGCTGAGGAAGTAATTGCTAGGGTTAAGGGTAAGGCAAAAGACTAAAATAGCGTTAAGAATAGAAGGCCCCGGGATTCCGGGGCCTTTTTTATTTAATTTTTCTTCTTTTTCCAGGTAAAAATCACTCAAATTCTTTTGCAAGTAGAAAACTAATTCATACTTTTGCATCCCCGTTTAAAAATGGGATAAATACTATGTCGCAACGAATCAGAATAAAACTTCAGTCTTACGATCACAATTTGGTTGATAAATCAGCTGAAAAGATCGTGAAAACGGTACGTAGCACAGGGGCTGTAATCACCGGTCCAATTCCTTTGCCAACGCAAAAGAGAATTTTTACGGTGTTGAAATCTCCACACGTAAACAAGAAAGCGCGTGAGCAATTCCAATTGTGTACGCACAAGAGGTTGCTAGACATATATACTTCATCTTCACGAACTGTAGACGCGCTGAGTAAGCTTGATCTACCAAGTGGTGTTGATGTTGAAATCAAAGCCTGATAGGGTGGATGTTAGCAGAGGCTAACGTTCTATATTTTTTTCATTTCATCTCCTAATCGATTGCCGTTGGCATGAAAAAAAGGAGCGCTGAAAATTAATTTTTTCTCTCATATGAGAGCTGAAATATAAACAAGCCCTTCGAGGTTTGTTTACCATCGGTACTTCTGAATGTAGCTTGGGTTACATAAAAAGGAAAAGGTCGCTGGCAAACTGGGATTGAAGCGAGGTCATTCCTCACTGTCCATTTAACCGAGAGGGAACAAAAACAGAACAATGAAAGGTATTATCGGAAAAAAAATCGGGATGACCAGCGTCTTCGGACCAGACGGAAAGCAGACTTCCTGCACCGTGATCGAAGCAGGTCCTTGTGTTGTAACACAAGTAAAGTCTTCAGACAACGACGGCTACACTGCACTGCAGTTAGCGTTCGGTGAGAAAGCAGAAAGAAAGGCTTCAGAATCAGAAAAAGGCCATTTTGCCAAAGCAGCAGCTTCTCCAAAAAATCATTTAAAAGAATTCAGGAATTATTCACTTGATAAGAACTTGGGTGAAACCATCACATGTGAGATTTTCGCTGAAGGCGAAAGTGTCGAGGTGGTTGGAACAACCAAGGGTAAAGGCTTTCAGGGCGTTGTGAAGCGTCATGGATTTGCTGGTGTTGGGCAGCAATCTCACGGTCAGCATGATCGTCAACGTGCTCCAGGTTCTATCGGTAACTCATCAGATGCTTCAAGGGTTTTCAAAGGAATGCGTATGGCTGGCCGTATGGGTGGTGATCGCGTGAAAGTGAAAGGTCTTAAAGTGATTAAAATTTTCCCTGATAAGAACTATATTCTTGTTACTGGATCAGTTCCAGGTCATAATGGTTCCATTGTTTTCATTCAGAACTAAATTAACGAATTGACCATGCAATTAGACGTATTATCAATAAAAGGAAGTAAAACGGGCAGAACAATTGAACTACCGGATGATATTTTTTCGACTGAGCCGAATAACCACGTTGTTTACTTAGCCGTAAAGCAGTTTTTAGCTGCTCAGCGTCATGGTAAACATAAGGTGAAAACCCGTGCTGAAGTGCAAGGTGCGAGCAGAAAGCTACACAAGCAAAAAGGAACTGGCGGAGCTAGAAAGGGTAATATTCGTAACCCACTTTATAAAGGTGGTGGTACAATTTTTGGTCCAAAGCCACATGCTTACGACTTCAAATTGAACCGTAAAGTAAAAGACCTAGCAAAGATTAGCGCATTGAGCCATAAAGGCAAAGAGAATGCAGTAGTGGTAATCGAAGACTTAGTTTTTGATGCACCCAAAACAAGTGTATTCGCTACCATGCTAGACGCATTGAGCTTAAGTGATAAGAAGTCGCTTTTTGTTACGGCTGATTTCAATGAAAATGTGTTCATGAGTGCAAGAAATATATCATCTGTGTTGACTTCGATTTTATCGGATGTTAATACATATGATTTGATCAATTCTGATGTACTTGTGTTGACAGAATCAGCTGCGAAGTTGTTTTCAGAAGAGGAAGAAGGAGTTGAAGCCTAGTTGTTCTAGGTACTGAGTAAAAAATTAATAATTATTAAAAAAGAGATATGAAACTTGCTGACGTTTTGATTAAACCAATTTTATCTGAAAAAGCTAATCAGCTTTCAGAAAAAGCTGGTGTTTATTGCTTCAAAGTTGCTCGTGCAGCCAACAAGTTGGAAGTAAAAAAAGCGGTAGAGGATTTCTATGGTGTGAGTGTAGATGATGTTCGTACTGCTGTATCACCTGCAAAAAGCAAAAGTCGCATGACAAAAGCAGGGGTCATTAGTGGAAGAAAGCCTGGTTACAAAAAAGCGTATGTAACAGTGGGTAAAGGTGAATCAATCGATCTATACGCAAACATTTAACCTCAAATTCAAAAGAGCCCTTAGGCGAAAAAAATAAAACAATGGCACTAAAAAAGTACAAACCGATTACAGCGGGAACTAGGTGGAGAATAGGAAACGCCTATGCAGAGATTACAACCTCAACTCCTGAAAAATCCCTTGTTGAGAAGGTTAAGTCTACCGGTGGCAGAAACTTCCAAGGACGTCGCGCTATGCGTTATATTGGTGGCGGTCATAAAAAAATGTACCGTATCATTGATTTCAAACGCAACAAGCATGACATTCCTGCAAAAGTTGCTTCAATTGAATATGATCCAAACAGAACCGCATTCATCGCACTATTGCATTATGCGGACGGTGAAAAACGTTATATCCTTGCACCGCAAGGTCTAACTGTTGGAATGACAGTAGAAAGTGGTGTTACGGTAGCTCCTGAGATTGGAAACGCTCTCTTGTTGAAAAACATGCCACTAGGTACTAATGTGCACAATATCGAATTGCAACCTGGACAAGGGGGTAAATTTGCACGTAGCGCTGGAGCTTCTGCACAGTTAACCAATAAAGAAGAAAAATACGCTGTTCTTAAAATGCCTTCTGGTGAATTGAGAAAGGTTTTAGTTAATTGCGCAGCAACTGTTGGCGTATTGGCTAATTCTGATCACAACTTGCAAAGTATGGGTAAGGCAGGTAGAAATCGTTGGAGAGGTATTCGTCCTCGTACACGTGGTGTTGCGATGAATCCAGTAGATCACCCGATGGGTGGTGGTGAAGGAAGGGCTTCAGGTGGACATCCAAGAAGCCGTACGGGTAAGTATGCAAAGGGTGAAAAAACAAGAACACTTGGTAAGGGCAGCGATAAGTTGATCATCCAACGTAAGAATGGTTCAAAATTGGCAAAATAAGTAAGAAAAGAACACATAACAAGAAACAAACATTATGGCTCGTTCAATAAAAAAAGGTCCGTACGTAGCGGTCAAGTTAGAGAAGAAAGTAGAATCAATGAATGACGGAAAAGCTAAAAAGGCTGTTGTGAAAACATGGAGCCGTCGTAGCACCATTACTCCAGATTTTGTTGGGCATACTTTTGCAGTGCATAACGGGAATAAATTTATCCCAGTTTATGTAACAGAATTTATGGTAGGGCATAAACTTGGTGAATTTTCACCAACTAGAAACTTTAGAGGACATTCAAGCAAAAAAGTATAAAACTTGTTTCAACGGGATTAACATCAGTGAAACAATAAAATAATATTATGGAAGCAGTAGCAAAATTGAAAAATTATCCAACCTCACCTCGAAAGATGCGTTTGCTTGCAGACCTTGTACGTGGTTTGAAAGTTGAAAGTGCGGTAGCTATTTTAGAGCATCATCCTCAGCATAGCGCCATTCCTCTTCGCAAATTGATTATGTCTGCCGTGAGCAATTGGAAGCAGAAGAATGAAGCAGCTAATGTGGAAGCCCTAGTTCTTAAAACTATTTTTGTAGATGGAGCTCGTAGTATCAAAAGAATGTTGCCTGCACCACAGGGACGTGCGTATCGTATGAGAAAGCGTAGCAATCACGTAACTGTAATCGTTGACACAAACAATTAAAGAAAATTTTCAAATACATTTATAATGGGTCAAAAAACGAATCCAATTGGTAACAGGTTAGGCATCATCCGCGGATGGGAAAGTAACTGGTACGGCAGCAAGAAAGATTATGCGCATAAGTTGATTGAGGATACAAAAATTCGCAGTTACCTCAATGCACGTATAAATAAAGGTGGTATTTCTAAGATCGTTATTGAGCGTACATTAAATAAGTTAATTATTACCATTCACACTTCTAAGCCTGGTATCATTATCGGTAAAGGTGGTGGCGAAGTTGATCGTATCAAAGAAGAATTAAAGAAGCTTACTGGTAAAGAGGATGTTCAAATTAATATTCTTGAAATCCGTAGGCCAGAATTGGACGCGATGATTGTTGGTGAAACTATCGCTAAGCAAATCGAGAATCGTATCAATTTCAAACGCGCTATTAAAATGGCAATTGCTTCTACAATGCGTTTGGGTGCTGAAGGAATTAAAATAAAAGCAGGTGGTCGTTTGGGTGGTGCTGAGATTGCTCGTTCGGAGGAAATTAAACAAGGAAGAGTGCCATTGCATACATTCAGAATGGATATTGATTATGCTTCAGTATTTGCACAAACAGTATACGGCAAAATCGGTATCAAGGTATGGATTTGTAAAGGTGAGGTTTTGGCAAAGCGTGACTTGAATCCAAATATCATCAGTGGCACTAAAGCTGAAGGTGCTGGTGAAAGAAGGGAGCCACGTCGTGATGATAGAAGAGGTGGTGATGACCGCAGAGGTGGCGGTGGTGGCGATAGAAGAGGCGGCGGTGCATCAAGCGGAAGAGATCGTAGAGGATAATTAATTTAAATCAAGTATTAAATATAAATACTTCAACATGTTACAACCAAAAAGATCGAAACACAGAAAAGCGCAAAAGGGAAGAATTAGAGAAGTTGCCAAAAGAGGCGCATCTCTTTCTTTTGGTTCTTTCGGATTGAAAGCACTTGAGCCAGTGTGGATGACAAGCAGGCAGATAGAAGCTGCACGTCAAGCAATGACCCGTGCTATGAAAAGAGAAGGTAATGTATGGATAAGAATATTTCCTGATAAACCAATTACCCGTAAGCCTGCAGAAGTAAGGATGGGTAAGGGTAAAGGTAATCTAGAGTTTTGGGCTGCTGTAGTTGAGCCAGGAAGGATACTTTTTGAAATGGAAGGTGTTTCTTTACAGGTAGCTCAAGAAGCAATGGAGCTTGCGGCCTCAAAGCTCCCGATCAGAACCAAGTTTATTATCCGTAGGGATTATGTAGCATAGTAAAATTGAAAGAAAAATAATTTAACCATGTCAAAGAAATTAGATTTTTTAAAAAGCCTCCCTTCACTTAGTCAGTCGGATATTAAATCCAAGATTATTGAAGATGAATTGCGCCTTAAAAAGCTGCAATTTGCTCACGGAATTACTCCTTTGGAGAATCCTATGAGTATCAGAGAGTTGAGAAAGGACATTGCGAGACTTAAAACAGAATTTAAGAAAAGGGCTACTGCTTAATAAAGGCAAAGCCGATGTATTAATATTAAACATTCAGTCTTTGGACTGAAAGCAAAACGAAAAGAAATGGTTGATAGACAAATTCGTAAGACCAAAACAGGTGTTGTAAGCAGCGACAAAATGGATAAAACCGTTACAGTAGCTGTTGAAAGAAAGGTAAAACACCCTATATATGGAAAATTCGTAAAGAAAACGACTAAGTTCCATGCTCATGACGAAAAGAATGAAGCAAGGCCTGGGGACGTGGTGAAGATCATGGAGACAAGGCCTTTGAGTAAAACAAAGCGTTGGAGATTGGTCGAAATTATCGAAAAAGCAAAATAACTTTAGAGCGACTGAGGTAAAAAACAGTTCGTTTAACAAGACGGCAATAGCCGATTAAAAATAAACAAAATGATTCAGCAAGAATCCAGATTAAATGTAGCAGACAACAGTGGTGCAAAAGAAGTACTCTGTATCCGAGTATTGGGTAATAGCGGACAGGATTATGCCAAGATCGGAGATAAGATTGTTGTTACTGTAAAAGATGCTATCCCTGCGGGTGGTATTAAGAAAGGAACTGTTACCAAAGCGGTAATCGTAAGAACAAAGAATAAACTTCGCAGAAAGGATGGTTCTTACATTCGTTTTGATGATAACGCTGTAGTGTTACTGAATACGTCTGATGATCCAAGAGGAACGAGGATTTTTGGCCCAGTAGCTCGTGAACTTAGGGATAAAGGGTATATGAAAATTATTTCACTAGCTCCCGAAGTACTTTAATAACCGAATTTTCTGCGAAATAAAATAATCAAGATGAGCAACAGATTTAAGTCAAAGTTTAATATTAAAAAAGGTGACACCGTTGTGGTAATCACCGGTGAGGATAAGGATCTCAAAAAGCCACGCAAGGTGCTTGAGGTTTATCCTGAAAAGACCCGTGTTCTTATTGAAGGTGTAAATATTGTAACCAAACATACTAAGCCTTCTGCTCAGAATACAAAGGGTGGATTGGTGAAGAAGGAAGCTTCCGTGCACATCAGCAATGTTATGCTTTGGGATGCAAAAACAGAAGGTCCAACCAAAGTGAAGAGAACTAGGGAAGAAGGAAAACTAGTAAGAATATCTAAAAAATCAGGGGAGGTAATCAAATAATGAGCACAGCAACGTACACACCCAGACTACAGTCAAAGTACCATAATGAAGTGGCACCAGCACTGATGAAAAAATTCAGCTATAAAAGCGTGATGCAAGTTCCAAAGTTGACCAAGATTTGTTTAAATCGTGGTGTGAATGGAGCTGTAGCCGATAAAAAATTGATCGATATTGCCATCGATGAGATGACAACTATTTCTGGTCAAAAGGCTCAAGCAACAAAGTCGAAGAAAGACATTTCAAATTTCAAACTTAGAAAGCACATGCCAATCGGAACGCGTGTTACCTTAAGGGGTGTGAAAATGTATGAGTTTCTTGATAGATTGATTTCAGCTTCTTTACCAAGGGTTCGTGATTTCAAAGGGGTAAGTGAAAAGGCGTTCGACGGCAGAGGTAACTACACATTGGGTATTACTGAGCAAATCATATTCCCTGAGATTGATATCGATAAGGTTACAAAAATAACGGGTATGGATATCACACTTGTAACGACAGCTGGGAATAATGAAGAGGCGTATGAATTGTTAAAAGAGATGGGTATGCCTTTCAAAAACATGAAAAAAGATTAATCGATTTATAAAAGGGGTAAGACCCAAGTTTAAATACACAACATCATATGGCAAAAGAATCAGTTAAAGCCAGACAAAGGAAAAGAGAAAAGATGGTTGCAAAGTTTGCTGAAAAACGTGCTGCACTAAAATCAGCAGGTGACTGGCAAGCCTTGGATCAACTTCCTAAAAACTCTTCGAAAGTTCGTCTGAAAAACAGGTGTCAACTCACAGGTCGTCCAAAAGGATACATGCGTTTCTTTGGATTATCTAGGGTAATGTTTAGAGACATGGCACTTGCCGGTAAGATTCCAGGAGTAACAAAAGCAAGCTGGTAAACCAGAAAGAATAAAAATTATTATTAAACAAATTCAACCGAAATACTCCCGAGAGGGACTAAGGAGGGATAACAAATGACAACAGATCCAATCGCAGATTTTCTGACCAGGGTTAGAAATGCCCAAATGGCCGGACACCGTATCGTAGAGATTCCAGCGTCCAACTTGAAAAAGCGCATCACCGAAATCTTATACCATCAGGGGTACATCCTGAAATATAAGTTTGAGGATGACGACAAACAAGGAGTGATTAAAATCGCTTTAAAGTATGATGCTGAAACGAAAGAGCCAGCTATCAGAACCCTTGAGCGTGTTAGTCGCCCAGGTTTAAGGCAATATGCAAAACCCGTTGAATTTAAGCGTGTTAAAAATGGTCTAGGAATAGCTATTCTTTCTACTTCGAAAGGTGTTATGACAGACAAGGACGCTAAGGTTCAGAAAGTGGGCGGAGAGGTACTTTGTTACATTTATTAATATTTAAAAGCGATCCTGATCGGAAAGCCTTGGGTGTGCGTACTAAGTTTTCTATACGGAACTGAAACCACTGAAGGACAAGCGAACAGGGGATTAAATCAAATACTATGTCTCGTATAGGTAAGAAAATCATTGAACTTCCGCAAGGTGTAACCATTTTAGTAGGTGCAGATAATGTAGTTACTGTAAAAGGTCCAAAAGGAGAATTAAAGCAAGCTGTTGATCGTGATATCACAATTGTGGTAACCGATAACATTGTTGAAGTAAAGCGTCCTACTGATCAAATTAGGCATCGTGCAATGCACGGTCTTTACAGAGCGCTTATTAATAACCTTGTTTTTGGTGTAACCGTTGGATATAAGAAGGAATTGGAATTAGTTGGGGTGGG
>Ga0114967_10005173_pt1 | contig 10374 bp, 10 predicted proteins | sample M_130628_MF_Meta_FD_92639 | JGI IMG/M metagenome (GOLD analysis project Ga0114967, IMG submission 92639) | Freshwater microbial communities from Lake Montjoie, Canada to study carbon cycling - M_130628_MF_MetaG | ecosystem: Environmental > Aquatic > Freshwater > Lake | place: Lake Montjoie... | reverse complement strand
TGCTTGTTGTCTAACCTTTTTAAGTACCGTTTTTGTGACAGCCATTTGTGCCTCTTAAAAGTTTCTAGATGCAGCAGACGCTAATCTTGCAGCAAAATTTTGTTTACCAATAGCTTTAGTTACCCCACCTATTGCTTTAATGCTTTTAGGTACACCTTTTTGCGTATTACCTCGCTTTGAAGCAACTTTAGGATCTGTAACTTTATCCACATACGATTGATATGTAGATGATTTTAATTCATCAATTTGAGATTTGTTATCCTGTTCAACGCTATCACCCATATAACGACCTTTTTCATATCCTCTGCTGTTGGGATCTGCCTTAGGAGCAGGCGTACTTGCAGGTTTTGGATATTGTTTTGCGCTGGCTTTTTTAATGCCTTTTTCCAATTTGGCTTTTTTGGCCATTGAACCTGCATCAGTGTTATTTCGTATGCTGTCAAATTTCTTATGGCCTGCTACTTTATAATTTTGCAAAGTATTTTTTGATAATTCATCTAAGGTGTTTTTACCGTCTGGTTCAAATGAAGCAACTTGCATTGAACCTTTTGATTTGTTTGATTTCATCCATGTCTCATATTCAGACATATCATGGAATTTTTTTCCTGTAATTTTTTGCTTTATCTGATCTTTATCATTAGTTGCAAAATATTTTTTCATATCTGCTAATTTAGCTGATACGGGAGCAGGTTTTTTATCCTGTGAACCAAACGATAAATGCATCTCATCAATTTCACTTGCCATGTAATTTGAAACAGTTGAAATATAATCTTCTGCCAGTGTAATTTTAGATTGAACCCATTCAGGAAGATTATCATTGTCTTCTAACATATCATGCACTCTTTGAGCGTTCATGATAATGCTTTGTAATTGACCACGGGCCATATCGCCTTCGTAATCATATTCTGTTTTTTCTTTAGCTTCTTTAACGGATGCGGCATGATGTTTGGATAATTCAAATGTGAACTTACCAGCTTGTACTGGCATACCTGTATGAATGGCTTGATGCTTAACATCTGTACCATGAATAGCATTGGCAACAGATAAATTAGCATGAGTATGAATATTTCCTTCTGAGTCTTTTGTAATCACTAAAGGATCTTCATGCGTTGTCTCAACTTCTTCATTAACTTTCTTTGCGCCCTGCGCCATGCCACGTTTAGCTAAGTGTTTAGCTGTGGAATATCCTTGTCCGTATTTGCCAGCAACTGCGCTAAGATTTTTCTTCGGTGGATCAGGATCAAACGGAGGATCTTCATGCGCTGTTTTAATTTTTTCATTAACTTTCTTTGCACCATAAGATGCACCGAGGGCCATTCTAATGCGCTCTTCCTTAGATTTTCCTGCAAACTTTGGATTATCTGAATGCACGAAATCGTGTATCCATTTGCCCGTAGGATCAGACGACTTGAGTTTTTCCTCAAGTGTCTCAATTCTAAGATTGTTAAACTTCTTCATTTTCTTCTGTTTCTTGTCCGATTGAAGCTGCGATTTCCTGTTTCTTTGTATCCAATGCAGTGGATAATTTAAATCCCATTGCTGCATTAAATTGATTAACTGCATCGTTTGAACGATCAGCTAAAATATCATCTACCATGTTTTTAAGCGTTGCTGTAGTTTCCATAATTTTCCTTACTGTTGATTATTTATAGCATCTAAAGGTTGCCCGCCAGCGCCCAATGTAGGTGGAGGTTCAGCTTGTATCTGTTCTTCCATCTGCCCAATTTCTTCATCAGTCATTCTTAACACAGTTTTCATTACATACTGTTTACTAAAGTAAGTGCCAACATATGGTTGCATCTGATTAATAATATCTACGCGGTTACGAAGATTCTCAGAATCTTTCATTTCCTCAAAATATTGATCTTGCGCAAACTTATACTGTATTTTTTCTTTAATATCATCCCAATCTTGGTCGGTTATAACACCTGTTAAGATTAGTTGTGTTTTAAGAACATCATTAAATAATTCACTAAACTTCTTACGCAGTCTGCCAACAAATTTAGCAAACTTTAATTCATCTCTAGTAATCTCTGTTGCTCTACCAAATGAAATACCTTGTTGAGGTTGCATTCTTGATAAAGGAACATTCAATGCTTGATATAACTTATTCTGAAAGTAAGTAATATCTTCAATCTGTCCTAAGTTTTCACCCCCTGGCAATGTAGTAATTTCAGTACCTCTGCCACCTTCTCTACGAGGCAACCAAAAGTCTTCTAACATTGACATAAATTTACGATCATCTCTGATTTCGCCGGTGGCAGAATCATACACAATCTTGTTTCTGTAGCGAGCCATAATATCTTTTAGATATTGCTCAGCCTTCAATTTAGGTAAATTGCCCACATCAATATAAAATATTCTTCTTTCAGGTGCGCGAGCTATTCTATAAATGACCAACGCATCTTCCATCATCTTAAGTTGGTTAACAGGCTTAATTGCCTTGTGCAAATAACTTAAAACTACATTTTGTTCTGAATCATTTAAACCAGAAGGAACATATGTTATAGAATCTAAAGAAACTTTCAGTCCCTGATTTGTACCAGATACGGAAGTTTGCATTCCCGGGTTATAATTAATACCCTTTTCGCTATAGATAAAATATTCCTCAATTGATTTAATTAAATCAATACCCGTTTTTTGATCCTTGTCCTTTTTAACTTCTCTGACTTTGCGAATCTTTCTTGGGTCAATTTTTCTCAATTCCAAGATGCCTTTTTTAGGCGCCTTGGTATCAATAATCTTTTGATAATAAATTCTTCCGTCAACATACCACGTACGAAAAATATCAAACCCTTTCATATTAAAATCCAACAATCTTACAACAGTATTAAACTGTTCTTTAATTGCTGTTTTGATATTATCAGGTAAATCTAATCCATCAATATTAATTTGCACTGCGGCTTCATCTTCAACTGCTGCAATTGCTTCAGTTACAATTTCATCAATTGCACTAGAACAATCAGCATACATGGATGCTTCTCTGTATCGTGTTATTAGCTCCGATTCAGATTTGGCTGTGGCATCCATATTAAGGTATGTGCCAAAATAGCCACCACCTTGTACGGTTGCTGTACCATCATCAGTAACAGGAGGCACGAAAGATTGATTTCGTGCTACCTTGTTAATATCATTTACGTCGTCACGGCTAATTGTATAGCCAAACAAATTAATTGCCATTATTTAAAATCCAAAATATAAAATATTACACACTTAATCCACCAGCAACAACGCCTGGTAATATTGTAGAAGAAGCAATGCTATCAGCTGCTCTTAAACCATACTCAAAATGTTGATACTGGAATGATACCGTAAAGGTAGACAATTGGTCGTTAGCACTAAAGTCTAAACCTATCGGAGAAATATCTACTGGGAAAGCACCTAGCATTTTGTATGCTCGTAATGTTGCCCCATTTCTATCCAATTGCATTACATCCAATGATGCTTGGTATGCTCCAGGACTTGTAAATCCTGTTTTCAATCCGTTGCTTTCAATCCCATTCATCCACTCTTCTAAACCATTTCTTAGTTTAAAATCTGTGTCATTTAGAATTGTACACTGGAATGGTGCAAATACTTTATCGCCGGCCAACTTAATTTCTCTACCTCTGTAATAAACAGGAGTAGTTCCTATAGTTTGGCCTGGCAATTCAGCAATAGTAACTAAAAAGCTACTAGATTCCAATAGCTGTCTGTTATTTTGAACCCATAAAGGAAACGCAATTCTAACCTGGAATTGATTAGGACGTGCGCCACCGTTTTTAAGTTGTGTTTTGAATTGGTCTATTCTAAAATTTGATGCCATTTGTGTTCTCCGGTATTATGCGCCGACTTCTTCAAAAGAAATACTTGATCTTGTGGCAACAAAAGTCAATGTTATAAAGTTAATAGAACGAGCAGGCTTAACAAAAATGTCAGCTCTAAATTCATTTCTATCAATCACGTCACCTGTGTTATTTGTTTCGTCACAAACAACTTTGAAATCTGTAATACCACGACGACCTTGAACATCTCTTAAGAATGGTTCAACTAGATTTCTAAATTGAGCCTGGGTAAATTGATCGTTGAATTCAAACAACTGGAATTTTGCTGCTGTTGCAATAGCTTTTTCCAACACAATAAACAATCTACGAACATTAATTCTATCAAATGCGCTAGGTTTAGCTTGTAATGTTTTATCGCCAAATAATATAGTGCCTTGACCTGGGAATGTTACAACTGGATTTACACCTGCTTTATATAGAGTATCTCTATCTGTTTTTCCTGGGCTGTATGCCAATTTTACAACATTTCTAATTTGACCGCGATTATATCCGCTAGGACTGAACCATGGATCTGCTACGAAATCTGTTCTTGCACATAAACCTGCAACGTCTCCATTCAACGGAACCCAACGATATTTGTCGTTGTAACGGTCGTACTGATATTTCCAACCTGAGTCCAAAGAAGCATAACTAGAATTTACGCTAATTTGATTGTTTCTGTAATCAACAACATTTGTAGGTTGTTGAGTAGGTGAAACATTAACAACGTCTGTTATTTCAGGAGAAATAAACACCATGCAATCTCTTCTATTTTCTGCAAGTGCAACTAGACTGGACACAACCGATGTATTGCTCCATGGTCCTGCAGGAATTAAACTAACGTCATATTGTTCGTCATTTGAGAATAAGGCAAATCCGGCAATGACATTACCATTGGTAATACCTGCTGGATAAGAAACACCGTTTGTTAGTGATTTATCAACTGATGCTGATAATACTGTATATGATTTGCCTGAAACTGCGGTTGTTCCCCAAGCATTTGCACCAGTAGTTGTTCCAATCGGATGATCTATTGATAAAACATAATCAGAACTACTGTTAATTACGTCTCTGTAATAATTAGAAGAACCATTTGTATTCTTAGCATCAACTGCTTTGGATAAGAATGCGAATTTTTCTAATACTGTATTTCTTGCGCCAGACCATAGACCATCTTCATCTATGACCATTACGTGAACTTCATCATTTGCAGCATTTAATGAGCCGGCATATGTTGATGTTCCTGGAGCACTATCAAACTGACTCTGATATGTCCAAGCAATACCATTAGATGACCACGTATTTGCGTCAGCTAACACAACTTTTAATGAGTTGCCCAAATTTCCAGGATATTTTGCAGCAAATTCACCTAGGCCTGTTCCGCCCAATGAATATGATCCGTTTACAAAATCATCTTGATTTTTAATTAAAACTGCGCTAGCACTTGCATTAGCAATTGCGTTTCTTGCGGTTCCTTCATTAACAACGCGAACCAGTTGTAAGTTATTGCCGTATGATAAAAAATTAGCTGCAGTAAAGAATGATGTATATGTTTCGTCGGTTGGCCCGCCGAAATATTTTACTAAATTGTTTTCAGAATCGACGGTGGTAACTTGCCCAACGGGTCCCCATTGGAAGGCGCCAGCAAATGCGCCAGCGGAAGTAGCAACGGCAGGAACTATCGCAGATAGGTCCTTTTCTTGTACTAGTACGCCAGGTGAAAGCTGAAATGCCATCTTATTCTCCTTAAGATTTTATAGATAGTCCAATATAACTATTGATTACTATTTATTTATAAGTATCTCTTTTTAGACATTTTCCAACCAATTTCTTTTCATTTTTTTCATCTCTGCTTCGGGATCTTGACTCCACCATAAATCTTCTCCAATAACTTCGGGTTTTTCCTTTTCGGGTAACCCGTCATTCATAATACCAAATGGTGTGAGATTTTCCTCAATCTGTTTAAATTGATCTTCGTATAATACTTTTCTAAGATTTGTGTCTGTCAAATCTTTAAAGAATGGTTCATTTGTTGCCCAAGAGAACAATACCAAACACATGACCAAATCGTCATGATATCCTTCATCTGCTTTGTGTGTTCCTCGAACTTCAATAAATGTAGATATTTCCTCAATAATTTCTGCATCATGTATTAGCAATTTGGTTGCTTCAACTAAACTCTTAAATGTGGTACACCCCAATCGTTTAACTTGTTTGGTAGTTCTTACCCCCAATGTTGCTCCGGGAGTAAATCCGCCAGATAAGTATTGTCCCGATTTACTGTTACTTCCAACAAAGAATACGTTCTCATATTCCAAATCCATATACAATGAATCTGCAACTTGTTGCCCGTTATCGTTAATCTCGACCAAACAGTAAGCTTTATTAAAATCTTTTGCTACTTTATATATTATATTGGGAAACATCAACGGGCTGATTCTGTTGCTTCTGTATTTTGCTACCACTTTGTATGGATATGCAGTAATATCAATAACCGCAAATGCTGAGTAATCTCCCCCTACTCCGCGCGAGGTATCTGCTACAAGCATATAGATATGATCTTGTCCCTCGTATGTTCCGTCGTCTTTTTTGGTTGCCCGAATTGGTTCTTCTAAAATATCCAATCCATCTTTTGTATAAACGAATTGACGAGTAGACATTTGAGCAATAGTATCAGGATTAATTAAGGTATTAGATGATCCAAGGAATCTACATAAAACTTCTTGGTTGAACTTTAGTTCGCCCAACATTGATTTTTGTTCTGCTGCCCATTTTGCATCTCTTCCAGGAATTTTACTATATGGAATAAACATTGGCACAAACCCATTCAACCCCTGTTCTGCCTCATTCCAAAATTTCCAAAAGTGATTATATCCCAACGGTGTAGATGTAAGCAGAATCTTTGTGGTTTGTCCTGCAGAAATTGTGGGATAAACAGAAGTGAAAAATTGTTCTGCAACATTATTTGGAATAATTGCTGCTTCGTCAATGTACAACCAGTTTACGGATTTACCTCGAATACCAGATGAGCTTGTTGCTGATGTGAATACTTTAGATCCATTCTCAAGTTCAATGTCACCCTTGTTAAATGTTTTTACACCTTGTTGCATCCACATGGGAAGCATTTCATACATTAGTTCGTATCGAGAAAGCACCTCGCGCGCAGCTGACGATTTATTTGCCAGAATAGCAACTGTTTTGTTTTCTTGAAATAGTGTGTACCAAAGAATACATGCTGCAGCTGTAATGGTCTTGCCCTGTTGGCGGCCTTCCATCAAAATAACTTTACGATTATTTAATATAGTATGTACTTTTTCTTTTTGGCAATCGTATAGCTTAAATGGCACAAGACCATAATCCAAAGAAACAATCTGACAATAGTTCTCAATAAAATAGATAGGATCCTGCATACAACGCATTAGTTCTTTGACTTGTTCTGCGCTGTAGGATTCAACAATACCAATTGGTTTAAGATTGGGATTGCCGTTATATGATATTTGTTTATTGCTCAATTGTTTTACCGTCGTCTTTGTTTTTCAACATCTTAAATAAATCAGCAGTTGATCCAGCAAACACCACATTGTTGTTTGTTACATTCTTTGCAGATACTGGGTCATTATCTTTTAGATCTTTAACCTTTTTCTGCAGTTCAATTAAATCTTTAGCAACATCTGATACTGTTTTAATCAACTGACCCGCAACCTCATATGTTCGAGGGTGCTCAGAATTTTTAGCCAACTCAATCATATCATCCAAAGTATTTTCACTTTTATATATTAAATTGCGAAGAGTAGATCTTGCTAATTGATAATCATCTTCTTGATCTATATTTTTGCTAGTTTCAGGCATGATGGCAGGAACATTGTTTTCAGAAACAACGGGTTCAATATCAAAAAGCTTATCAAGTTCTGGTATATTTTTCATTTAAAAATCTTCAAAGGTATTAATGTATCCAAAATTATCAGTAGGTTTTGCCGTTCTAGGATCTGGCTCAACAATAACAGTAGATTGCTTATTTGTTAATGTTTCGTTACTATACGTATTAGTAACAACTTTTTTAATTATACCTTGTTTATTAACAGGACCGTAGTAATTAAGTTTCATCATAAAACTCAATGTCCATATAATGGATCGTCTATCTGCAAAACTACCTTCGTACGTATCTTCAAATGTGATGCCTTCTAATAAAATAGGTAAATCATTTTTAATTCCCATTTCAGGAATTGTTTTCATTGTTAAATTGTAATCAGGATTAAAATATGGAATTATTTGTTCTATTATTTGTAGACCATCATCTTGATTCTTGGCATATACATATAGAGATACTTGTATGTTATATGGGGTTGGCGCATATTGTGCATCCAATGAAGTGCTAGTAGAATTGATACTACGATTTTGTTGAAGAGGGCTAATTTTTCTTGCAGAATCATAAGTAAGCCCAGTCATTTCAAATGACATTCTAGGCAACACAACTTGAACAGTTCTATCATCTAAACTAGGTTGTTGTTGTATTCTGGCTAAAAATTTCTGTTTAGGTACATACGATAAGGGAATTCGTAAAGATTCCACACTTGTGCCGGTTGAATCTTTACGATCAATAGTAATACCATTGAACATATTGCCAAACGCAACAATTGCTTTTCTAGTTGTGCCCCAATAAAATCTTTGATCTAACATTATTTAAATACCTCACCAAAAGGATTTTTCTCTGTGAAATCTAAGATTTCTTCTATATTAGTATCAAAGTCTTCGTTTCTTGAGCCGGCATCAACTGCTGTTACGCTAAAGCTTTCTAATAGCATAGGAGTTGATGTGGTATATTCTAACAACATACTATCGCCATCCTCCATTAAGAATTCAAAGTTGTTAAGATTTTGATCTATTGAATCTGTGTAGGTATCAATCTCATCAACACCTGTATTGAATGCTTCGCTTGAGAATTGCATTAATTCGCACTGCATTCTAAAGACATAAAGTTTACCAACCTGATAGAATGGAGTATCTCCTTCTACCTTGCGTATTTCAAAATATGACTTTGTTAATGGGAAATATAATACGTCGCCCTCAGCTGGTCTAGCGGCCAAAACAGTTTGACCCTTACTTCCAACTTCTTTATCCCATCGACGTCTTGATACCACAAAGGATGCAGTGTCTCTAAGTTCTACACCAAAACGTGTTAATAAATCGCCTTCGCCTTCAAACCCATTTGTGTTTTCCAAATACATCTCAATTGGATACGCATTCTCATAGTGGTTTAACGGATCCTCAACCAAAATACGATCTTCATTAAAGGATGTTCGTGGGATATAATACAATTCGAAACCATAAATTTGTAGGCATTCGATTATGAGATCTTCGTAGAGATTCTGTTCCGAGGCTCTGCCTATCGGAATGCCGGATTGAAAATAATGGTTAACTGTTGCCATAATTCTATAGACTTCTATTGACTTCGGTGTTAGTATATGCTATGAGGTTAGGTGATATTAAGTATCAGCCTGTAAAAAAGTCAACCGGTAATTCAAATCTGGATTGTATTTCAGTTTCAATTTTTAGTAATTCATCTTCGGCTTCATCATATATTTTACCACCATTTAAAACAACTCCTCCAGGAAGTTGTACTCCATCAAATTTTTTCATATTTGTTCCCCATTGACGCTTTATTAAAGCAGTCGCATATCTTTTCAAGAACATGTCGTTATATACATCTGTGTATGTATCTGGATCTAATATTCTCCATGCTTCAACCACAATATTACTTCCCACATCTACATCCGCTGCCCAGTCCATATCTATGTATAGACGATTCATATGTCGATTAAAACGTACAGGTTTTACACCTACCAACGTTTGGTTAATTAATTCCAATTGTTGTCTAACTTGAGTATAGTAAATCAAATCAGTTGACATTAGGGAATAAAGGTCATTAATTAAAATTTGATATCTAATGTCAAATATATTTATCCCTGTTGATTTGTTGCTAAAAGGCAATACTCGTTCAACACCTACAACTGCGTCAGGTATAGGAATATACAAATTGGCTAAATTTTCTTGTGTGACCACATGCTTTAGGTAAACTTTTTCTACGGCGTCATAGTGATATTCTCTGTAGAATTGAAATGCATCATCTAAACGATCTTCAATTTGGTCATCGTCGACATTGATTTCAATAACAGGAGAACCTAATCTTCTTAGGCAATATTCTTTTAATTGTTCTCTAGATGTTACGTTTGCCATTATTGTGTTACTCCAGGATAAACAGTTACTATACCTTCAAAAATCTTAACAGACACATTGCCTATATTTGCCTTGGCATCATATACATATCGACCATATTTTAAATTGGCAGTTATACCGGCTGCCAAACCTAATTGTATATTGCCTGTTACTGCATCTATAATTGATGTTGTAAATGTTGCACTTGCATTTGCACTTTTGTAAGATTTGCGCATTTGACTTTTGACAGAATATCCTGTTAAATCAATAGGTGTTTTATTATTTGTAATGTATTGTAGATTGGCAGTAAAAGTACTACCTTGATCTACTACTAAATTTTTAGTTATTGCCATTTTTT
>Ga0114967_10005172_pt1 | contig 10375 bp, 7 predicted proteins | sample M_130628_MF_Meta_FD_92639 | JGI IMG/M metagenome (GOLD analysis project Ga0114967, IMG submission 92639) | Freshwater microbial communities from Lake Montjoie, Canada to study carbon cycling - M_130628_MF_MetaG | ecosystem: Environmental > Aquatic > Freshwater > Lake | place: Lake Montjoie... | reverse complement strand
AGCCCAATGAATGGACTAATAAATACAAAGGAGCTATGAGCAAGCAAGCTATCACTGATATCGACAACCAATTGAATGAACTACGTAACGAATGGGAATAAATTACCTTTGGGATACTAATACTGCTATTTATTTTCTGCAACAGCAGTTTCCAATTAATGCTGAGAAATATATTGATAGTATTTTACAAACTAATATACCTGTAATTTCTGCAATTACAGAAATAGAATTACTATGTTGGAAGACAGCTTCTGAAAATGATTTAAAAGTTTTAAATAATTTTATTCAAGATGCAACGGTAATAGAGTTAGAGCAAGAAATAAAATCTAAAACTGCAGAAATCCGCAAGGCAAATAAAATAAAATTACCTTATGCTATTATTGCTGCTACAGCAATCGTTTACAATCTTACAATAATTACAAGAAACACCGCTGATTTCAAAAATATTGATGGATTAATAACTATAAACCCTTTTGAGATGTAATTATATTTTAGTTCTTTTACAGCAATACATTTGCTTCTATCTCACTTACCACCTTCTCCGCAGCGCCTAAATTCTCAGCAATTTTTTCTGCAATTGTTTTTTCTATTGCTTTATTACTAGCAAAAAATACAAATGATTCTGTAAGTTCAGTAGCGTTGTTTACAATTTTTGTTGCGCCAATTTTTCCAAACAAAGTTGCCTCTAAAAACCTTGTACAATTGGGGCCGTGTATTACAGGTTTGTAGTAGCTAAGTGGCTCTACAATATTATGTATGCCAGCTCCAAAGCCGCCGCCAATATAGGCAATAGTTGCTTTCCTATATATTTTATTCAGCATCCCCATTTTATCTAGCAGCAACACTTTGTAGTTTGCATTTTTTTGATACTTAGAATACCTAATAATTTGCTGGGCAAAGGAATTTTCTATTTGTTGCAAATGTGCTTCGTCTATTTGATGTGGCACAATTATCAATTGCCAATCTGCAATGCCACTCCCCCACCATTGTGCAAGTAATTTTTCATCAGCAGGCCAAGTGCTGCCAGCAATTAATATTTTTTTATCGCCACAAAAATCGTTGATGATTGTATATTCAAAAGGAGCAGCTGCAATGGCTTTCATCCTGTCAAAACGCGTATCGCCAGTAACTATTACTTGTTGCAGCCCAATGCTATTCAATATAGTTTTGCTATTTTCGTCTTGCAAAAAAATGCAAGTAAAAAACCGCAACATGGTTCTATGTAACGCTCCATAATATTTCTGAAAAATATTATTTTTTGCCACATACATACTTACCATATAAGTAGGAATATTACGCGCATGCAAAGCCGCTAAATAATAATACCACAATTCGTATTTTACAAAAATTGCAACGCTTGGGTTGATGGCATCTACAAATTGTGCCGCATTGCTTTTGCTATCTAATGGCAAATAATACATTTCATCTATAATATCATTTGCCTTAAAAGAATTATATCCAGATGGACTAAAAAAAGTAAGCACCACTTTGCTTTCCGGATGTTTTTGTTTCCAGAAAGTAATGATTGGTAAGCCTTGCTCGTACTCCCCAACACTAGCGCAATGCATCCATAATGTATTGGGGTTTTTGGTTTGCTTTATTTGCGAGAAAATATTTTTTCCACCCACCAACATTTGCTTTGCTTTTGCATGCCAAGGGCTAGCAATATGCAAACCCATTTTATACAAAATCAAAAATATGTTATAGAAAAAAAGTGCCAAGATTTGGTTTTGTTTTTTAGATTTTTCTAATAATACACTTCCTCGGTTTTCTTTTGATAAATAGGAATAAACCATCCCATCATCAAACCAATGCTTGCATCTATTCTGTTATCTCTGCCAGTTTTTTGCACATCGTACCACCACTCTCTGCGGCCTTGTGTTTTTGCCACATTCATATCTAATGCAATAAACCCATTTAGGTTTTTTTTGGTGCCATAATAAATATAACCAAGCAGCACATCGCCATACAATCCATTGGTCAATCTATCGTAGCCTTTGCGGTAATCTCCAATTAATTGCGGATACAAATTATCTCTATCGTAAATATTTATTTTGTGCTGCATAAAACCTAAACTTCCCATACAAAATGGGCCACTATTCGCATTCGCATTCCAAAATGGTAAAATTTTTCCTACATCAATTCCTACATTATAGCCACGCTGATACAATCTTATTTCTGCCAAAGAACCATCGCTGGTAATAGTGCCAGAGGCAACAGTTTTTAAATTATCTAAAAATCCTGGTTCTTTTATTTTGTTACCAAACATAAAATGCACCCTTGCCCCTATTATCCAATTGCTTTTTTTCTTTCTGTAATATGTCAACCCAACCTTATCAAATACACCAAACCTTGTAGCCAAATCTGCCATAGGAAAATCTAAAGATACATGTAAACCAATGGTAGAAATATTCCTTGGCACTGTATCTATTTGCGCCATTGCCTCTACACCAAAAAAGATGAAAATTATTATAATGTATTTGTACATTTTTACCTGATAATTAATTTTTCAAAACTAAGCCCAAAACCTTTAATTTTGCTCACTTCAAAACAAATATTATGCAAAAATTACAAATGGTGGATTTAAAACGCCAATATGCTAAAATAAAAGACCAAGTAGATGCTGCTATCCAACAAGTGATAGACGATACTGCATTTATCAATGGAAAACCTGTACAACAGTTTGCAGAAGAGTTGCAAACTTACTTAGGTAGCAAGCATGTAATACCTTGTGCAAATGGCACAGATGCATTACAAATAGCCATGATGGCATTGAATTTTCAACCTGGAGATGAAGTAATTACACCTTCTTTTACTTATATAGCTACTGTAGAAGTAATGGCGCTTTTAAAACTAACTCCTGTATTTGTAGATGTAGACCCAAAATCATTTACTATGGATGTAAGCAAAATAGAAGCTGCCATCACCTCTAAAACAAAAGCAATTGTACCTGTACATTTGTATGGACAAAGTGCAGATATGGAGCCAATTTTGGCTATTGCTAACAAACATAATTTGTATGTAATAGAAGATGATGCGCAAGCAATTGGTGGACACTATACATTTGCAGATGGCACTAAAAAGGCAAATGGCACAATGGGTACTATTGGCTGTACTAGTTTTTTTCCAAGTAAAAACTTAGGTTGTTATGGCGATGGTGGTGCAATATTTACAGATGATGATACCATAGCTGCTAATTTAAAAATGGTAGCCAATCATGGGCAAAGTGTTAAATACTACCACGATGTAGTAGGATGCAATAGCCGCTTAGATACGATACAAGCAGCTATTTTGCGTATTAAATTAAGACAATTAGATACTTATTGCAGTGCGCGCAGAAGTGTAGCAGATTTTTACAACAATGCATTTGCAAATCATGAAAATATTACAACACCTTTCTGCGCTAGCAATAGCTACCATGTGTATCATCAATATACTTTAGTATTAGATGGTGTAGATAGAAACGAAGCACAAAAATTATTGGAAGAGCGTGGTGTACCGAGTATGATATATTATCCAGTACCTGCACACAAACAAAAAATGTTTGCTAGCTTTGATGTAGCAGATATGGAACTGCCAGTTACAGATTGGTTGACGCCACGCGTAATCAGCTTGCCAATACATACCGAAATGACGGAAGAAGAATTGCAGTATATTGCAACCAACTTTTTAGAAGTAATAGCATCATTAAAAAAATAAATAATTTATGAAAATAGCAGTTGTAGGAACAGGATACGTAGGATTGGTAAGCGGTACATGCTTTGCAGAGCAAGGTAATAATGTAATATGTGTAGACAATAACGAAAACAAAGTGCAGCGTTTACAAGCGGGCGAAATAGTCATTTATGAACCAGGTTTAGAGGTTTTGTTTGATAGAAATATTAAAGAAAATCGTCTGCATTTTACCACCAATTTAGAGGAAGCATTTGTAGCTAGCGATTTTATTTTTCTAGCATTACCTACCCCTCCTGGCGAAGATGGCAGTGCAGACCTAAGTTATATTTTAGGTGTAGCAAATGAACTTGGCAAACTATTAGCCAAATACAAAACGTATAAAGTAATTATTAATAAAAGCACGGTGCCTGTGGGTACTGCAGAGTTGGTAAAGAATGCTATTCTAGCAAACTACCAAGGCGAGTTTGATGTAGTAAGCAATCCGGAATTTCTAAGAGAAGGTGTAGCTGTAGAAGATTTTATGAAGCCAGATAGAGTGGTAATTGGGTGCAGTAGCGAGAAAGCACAAAAAATGATGCACGACTTGTATGCACCATTTGTGCGCCAAGGCAATCCAATATATTTTATGGATGAGCGAAGTGCAGAAGTAACCAAATACGCTGCTAATAGCTATTTGGCCATGCGTATAACTTTTATGAATGAGCTAGCTAACCTTTGCGAAAAAGTAGGCGCAGATGTAGAAACAGTAAGAGTGGGTATGGGAAGCGATAGCCGCATTGGCAAACGCTTCTTATTTTCTGGTATTGGATATGGTGGTAGTTGCTTCCCGAAAGATGTGCAAGCGTTGGTAAAAACCGCACATCAAAACGATTATCCTTACGAAATTTTAAAAAGCGTAATTGCCGTAAACGATAAACAAAAATTGGTGTTGGCAGATAAAATAAAAAATTATTACAACAACAATTTAAATGGTAAAACTATTGCCATTTGGGGTTTAGCATTTAAACCAAATACAGATGATATAAGAGAAGCGCCAAGTTTATACATTATTCCTGCACTAATAGAAGCCGGCGCAAAAATTGTTGCCTACGACCCAGAAGGCATAGAAAATGTAGAAAAATATTTTGCAAATAATGATGCTGTTGCTCCACATATAGATTATGCCACCAATGCCTATGATGCATTAAAAGGTGCAGACTGCCTAGCTATACTTACAGAATGGGGCATATTTAGAGCTCCAGAGTTTGATAGAATGAAAGAAAACTTGGCTACCCCTATTATATTTGATGGTAGAAACTTATACGACTTACCTAGTATGCAAGAAATGGGTTTTTATTATAATAGTATCGGAAGAAAAGTAATTGGCGCTTAACAGCTCAACGGAAAATATAAAAAAGGCACGCATTTCAAACTGAAATGCGTGCCTTTTTTCTTGGCTATTGAAAATAACAAAGCCACATATTTTTAGTATGTGGCTTTGAAGAATTAATTTATAATTATTAGTTTTTTACAAACTTTTGCGTTGTAACACCTTTAGCATCACTAATAGAAATTACATACATACCAGCTGGTAAAGCGGCAATATTTATTTTCATTTTGCTAGAGCTAATAGATGTAACATTAGCATTTACAGCTTGACCAAAAGAATTAGCAATTGTAATTTTCTTGCCATTCATATTACCTTCTATGTTTAACACATCAGAAGATGGGTTTGGATAAATATTATAAATAACATTACCATTTTTGTCCAAGTTACTGATTGCTTCTGGAACAAAATCTGGGTTGTAGCAAGTATAATCACCATCTGCAGAGTGAGTAAGCAACCAAGATACTGGTAAACCAATATAACGGATAGAATTTCCATCTCCTTGATCATCTGTACTTGATAAAACTGTACCTGGCTCTGTATCAGACTGCCAAATGATATGTACTTTATTATCTACATTAGTAGCAATACTTGGAAATACATCTTCTACTTTTGGAGAATTAGAGATATTAATTCTACTACCCCAAGATGCACCATTATTAGTACTCATGATCATAAAGATATCTCTAAAGTTTTGTCCAGTCAATTGAACAATATCATCAGAGCTAGAAGTAGTATCGCCATCCATTACTGCACTAAACACACAATAAAGTGTATCTCCATTTCTTGCCATTTGCGAGAAATTGCTAGAACCAGGTGCCGCATATCTATCGCTTTTTGCTGTAGAAGAGTTATGGTTATCTCCAAAATCAAAAGAAGCATTACCATCGCAATCGAATAATGAATCCAAAATAATTCCTTGATTTGGCACCATGTTAGAGTTCCAATAAACTAATGTATTTAAGAATGTAATTGGTCTGTAAAAACCTCCTGCCAATAAAGTACTATCAATATATCCACCAGATGGAGAATAAATAACATGTGTAATACCTTTATCATCTATCATTACAGAAGCAGAAGCATCTGAAGAGAAGATATTTTGTGCAGTATCTGGACCACCGCCGCCGTTACCAGCTACAATAGTTTGATATCTGTATGGGTTTTTATTTGCAGGTAATCCACAGTCGATGATAGTATCTACAGTAAATGTATTTCCATAATCAGCACTTTTTAATAAGTATAAATTAGTAAGTACATCGCCTATGATAATGGAAACGTGCGAATCTTTTGCAGAAATATTATAAGACTCTCCTCCTACTCTATAAATAGAAGCAGTATCAATACCAGGTAATGGAATACATTTAGTAGGCCATGTAAGACCTCCGTCTGTACTTTTGCTATAAAAAACACCAACTCTAAAGGTATCGTATGCCCATGATTGCGCGTTAATTACATACATATTATTACCTGCAATTGCAGCTTTAGGCCAAATCAATGTATCTGTAGTTAATGGGCCTTTTAATAATACGGATTGTTGTGTAAAGGAAGTTCCTACACCAGAGTTGTAAAAACCAAATGAAGAAGCATTTAAACTATTGTGATTAAAAAAATAATCCTTTGTGCCAAACATTGCTAAATCTGGGAAGCCAGTTCTAAAATTTTCTTGACGAGCTGTTGGAATTACCCCAAATACGCCACTCGTGGCAGAGTTGTAAGCTGTTCCTCTATCTGCAAACGAATTATCTGTTGCAGAACTAAATGTCCATACAGCAGATAAGGAGCCATTACCATAATTGTTGATTCTATGGCTCATGCTACCATTACTTTGCAAATCATAAGTAGTAGTTCCAATAGATACACTATTGTTACCATTACCTCTTGTTTTTTTTACATATCCAGATTTTGAAACCGAATATTTTGTAATTCCTTTTGTTGGATTACCTACGGGCTTTGCAACTTCACTATTTTGTGCATTTGCATTTAATAGTAAACTCAATGCTCCTACAGAAAGTAAAAATTTTTTCATTTCTTCTTTTATTTTTTAAATTATTGAACAACAAATATAACTTTATTGTAGAAGAAAAATTGAGTCGATATTAACTTTTTATCAACTTATGACAATAAAATGACATTTTTCAGTAAAGTAGCGGTAAAAAACTGTATGGAATAGGAATCCTATTTCCCTTTCTTCATTCTTTCTTGGTTTTGCTTTTGCATCTCCACCATTTTTTCCATAAACTTACTCGTTTTGGGTCCTTTGGTTTTGTTTTCATCTATCTGTGCACGAATTTTATCGTGGTTTATCACATAGTTTTGAATCACAAATTGCAAAATCAAAGTAAAAATATTACTTACTACATAGTAAAAAGTAAGCGCCGATGGCATTTTGTTAAATACACCTAAGAATATTACAGGCATAATAAAAGGCATATACTTTAACGCAGGATTACTATTATCTGTAGGTGTGCTATTCATATTATACAATGCCATTACCAAAGATGTAGCCACAAATAATAATGTCCAAAGACTTACATGATTGCCATAAGCTGGTATGGAGAATGGCAAAGTAAGGATGCTATCGAATGTACTTAAATCTTTTGCCCATAAAAAAGGCTGCTGACGAAGCTGTATGGCATTTGGTAAAAATGATAACAAGGCAAAGAAGATTGGCAACTGTGCCAAAGCTGGCAAACATCCACCCAAAGGACTTACGCCTGCAGTACGGAACAATTCCATTTGTTTTACGCCAAATGCTTGTTGATCATCTGCATATTTGGCTTTCAACTCGTCTAACTCTGGCTTTAACACCTTCATTTTGGCGCTGCTTAAATAGCTTTTGTAAGTAATAGGACTCATTAGCAAACGAATAATTATAGTCAACATCATTATAATTAATCCATAATTTTTAAATAAGCCTGATAATAAATCAAACAATGGTAAAATCACCCATTTGTTTAGATAGCGAATAAAACTCAACCATTTGCTATACTCCAATGGAATCATTTCTTCTAGCTTTTTGTTATAGCTTTTCAGCAATTCGTAATCGTTTGGCCCACAATACATTTGCAAATTAGCATCTTGCCCCGCAGCCAAGTTAATATTAGCATTGATGGCAGCTAAGGTTTGATTGCTGGTATCGTTGGTAGCTTTATAATTTACTCTGGCAGATGTAAAATCTTTATCAGTTGCAATCAAAGAAGTATTAAAATAATGCTGCTTAAAGGTTAGGTATTTCAGCCCTTCTTTAAACTCTACCGTTTTATCATCTGAAATGCTATTATGGTCTGTACCTTCTTTACTTTCATTGTAAGCAATAGTGGTGTATTGCATTTCTGTAACATGGTCGTACTCGTTGTTTGGCGCAGTGCTAGTCCAATTTAAATTCATAGCATTGCTAGCATCTACGGTGCCATTACCTGCTATATGCATATCTACCATATAGCTGCTATCTGGCAAAGTATAAGTAATGCTTGGCCCACCTGCAGCGGTGTATGTAATAGATTTGCCATTGGCTGCTGGCACAAAAGATACATCTTTGGTATGTAGCATATTGCCTGCGCTTGTTTTGTAGGCTACATCAAAAGCGTTTTGATTGGCTTTAAACACCTGCACAGCTTGCTTGCTAATGGCGGTTTTAAAGTGTTTCAACTCTACATTTACAGGTTGTGCTCCTTTGTTGGTAAATGTAATTTTCACCAACGCATTTTCTAATACATTCTGCACCACTGGCACTGCGTTAGAGTCTGCTTTTATAGCAGCTACAGCTTGATTGCTATCTGCCTTAGCCATCAAAGTGGTATCGGCTTTTACAGGATGCAGCTTAGCTTGCGCTATGCTATCTTCTTGCTTTTGTTTGAAAAATTTGGATTGTTGTTGTTGGTTGTATAATAGATAGCCTGCCAAAAGCGCCATCAATAATATCATGCCTATTCTACCCTGTTTATCCATTTTGTTTTTTTTTGAAGTGCGCAAAGTTAAATAAATTAAAAGGAATGCAAAGTGATTTTTAGGATAGATAGTATTTTACTATTGGTTTATCACATAGAAAAACTTAAATATAATAAATAGTAAGTCTTGAGATGCCATTTAATCTTGCATAGTTATTATAAAATATCCTGCTCTAAAAGTTTTATTTATCTGCCAATTGGATACCTTAATTATATCAATATTTCTATAGCTATTGCCTACTTAACTAAATAACCTATTCCCGAAATTGTAATTCCTACCTTCCTATTTCCAAAAAATCCACCTTCTCTTCCCAGCCGGCAAATGCTTTTTCTAGCCTATCTAGGTGGGTGTCAGTTATGAAAGTTTGGCAGTTTTCTTTGGTGATGAGGTTTAATAGGTGGATGCTTCTATTAGCGTCTAGTTTTTCAAATACATCATCCAAAAGCACTATTGGGGTAATGCCAAGCTGCTGTTTGATGTACTGGTACTGTGCTATTTTTAGGGCAAATAATAGGGTTTTGCGTTGGCCTTGGCTAGCAAAGTCTTTAAAGCTTTCTTGGGGGCTCATGCCTAACAAAAGGTCATCACGATGAATACCGCAACTGGTTCTTTTGGTAGTAATATCCTTTTGAATAGTTTGTTTAAACAAATCATCTAAACTGTTGTTAACCATTTTACTATCTAAATGTATTGTAATTTCTTTTTGCTCTTTACTTATCTCCTGATACAAGGCACAAACCATGGGTATAAACTTCGCTAACATTGCCACTCTTTTGGGACTAATGTAGGCGGCGTGTTGACAAAGCAGTTGGTTGTAATAGGCTAGCAAATCCCACTGTTGTCCATTAGGCTCTTGCCAAGCTTTTAGTAGTGCATTACGTTGTGCCAGCACTTTGTTGTAGGCTATCAGGTGGCTAAAATAGGTGGTGTCAATCTGGCACAATATGCCATCTATAAATTTTCTACGATACTCGCTACCTTCTGTTATTAGCACCGTGTCATCCGGCGAAATCATGATGCAAGGTATCCTACCAATATGCTGTTGCAGCTGCTTGATGTCCTCGCCATTTTCGCTTAATTCCTTTTTGCCATTTTCACGAATGATAATTTTAATAACCGAACTCTGCCCTTCTGCCCAATCAAAAATACCTTCTACATACATGCCTTGTTTGTTGTGCATTACCACCGCGCTATCCTTTTTGGCAAAGTAGCTTTTGGTAAACCCTAGATAATAAATTGCATCTAAAATATTCGTTTTTCCTGCCCCATTTGCCCCATAAATACAATTAATAGGCTTAGAAAAGCTAAAAGATTGCTGCAAGTAGTTTTTATATTGATAAAATGATATTTTTTTTAGGAATGGCAAGGTGGTTTTTGGCTTGGTTT
>Ga0114967_10005171_pt1 | contig 10375 bp, 3 predicted proteins | sample M_130628_MF_Meta_FD_92639 | JGI IMG/M metagenome (GOLD analysis project Ga0114967, IMG submission 92639) | Freshwater microbial communities from Lake Montjoie, Canada to study carbon cycling - M_130628_MF_MetaG | ecosystem: Environmental > Aquatic > Freshwater > Lake | place: Lake Montjoie... | reverse complement strand
TCGCTCTCGTTGCGCAGCGTGGTCGTCACCAACAAGCCCTGCCAACCGTCCTGCAAGCTGTAGACATGCTTTCGATAAACTCCCCCGCCGCTCGCAGCAGTCACGACACATTCCACTGCAGCAACTTCCGAATCAGAAGATTCAACGATTCGCACCCAGGAAACCGCTCCCTGTTGAAATGCCGGAGTGAAAACAGTTATCTGGTCGTTTTGAGCCCCACGCAAAGTCAGGTCATAAAGACAACCCGGCGTGATTCCGTCAGCGCCGTAAAACGTCGACATATTGGCCCTGCGCAAGGGCAGATTGGCGCTGATGGCGGCCTCGACGCGATCATTACGCAGAACGAAATCACCGATAATGCCATCGGCCTCCTTGCCTTGAGGGAGCTGGGCGGTCGTCGCCGACGTTATTTCCAGCGCCTCGGGTTTCGCCTGCACTCGCGCGGCATAACCGGAGAAAACGAGAAGAGCGACAGCTGTGGAAAGGCGCGCCGTGGGTTGAAGGGAAGGAAGAGCGGGGAGGATCATCCTGCCTGATAAAGTCGCTCAACGTCTCAAGAGCAAGCCTGCAAATGTGAGGATTCGACGGCAGCAACTGATCGAATCGGTTGCTGCCTTTGAAACGAAGACGGAGCTTTTACTTCGCTGCTTCAGCGTTCCAAACTTTGATGTCGTCAAACAAGCCGCTCTTACCCGCTACGCCGAGCTCGATCTTGGATTTGGTGGCATGAGCGATGCCCGAGGACTTTAAATAGCCAACCGGCGTGCCATCCATGGAAACTCGCATGGCGTCTCCGACGGTTTCAACCTGAAGCGTGTACCATTTGCCAGCGACAAAAGCGGCGGGAAAAGTCGCGCTGCGTCCCTGCAGAAGCTTGGCGCGCTCTTCTTTCTTGGTGGGATCATTACCCATTTCACGAATGTCGTTGCGCATTCCTCCATCCCGCTCGTCAATGAGGGTGACGCCATTGAGGCGAACCTGCGCCCGGCAAAGGTGCCCGTAATGCGCGCCAGTGTACGCGCGGTCATCGAACTCGACGTCAATCATGGTGGCGCCTTCGAAGCGGATTTTGACCTCAACCACGCTGTCCTTGGTTGGAATTTCCAAACCATACACCGCTGCATGAGACTTCACGGCGGGTTTGCCGTTTGCCGCTGGAACATCCAAATCACGGGTCTGAGTCCCTTTCAAAACGCCGTCTTCCACAGAAAACGTGGGGACGACTTTATGCCAAACCTTGGCGGGTTCTGCCCCCTGAAAGTCGTCGGAGAATAGAATCTCCTTTTTCTGAGCAATGGGCGCAGATGGAATAGCGGGTAAATCAGCAGCCACGGCAGCGGAAGCTAACACGAAGGGAACCAGTAGGAGGGAACGCATAAGATTAAGGGATTATTGTGAACTGAGTGGAGCAGATTGCCCCAGAGTAGAGCCTAACAAGCAAGCGACATTAGGAGGCGCGCAGATTTAGAGGGCCCAAAGACAAGACTCCTAAACCGAGCGGTACTTCTCGACCCAAGACAAACATTGGGTAGGAAAATAAGAGGCAAACTTTCATGAAAGCTGCTTCATGGGGGATACTAGCCATGATGTACTCAGGTAGATCGCTCTTCATTAGCTAACTTTCCGGCATGAAAAAAACACCTCTTTGGCCTTCGGGCCGTTGGTTCATCTTAACTTGCGCATTCATTTCACTGATCGCGCTCGTATTTGAAATACGTCAGGCAAACGTTTCCAAACCCGCTCCCTCATCGGAAACCGCTACGAGCGCGCTCTCAACAAACTTTGCCACCCCGACTCGCACGTCCCCCACCCCGGCCGCGCCCGTCACCTCAGTAGCGCCGCTCCCTGCCACTGCGACTCCCGCGCTCCCCGCCGCAGGATTGCCGCCCCTCGTCGCCTTCCGCCAGTGGCTCGCAGATTACCTGCAAGCCTCCCCAGACCAACAAAAGGACGCAATCGATGCCGGTCTCGCCCTTGCTCAGACCCGCCGCCCCGTCATGGCCCAGTTGATCCGCACCAACCCGGAGGCCGCCATTCAAGAAGCGCTTCACTTGAACGAATGGGAGGCGCTCCCCGATGAAATTAGGGCTGAGGTGGAAAAGCCGTTCAGCGAAAGCGTGAATTACAAATTATTCCCAGTGTGTCCGAGCTCGGGAAGCTCTGCGAATGGTTCTCCCAACGCTCGGCAGGCCTTGATCGAGGTTCAATTTGCGAGTGGCGAAGTCGTGCAAGGGTTTGTTTATGGGGAGAAAACTGCAGTCAACTCCAAGCAAGGGCTGCCAACTCAAGGGATCGCCTTGGACGGAATAGCGGCTCTACGCGACGGCGTTTTTCAACTTTTAAGCACGGAGGAAGCGAGCGTTGCTGCAGCCAAGTTTCCCGCTGGACAACCCGACACAACGCGCAGCTTTGTCACAGGCGCACCCATTGTGGGCAAATCGGTTACCGCCTTGGCTGGAGGCAAGCGGTTCACTTTCGCCAGCGCGGAAGAATTGCTTAAATTTGACGCTGCCATCGCCAAGTTGGACGCCAAGCCGGGTCCACACGCAGGTTCGCGAGCGATCTTTTCGCTCCCGTACAGTGTCGATGGAGCCAGCGGCAACATGACCGCCTTCAACCTCCCCGCCGCAGAAATGCAAGCAGCAGCCGCCGCCACGGATTGGACGAGCACGCCGAAGAAGATGTTTTTAATCCGCGCGGTTATCTCAGGCACCTCCAACACCTCTATTGTCACTAAAAGCGCGGCGGAAACGGTCATCAACGGGACTTCGAATGCGGGAACGACAGCCGCCTCACTTTACCAATTTTCTTATGGAAACACTTACGTGACGACCACAGTCAGTTCCGGCACTTATCAGCTAGCGAATACCGCAACATACTACGCCGGCACGCTACCATCAGACGCAGGCGCGGCGGGCACTTACACCAGTAAAATGTCGACGCTGCTCGAAGATGCTCGCACCAAGTTTCGCGCCACTAAGTCGGGAGCTGACGCAGCCATCAACATCGGGACGCTAGCCACAGTGGGAATTTTAGGCGGCGACTTGGGCGATTATGACATCGTTGGAGTGACCTTTGTGGACATCGGGTGTTATGGCAATGGAGTCAAAATCGCAGGGCTAGCGAGCGTCGGTGGGGGAGATTTTTGGATGCAGGGTAACAACGACGCAAAGGTCTACGTCCACGAGATGGGCCATGTTTACGGTCTGGGCCACTCCAATTTCTGGCAAGTCACCGCCGGCACCTCCTCAGCCGTGGGCGACGGCGCTGAAAAGGAGTATGGCGATCCATACGACGTGATGGGAGACGGCTCCCTTCCAAACGGCCACTTTCATCCGCAAGCCAAACAAAAACTAGGCTGGATCGGTAGTGCGGATTCCGCCAGCGCAACCAGTCCCCAATGGCAGGACGCTACCGCTTTGGGCTCCAATTTGTACCGCATTTATCAAATTGATTCGGAGCTCACCACAGGAACGCTTCGCGGGGTGCGGCTCACCAAAGGCACCACGGTCACGGGGGGGACCTCCACCGCCGAGTACTACTGGGTTGGCTACCGCCCCACGAACACGGACAACCAGCACCTTACTCAAGGCGCGTATATGCTTTGGGAGCGGTATCCTTCCGTCAACTCGCAGGATAAGTGCATGCTTATCGACACCACCCCGCTTACCTCTGGAACTGCGTCTCTCGGAACAACCACCGTGGGCAAGGCCGACTCCGGCCTCGACGTCGGCCGCACGTATTCCGACGCCACCGCCCGAGTCCACATCACGCCTGTGGGTTACGGAGGTAGCGGCTACAACAAGTACCTCGACGTCCAAATCTACACAGGTACGCTGAGCACTGGGTCTTGCACCGCCTCGATTTCTGCGGGAACAAGCACCTTCAACGCACGCTCAGCGACTACTTTCACAGCGACCGCCACCAGTTCCACCGGCGCGACCCTCGCCTATTTCTGGGACGCGGGCGACGGCACTATCACCGGCGGATCAGGCGCAAGCGCCGCCACTTTCACGCACACCTACATCACCGGTGGAACTTACACGCTTAACCTCACTGTGAGCGACATGAAGGGCGCCACCGCCACGGCTTCTGCGTCCGTTCAGGTCCAAGATCCGGCGCAAAAGTTCGATCTACGCACCAGCTCCACCACGAGCGACATTAATGCCGTCGCCGCAAGTCCCACGCTGATTGTCGCCGTGGGGGATCACGGATCTGGGTCAAGTTCCAACGTCATTCGCACCTCGCCAGACGGGATAGTCTGGACAGAGCGCGCGGTGACGGAATCGACTTTGAACCTTTACCTCGAATGCGTCACTTGGGATGGATCCCGTTTTATTGCCGGAGGACAGGATTATAGTGATCCCATTTGGTACGGAGTCATCTACACTTCGGCTGATGGACTCGTTTGGACGCGCCGCTACAGTGCTTCGACGGACCAGACAGTGATTCGTTCCGTTTGCGCCGCCAATAACGTCATCTTAGCGGTGGGCGACTCTGGCACGGTGCTGCGTTCCGTAGATGGAGGGACAAGTTGGACCGCGATCACAGGAATCCCATCGATCAGTTCAGGCGCGATGTCTTGTCGTGGAATAGCATTCGGCGGAGGCCTTTTCGTGCTCACCGCAAGAGCAGAACCGTTAGTGACTGGGAATGGAGTGGTCTGTACTTCGCCCACAGGAGAGACGTGGACTGAACAAACCATTGGTGCGGGTTTCTCCTCAACTTACGAGGACTTCCAGAAAATCGCTTACCTCAACGGCAAGTTCATCACCAGCGGTTGGCTCTCAGGGCTCAAAACCGGCTCGATCAGTAATGGGACGCTGACCTTTTCCACTTCGCGCACCGAAACCGATCTCGTAAGCGTTCTGGGCTACGCCTCGGGACTCTACTTTGCCTCGGGAAACACGGTGACGCAAACCACCGTCGGGAGTAATACCACGAGCGCCTACACTCCGATTAACCTGTACTCCATTGATGGAGGAACCTGGAAAACTTCCACGCCTATAACAGGTATGAACAACCAGAGTGATGGGGTCTTTTTCAACAACCGCCTTATTAGTGTTGGTTCAGGAGGCGCGATTTACCAAAGCAACAGCTTAGCGACTACCAACAACGCCCCAGTGATCACCTCGCTTGTCGCGCAAACCATGCGCAGTGCGAGGGCGCCCATTACGCTCGCTGTCACCGCAACAGACGCTGACGGAGACTCACTGAGCTACCGCTGGGACGCGGGCGACGGAGTCCACAGCGGCACTTCAAGCGTTTTCACCAACACTTACGCAGCGGGCGGGACTTACAGCGTCTCGTTAACCGTCAACGATGGAAAAGGCGGCTCAGTTACTAGCGGCACCTCGCTGGTTGTCAGTGACCCGGCGCAGAGCTTCACGTTGGTTTCCGGCGGGAGCTCGACGGCAAGTGGGACGGTTACGCTCAATGGCATTGCCTCGAGCAGATCGCTAGCTGTTGCCGTAGGCGACAAGGGCAAGGTCGTGACCTCAACGGATGGGAAGACCTGGACGGATCGTACGCTCACCTCGCCAACGAACATGTACCTCCAAGGAATTGCTTGGGATGGAACGCGCTTCGTGGCGGTTGGCTTGGATTACGCAAGCGGTTGGGTGGGCGTAATTCACACGTCCACCGACGGCATTAGTTGGAGTAAAAAGTATACATCTAGCACCTCCTCCTCTTCGATCAATGCCTTCCGATCCGTCGTAGGCACCGGAGGGACCCTTCTCGTGGGGGGCGATGCCGGCCGATTGCTACGCTCCACAGACGGGGGCAGCGCATGGACTTCGGTTTCCTCCGGCACAGTTTCTATCTCAGCCCTGCATTCCGTGACCGGCCTTGCTTATGGTTCAGGCACATTTGTGGCCACATCACACAACTACAACCTCTCCAGCGCCAGCGGTGACGGGCAAGTTTACGCTTCCACAGACGGCTCCACCTGGACCACAAAAACATCAGGCGCCGGACTGACTAGCTCAACCGACCTCAACAGCATCGCCTACCTCAACAACCGATTCGTGGGGAGCGGATGGTACTCAAAATTGCGAGTTTCCACCGACAATGGCGCCACGTTCACCACAACCCGTTCCACTACGGAATTAACTCCGGCACTTGCTTACGGTGGAGGCGTTTACCTTGCAGCAGGCGTTGATCAAGACTCCGGCAGCGCAAAAATTCACGTCCTTTCCACGGATGGCACGACTTGGACGCAGTCTAGTGCTCCAGCCAGTGCGGTCAGCGAAAAAGCCGCGACCTTCTTCAACAACACCTTTCTCATCGTGGGCGGCAGCGGCCAAATCTGGCAAAGCGGCTCGCTTCTCACTGGCGGTTCGCTGGAAATCCTGACTCAACCCACCGCCCTCACCCTCGATGAGGGGAGCTCAGCGGCCTTTTCAGTTCTGGCAGTCGGAAGCGGCACCCTTTCCTACCAGTGGAAAAAGGATGGCACGGCCGTCACTAGCGGCACTGGCTCAATCTACACGATCCCGAGCGCTGCCACGACGGATTCCGGCTCCTACAGTGTGCAAATTACCGATTCCGCGACGAACACAAGCCTCACCAGCGCCAGCGTCGGGCTCTTGGTCAACGCGGTCAGTCTCCAAAGCGGCTCGCTCGTTTCTATTCAACCTCCGTCTGATGTCGCACTCATCAAGGGCTCCGAAGCGACTCTCGCCATCAGCCTTTTCGCGCCTCCCAACGGCACCCAAACGACCTACACGCTTTACTCCGGCACTGCGACCGCCCTCGCCGTGAGTGGCTCGGTTTCCGCGACTGGAGTAGCTTATATCCCGCTCAAATCGTTAACCGATTCCGGCTCGTACTCAGTCCGCTTCGAGCGTTCCAGTGCTTCTGGTAAAATTTACGATTTCTCCAAGCCGTTTAACCTCACCTTCGCGACTTGGGATTCCGCCCTCGGCACTTACCAAACCTTGCTTGCCAATGGATCCGCCGCCGCAACCGCCCTCAACGACGGTTCCGTCTACCGGGGACTCCTCACTGTAACCGTCAGCCGTAGCGGCTCGGTTTCCGGACGACTACTTTACAACGAGGCGACTCTCCTCTCCGGCGGCACCTCGGGAGAGCGCGTTTATGCGCCGATCGTGCGCACCTTCGCGGGAAGGTTAGCCCCAAAAGTAGGCGCGCCCTCCACCATGACGCTCACGCCAAAGCTGGGAACGACCGCCCAAGCATCACGCCAAAGCCTAACCATGGAACTCGACCTCTCCAGCGCCGCCCCAACCTTGAGCGCGACGCTTTCGGACTTCGTTTCCCTTCAAAGTGGAACCTGCGTAAGCACCACCGGTAACATCGCCAAAGCGGCGACAAGTTTGAGCGCCGGCAGCCTGAGCACGCTCGTGGGCAAATACCTGCTAGCAGCGAATGTCGGAGAACAAGCCTATGTCCAAACGCAAGTCGTCAGCTCCGGACGGGTGCTCTGGAACACCAGACTTAAGGGCTACACGGGCACCGGTACCGGCTACCTCAACACCACAGATGTCGCCAACCCCTCCCTTTCCTTGTACGAAGGCCGGCAGGTCACATCCACCAAGCTGCACAACTCCACAAGTTTACTCGGGGAACTCAACTTCAACATCAGCAGCGGCTCTCTCTGGGCGGCTTCCCTCGACTCTGGTATTCTCGAAAAACAAGCCAGCTACTTGCTCAGAAGCGGCTCTGGGACCCTTGGCCTTGTGCCAGTTTACTCAGGCTCCCTGTTTGCCCTCGGCACAAACTCTACGGGCGTCACGAAACTCTCCTTCAGTCACAACGACGGCGCGCGTTGGTGCGGGACCAGTTCTGCAACTTTGCCAACATTCTTGCCAACCGCGACCGCACTGACTCTGAGTGTCGTCGATCCCCAAATTTCAGGCTCCTCACTCACCTACTCTTGGGCGATCACCATTTCAACCTCTGCGGTTGTCAGTGCAGTTTCGAACACAGCCTCAGACGGCACCACAATTTCTCCCGTATTCCGACCGCGCCTAGACCGCACCACAGGCTTGTGGTCGGGCTTCTATATTGCGTCCGGCGCCCGAAGAACATTTGTAGGCGCCTCAATCGACTCTGGCACCAGCGGCTTGCGAGCGGCCCAAGGCTGGATCGAAACCGGCGTGGTTCCCAGCCTATCCACGGGCACTTGGACGCTTTCCAAATAGCAACACGCGGGTTGCATTCGGTGAGCGAAGCTGCGCAGCGGAAGCCAGATCACAGGAAAATGCTGCATCAAATGCAATTAGAAAGCCGCTTTTAGCTTACGCTGCACGCCTTCCGCCCATTTTCGCGCATCCGCCTCACTGTAATGCACGCCGTCACTACCGGTCTGTCCAGGGACGTACCGCACCAATTCAGAGGAATCCACCAATAAAAAATTTAACCGCCGAGATTCCTTACTAATCAACCGCGTCACCTCAATCTGGATGCGACGGAACTTGGAGGAATCCGGTGGAGTGATCCAAATGAGCCGAGTCCGAGAATCTTGCGCCCTAACCGCACTCGCAAACTTTTCCACAAAAGAACGAAGACGCGCGATCTGCTCGTCGTCGAGTTTTTCATTCAATACGTCGAACCAATTCGTGCCAAGCTGGACAATGACGACCTGTGGTTTGATTTCCCGCAACAATGACTCGAGTTTTGGAGTCGAGTAGGGTTCAGGCGGACGCCCCCTCTCAAAGTCACCATGCAAAAATTTAGTGGGTGTTTTAACGCGGAAACCACATTTGGAAACAAAAGGCGGTTCAGAGGAAAGCCAGTGCTCAGGGGAAGATCCACAAGACGCATAAACGTACACCTTACTATCCGTAAACTTTTCGATTAAGTATTCCTGCATCTCCTTACCAAACGGCCCTGCGGAAAGTGAATCGCCAATCATCAACACGTTGCTGCGTCCACTAAATGACCAATTGCCCCCACGGGTCGCGTTGAGACTTGGTGTGAAAAACGTCAGAAAACAACAAAATATAAGCAAATTAGTTCTCATGGATTTTGCTCCTGATTTCCGATGGACGGGAATCTCGCCTCATCCTCCCGCCGAATATAAGGGCTAAGCTCGATTCGCCCTGTCTCTTCACTGCGCTTGATCGCCTCCCAAGGGGATCCTTCGAAATCAATCAAATCGAGAGTGTAGATTCGTCCAATCTTGTATTTCGACAGGGCCTGCGGATTTAACCGCACGTGCGCTGGATGCATAACGCTCAACTCGGACTCTTTGTATTCGCCAGAAATAAGCTCCTTCACCTGATACAGATAACTGACTAATGATTCCTGGTAAGGCAACAATCGTTCCGTCTCAATCGGCGTCGATTTGGCAACCAATTTTGCCCTCACCACTATGCTTTTGCGGTGCTCGCTGATTGGCGTTGTTTTTTCAGTGCTCAATTTCCTCTTGGAAACCAACAACCGCTCTCTCGACAACGGCGTGCCATTGAGAACGCCTCCCGCTAAATCTTTAGTAACCTGCTCAAAAACGCTATCCGCCCAGAGCTCCATGTCGCGTCCCATAAAATGCTCTTTATCAGGCATAGTTCCTCTGTAGGGATGCTTGAGAAGGGCTCGACTGTCGATGGTTTGGAAAAACGGACTCGCATAAGCGTCTAAATGCTTAAATAGAAAATCTTGAATCTCAGGCGTCACTCGCCCCGACACAGGAGGTGCAACCCAATAGACCTTTTTTAGCGTAGGAGCGTGTTCGGCAAGATAAGCCATGAAGGGCTCAACATAGTTGCGCAGTTGCGCCTCGTGCCGAACCGGTAGCAGCGTTTTGCCGTCACTAAACATGCTGAGCAAATTCGTTCCATTTTGAACCACAAGAATATCTGGGTGATGCTCTTCAAGCAGCAACTCCAACTTTGGAACCGGATGAGACCCCGGACGCTTTCCCTTTTCCATGCCATAGGTATCTTGAAACTCAGCCGGACGTTCCCCTCTTTTTCCCAAGATAGTCCACAAGCCGCAGGCCGTGTGGGCTTTGGCAAAAGCACCAGACTTCAGCCAACTGATTGGCACCGTCCCACATGCCATATAAGAATAAACCGCTGTGATATCGGCACACTTGCGCAACCGAGCATCGAGTGTTTTCCCAAAACCGCACAGCGCTAGAGAATCCCCCAAAACCAGCACACTCGCCCCCTTAGACGCGTTACCTCCCGCTACCCGCGTATCCAAATTTTTCTTTTCGACCACCCCCGATGCGGCTACCGCGGCGGTTGCTCCAAACCTCATTCGGTTTTTCTCCAATCCAACTGCTTTTCCCTCATCAATCGTTGGATTTTCAACCTCCCTTTCCGCGCACGGACATCCCCCCTCTTCCGCGCGCGTAAAATGGCCGACTGGCAAAACGAGGCTGGAAGCCGCAAAAAAAAGCACT
>Ga0114967_10005170_pt1 | contig 10376 bp, 6 predicted proteins | sample M_130628_MF_Meta_FD_92639 | JGI IMG/M metagenome (GOLD analysis project Ga0114967, IMG submission 92639) | Freshwater microbial communities from Lake Montjoie, Canada to study carbon cycling - M_130628_MF_MetaG | ecosystem: Environmental > Aquatic > Freshwater > Lake | place: Lake Montjoie... | reverse complement strand
CTTTGGAACGGGCCATACGGAACAACCGGCCCGGATTGAACGTGCTGTGTTCGCCGAAAATCTGGTCATCCGGCTTGAAGCGGACTTTGGTGCCGCGCCGATTGGCGACACGACCCACCATTTCCACCGGACCCTGCGCATGGCCGCGCGAAAATATCTGACGATAGAGCTGCTGGCCGCGTGCCACTTCCACTTCGCATAATTCCGACAGCGCATTGACGACCGAAATGCCGACCCCGTGCAGACCGCCGGATGTTTCATACACTTTGGAATCGAACTTGCCGCCCGCATGCAGGGTGGTCATGATCACTTCGAGCGCGGATTTGTCGGGGAATTTGGGATGCGGATCAATCGGAATCCCGCGTCCGTTGTCGGACACCGACAGGAAGCCGTCGGCGTCGAATTCAACCGTAATGACATTGGCGTGGCCCGCCACCGCTTCGTCCATCGAATTGTCGATGACTTCGGCAAACAGGTGATGCAGCGCCTTTTCATCGGTGCCACCGATATACATGCCCGGACGACGACGGACCGGCTCGAGCCCTTCCAGCACCTCGATGGCTGACGCGGTATAGCCCAATTCCCCCGGCGTGCCGCCGACAGGCGCGGGGCTGGATTTGGATGGGGCTTTGCTGGTTGGCTTGCTGTCGGCAGAAGAGCCCTGGGAAGAAGCACCAGAGCGGGGAGCCGCACCTGCGCCAAAAAGATCATCATTGCCAGACATGGGAGCCCTTGGTCATCAAACTGATTCGCACTGGCGGCATTATGCACATCCAAGCGGCAAATGGGAACGGATCATAAACATAGGCTTGTTGGTTTTGCACGGGTTTTCGTTATCCAACTCCCGAGACAGTTGAGCTTCTGGTTCTAACTGCTTGTATTCGATCACTTAAATGTAACCCACAAAAAAGACCGGGCTTGGGGCCCGGCCTTTCTGTCTCGCTGGACGGCCCGAAGGCCGAGCCAATCAATAGGAATAGTACATCGTGAATTCAACAGGATGCGGAGCCATTTCGAACCGCATCACGTCCTGCATCTTCAACTCGATATAGCTGTCGATGAAGTCGTCGTTGAACACGCCGCCGGCCTTCAGGAAGCCGCGATCCTTGTCGAGGCATGCCAGTGCTTCGCGCAGCGAGCCGCAAACGGTCGGGATCTTCTTCAATTCGCGTGGCGGCAAATCATACAGATCCTTGTCCATTGCCGCACCGGGATCGATCTTGTTCTGGATCCCGTCCAGACCAGCCATCAACATGGAAGCGAATGCCAGATAGGGGTTGGCCATCGGATCGGGGAAGCGCACTTCAACGCGCTTGGCCTTCGGATTGTTGGTGTATGGAATACGGCAGGAAGCCGAACGGTTGCGCGAGGAATAAGCGAGCAACACCGGCGCTTCATAACCGGGGACCAGACGCTTGTAGCTGTTGGTCGACGGGTTGGTGAAAGCGTTCAATGCCTTGGCATGCTTGATGATGCCGCCGATATAGTACAGGCATTCCTGGCTGAGGTCGGCATATTTGTTGCCGGCCATGATCGGCTTTCCGGCCTTCCAGATCGACTGGTGGACGTGCATTCCCGAACCATTGTCACCGAATACAGGCTTCGGCATGAAGGTGGCTGTTTTGCCATAGCTGGCAGCGACATTGTGGATGGCATATTTGTAGATCTGCATGTGATCGGCGATTTCGGTCAGGGTACCGAATTTCATGCCGAGTTCGTGCTGGGCCGAGGCCACTTCGTGATGGTGCTTTTCAACCTTCACGCCCATGGCTGCCATGGCTGCCAGCATTTCGCCGCGCATGTCCTGTGCGGTGTCCTGCGGAGGAACGGGGAAGTAACCGCCCTTGGTGGCAATGCGGTGGCCGAGATTGCCGCCTTCATATTCGGTGTCGCCATTGATCGGCAGTTCGGCAGCATCGAGCTTGAAGCCGCTGTTGTAGGGATCGGACGAGAAGCGCACGTCGTCGAACACGAAGAATTCTGCTTCGGGGCCGACATAGATCGCATCGCCGATACCGGTCGATTTCAGATAGGCTTCGGCTTTTTTGGCCATGCCGCGCGGATCGCGCTCGTAAGGCTGGCCGGTTGTCGGCTCCAGCACGTCGCAGACAATCGACAGGGTCGAGGCTGCAAAGAACGGATCGATCGTCGCGGTTGTCGGATCTGGCATCAGGCACATGTCGGATTCGTTGATGGCCTTCCAGCCGGCAATCGAGGAACCGTCAAACATGGTGCCTTCAGCAAAAATTTCTTCGTCGATCATCGAGATGTCGAAGGTCACGTGCTGCCATTTGCCGCGCGGATCAGTGAAGCGGAAATCGACGTATTTGATATCATTGTCGCTGATGTACTTCAGGACGTCCTTGGCGGTCTTCATCAGTGTCTTCCTCGTTTAAGCAGTGGCGCGACCAAGCGCCGTTGGGATGAGTGACGGTTCAGTGCGGGGCCGGATCAGATCGCGTCCAGACCGGTTTCACCGGTCCTGATCCGAATGGCCTCTTCCACGGTAGATACAAAAATCTTGCCATCTCCGATGCGGCCTGTCTGCGCGGCCTTGCGGATCGCGTCCACAGCCCGTTCGACAAGGTCATCGGGAATGACAATCTCGATCTTCACTTTGGGGAGAAAGTCCACGACATATTCCGCGCCGCGATACAATTCGGTATGGCCTTTCTGACGGCCAAACCCCTTTGCCTCGGTAACGGTAATGCCTTGTAGCCCCACGTCTTGAAGGGCTTCCTTCACGTCGTCGAGCTTGAACGGCTTGATGATCGCTTCAATCTTTTTCATCGTCGTTCTCACCTTCTCCAAATGTCTGGCGGCAGACCCGATACAGGGACCGGATATACCGAATTTCGTTTAACATTATATCGAAACAAATTGCCATGGGGTAGTGTGTAGCAATGCGAACGCCTTGGGCAGAAATTGAATAAAATTTAGGCAAGTGCCTTTTTATTGGCTCTTTTTTGATCGCGGAACGGTCAAGAAACCAGCATCAAAGGGCATGGCTGCACCGAAAAGAGACCAGATGCATCGTTTGTTGAAGCCGGAAGAGATGAACATTGCCGATCGCTTCACGGTTGATTCCGGCACTCCCGTTCTGACCCTGATGGAGCGTGCCGGACGGGCGGTCGCCGACCATGCCATGCGCCTTTGCAAGCCTGCGGGGCGGGTGATTGTCTTGTGCGGTCCGGGCAATAATGGCGGCGATGGCTTTGTCGCGGCTCGTATTTTGGCAGGCCGCGGCTATCAGGTCGATGTTGCAACACTTGACGGGCATTTACCCGATCGGGGGGATGCGGGCGTCATGGCTGGATATTGGAAGCAGCCCTTGCTGGCTTTTCCGGCTGTTGATTTCGACCTGTATGATCTGTGTGTGGATGCCATTTTCGGAGCGGGCTTGTCGCGTGATGTTGCGGGAAGAACGGCCGATTGCCTGCACCGTCTGGCTGAGTCGGAATTAGCCATTTTAGCTGTGGATGTTCCCTCGGGCGTGGATGGTGAAAGCGGCCAAAAGCGCGGCTTTGCGGTTCGAGCCAGCCTGACCGTCAGTTTTTTCCGGCAAAAACCCGGCCATTGTCTCCAGCCGGGCCGCGATCTGTGCGGTGAGGTCGTGTTGGCCGATATCGGCATTGATTCGGCCTGTCTGGATGCGATTGATCCCAAAACCATGATCAATTTGCCCGCTATCTGGCACAATCACGTTCCGCTGCCAGCCACCACCAGCCATAAATACCAGCGCGACGCGGAGCTGGTTCTGTCCAACCGGCTGGAATATAGCGGGGCGGCCCGTTTGTCGGCCAAAGCGGCGTTGCGCGGCGGGGCAGGGCTGGTCACTCTGGCGACACCGGTTGACGCGATGACGGCCCATGCCGCCTCATCCGATGCCATCATGCTGCGCCGTTGCGAAACCCTTGAAGAGTTTGCCGCCTTGCTGGCCGATACAAGGCGCAATGCATTGGTGATCGGCCCCGGTTTGGGTGCCGAGGGAGATGAGGCGGCCACAACCCGTGCTTTCGTGCGGTTGGGCATCGGGGCCAAACGTGCGCTTGTGCTGGATGCCAGCGCGCTGACAGTCTTTGCCGGACGCGGGCAGGAATTGGCCGATATGATTGCGCAAATCGGTTATTTGGAGGGTTTCGAGCCGATTGTGACCCCGCATGAGGGCGAATTTGCGCATTTGGTCAAAGATCTTGCCGGTTATGAGCATCATGCGTCCAAATGCACCCGTGCCCGCGCTTTGTCGCGCTTGCTCGGCTGTGTGGTAGTCTACAAAGGAGCCGATACGGTGATTGCCGCCCCCGACGGACGTGCCGCCATCAACGTCAATGGCACGGCTTGGCTGTCTACTGCCGGATCGGGCGATGTGCTGAGCGGACTTGTCGCGGCATTTTGCGCCGGTCGGATGCCGTCTTTCGAAGCCGCCTGCATGTCGGTCTGGTGTCACGCGCAAGCGGGGCTCAATCTGGGGCCCTATCTGACGGCCGATGATTTGCCCCGTGCCATCACTCAGGTTTTGCGCGATTTGCTGGCTCCCCAATCCGTCCGATGATGGGGGCGCGGCTTTTTGTGGGGGCAAAACCATCCCAAATCACCGCATTTTGGGGCTTTCAGGCGAATTATCATCAATCTGTCACTTTTCTTGTGGCGCGAGGCGCGCAAGATGCTATAGACCCCCATCTGTAACTTTGCGGGCGCTTCTGCGTCCGCTTCGTTATGATCACGTCGAATGAGCTGGTAGTGCGGGCGTGGCGGAACTGGTAGACGCGCCGGATTTAGGTTCCGGTGATGCAAGTCGTGGGGGTTCGACTCCCTCCGCCCGCACCAGCTTCTGCCTGTGGCACGACGGCGGTTTTGTCATTATTCTGAGCGAAGGCAAGTAACATGCAGGTCAACAACACGCTCTCTGAAGGGCTCAAGCGCGAATTTACCGTTTTCCTCGCTGCGCAGGAGTTGGAAGAGCGCCTCACTGCTGAATTGGCGACGATCAAGGACCGCGTTAAAATCAACGGTTTCCGTCCCGGTAAGGTTCCTGTCCAGCATCTGCGCCGCGTTTATGGCCGCTCTGTCATGGCCGATGTCATGCAGAATCTGGTCAATGAAGCCAATCGCAAGATTGTTGAAGACAACGGCTTCCGTCTTGCCATGGAACCAAAAATCGACTTCCCCGAAGACAAGGACGTCGTCGAAGCGGCCATGGAAGCGCGCGGCAACCTTGAATACAAGGTGCTAATCGAAATTCTGCCAACCATCACTTTACATGACTTTGCAGGTATCGAGCTGCACAAGCAGGTGGTCGAGCCGACCGAAGCTGAAGTCAGTGAAATGCTGACCCAGCTCGCCAGCCAGAACAAGCGTTTTGCAGCCAAAGAAGGCAAGACCGACAAAGCAGCCACCGGTGATCGTCTGATCATCGATTTCGTCGGGAAGATCGACGATGTGGCCTTTGAAGGCGGTTCGGGCACCGATGTGCCTCTGGAATTGGGTTCAAACTCCTTCATTCCGGGCTTCGAAGAGCAGTTGGTCGGCACCAAAGTCGGTCAGGACAAGCAAGTCAAAGTCGCATTCCCCGCCGAATACGGTGCAGCCCATCTGGCTGGCAAGGATGCCGTGTTCGATGTCACCGTGAAGGGCATCGAAGCACCGGCCGAAGTTGTCATCGACGACGAATTGGCCAAGGCGTTCGGCATGGAATCGCTCGATCAGTTGAAAGAGCGCGTCAAAGAAAACATCTCCAACGATTACGCCGTTGCGTCCCATTCCAAGGTCAAGAAACAGCTTCTCGATGCTCTCGACAGCCAGTATTCCTTTGAATTGCCGCCGACCTTGCTCGAGCAGGAATTTGCAGGCGTCTGGCAGCAGGTTCTGTCCGAACACCAGCAGAGCGGCAAGACCTTTGCCGACGAAGACACCACCGAAGAAGCCGCCCGTGTCGATTATATGAAGATTGCCGAGCGTCGCGTGCGTCTGGGTCTGGTGCTGGCCGAAATCGGCGAGCAGGCCAAAGTGTCGATCACCAATGAAGAAGTCTCGCAGGCCGTGATGGCCCGTGCGCAGCAGTTCCCCGGTCAGGAACGGATGGTCTGGGATTATTACCAGAAGAATCCGCAGGCCCTGAACGAGATCCGTGCACCTTTGTTCGAAGAGAAAGTGGTCACCCACATCATCTCGCAGGCCAAAGTGACCGAATCCAAGGTGACCAAGGAAGCCCTGCTGGCCGACGACGAGGCCGATGCCTCGGCCAAAAAGGCCAAGCCAGCCAAAGCAAAAGCCACCAAGGCGAAAGAAGCCAAGGCGGATGATGCAGCTGGCGAAGCGGCAGAAGTTGCTGCAAAACCAAAGACTAAAGCCAAAAAAGCCTGAATGTGATCAGGCTCCGGCCTGTCGAATTTGAAAAATAGATGGGAATGGACGCTTGAACGTGTCCATTCTCCTATTATGTTCAGTTCTGTCCTCAGGGACATTCGGATGATTCTCGATCATCAGCGGACATGGAATTTGCGGGTCTTTTGGTCTGCTCGTTCCATTCCCTGAAGGTTTCATTGCTTTTATGGTTTGGAACAACACACAATGCGCGATCCCATTGAAACTTATAATATGCTCGTCCCGATGGTGGTCGAGCAGTCCAATCGTGGCGAACGCGCTTTCGATATTTTCTCGCGCCTGTTGCGCGAACGGATTGTCTTTCTGACGGGGCCGGTCGAAGACGGCATGTCGGCACTGGTTGTTGCACAATGGCTGTTTCTGGAAGCCGATAACCCCAAAAAAGAAATCTCCCTCTACATCAATTCGCCCGGCGGTGTCGTGACAGCCGGTCTGGCAATTTATGACACGATGCAGTTTATCCGCCCGCCGGTCTCGACATTGTGCATCGGGCAGGCGGCTTCGATGGGCTCCTTGCTGCTTGCAGCCGGTGCGCCGGGCCAGCGTTATGCCCTGCCCAACGCCCGGATCATGGTGCATCAACCTTCTGCCGGCTATCAGGGACAGGTGACGGATATTCTGATCCATGCCCGCGAAGTGGAAAGCCTGAAGGGCCGCCTGAACGAAATCTATGTCAAACACACTGGCAAAGAGATTTCGGCGATCGAGCAGGCGCTTGAACGCGACAATTTCATGACGGCAGACATGGCCAAGGATTTCGGGATCGTCGACAAGGTGATGGAAACCCGTCCGGCTGTCGAGGATTGATTGATAGGCCATTGACGACACTTCAGCCGTCAGGTTGACAGGATGGACAGGGGTATATCGGCCCTGTTCATCATAATTTCCGATTATTCGGAAAATTCACTCTTTTCTTGCCCCATTGTCGGTATCATGCTTGCATTGAGGTGTTGGTCGGGTTGGAGTTTGTTTACTCTTATCTGGCATTAAGGTTGCTTCACCATGATGGTGAGGGGACGATTACGGAGGTTAGGTTATGAGCAAGGTCGGCGGTGGGGAAACCAAGTCTACGCTGTACTGCTCGTTCTGCGGAAAGAGCCAGCACGAAGTCCGCAAGTTGATTGCAGGGCCAACCGTGTTCATCTGCGATGAATGCGTCGAATTGTGCATGGATATCATCCGCGAGGAAAGCAAATCGGCTCTTGTGAAGTCACGCGACGGCGTGCCGACACCCAAGGAAATCCGTAAGGTTCTGGATGATTACGTCATTGGCCAGGAGCACGCCAAAAAGGTGCTGTCTGTGGCTGTGCACAACCATTACAAACGCTTGAATCATTCGACCAAGCATAATGATGTCGAATTGGCAAAGTCCAACATTCTGCTGATCGGCCCGACAGGTTCGGGGAAAACGCTGCTGGCGCAAACGCTGGCGCGGATTCTCGATGTGCCGTTCACCATGGCCGACGCCACCACGCTGACCGAGGCCGGTTATGTCGGCGAGGATGTCGAAAACATCATCCTCAAGCTGTTGCAGGCCTCCGATTACAATGTCGAACGCGCCCAGCGCGGGATTGTCTATATCGACGAAATCGACAAGATTTCCCGCAAGTCCGACAATCCCTCCATCACCCGCGATGTGTCGGGTGAAGGCGTGCAGCAGGCTTTGCTGAAGATCATGGAAGGCACAGTGGCCTCCGTGCCACCGCAGGGCGGGCGCAAACATCCCCAGCAGGAGTTTTTGCAGGTCGATACCACCAACATCCTGTTCATCTGTGGCGGGGCGTTTTCGGGGCTTGAAAAGATCATCTCGGCACGCGGCAGGGGCACGTCGATCGGCTTCTCTGCCAAGGTCGAAGCCCCCGACGACCGTCGCACCGGTCAGGTGTTCCGGTCCGTTGAACCCGAAGATTTGCTGAAATTCGGTCTGATTCCAGAATTTGTGGGCCGTCTGCCGGTTCTGGCCACGCTGGAAGATCTGGATGAGCCTGCGCTGAAGAAAATTTTGACCGAACCGAAAAACGCTCTGGTCAAACAGTATCAGCGTTTGTTCGAGATGGAAGATGTCGAACTGACCTTCTCCGACGAAGCCGTCGGTTTGATCGCCCGCAAGGCCATCGAGCGCAAGACAGGCGCGCGCGGTCTGCGCGCTATCATGGAAAGCATCCTGCTTGAAACCATGTATGATTTGCCAGGTTTGGATGGCTGTGAACAGGTTGTAATCTCGCCGGAAGTGATCGAGGGCAATACCAAGCCCCTCTACATTTATTCGGAAAAAGCATCCGAAGCCTCCAGTGCATAATACCCTTGCATAATCCTGTGCCGATGACTTGAAACAGGCGGGGTTGATGACCAAATAGAGTTCAACACGGAGGCTTTGGAGACGATGTTCCCCAAAGCAGGGTCGGATGTTCATCTGCCCTTGAACCCCTATTTAGGATGATGACGAATGAGCCAGGCAAAAAAGCGTCCCACCATTGTCGGCGGCAGCGTGGAAACCTATCCCGTCCTGCCATTGCGCGACATCGTGGTGTTTCCGCATATGATCGTGCCGCTGTTTGTGGGCCGTGAAAAGTCCATTCGCGCCCTTGAAGAAGTGGTCAAACGCGAGCAGCTGATTCTGTTGGCCACCCAGAAAAGTGCGGGCGATGACGATCCCGCACCCGATGCCATCTTTGAATCGGGTACGCTGGCCACAGTCCTGCAATTGTTGAAGCTGCCCGACGGTACTGTGAAAGTTCTGGTCGAAGGTCTCGCCCGTGCCAAGGTGCAATCCTACAGCCGCACCGAGGATTTTTACGAGGCCAGCGCGATTGCACTTGACGACATTGTCGGCAGTCAGGTCGAGACGGAAGCCTTGTCGCGTTCGGTGGTGGCCGAATTCGAAAACTATGTAAAGCTGAACAAGAAAGTGTCCGCCGAAGTGGTGGCGGCTGTCGGCCAGATCGAGGATTATTCCAAGCTCGCCGATACGGTGGCCTCGCATCTGGCTGTCAAAATCAACGAGAAACAGGATGTTCTGGAGATTTTGGACGTCTCCAAGCGTCTTGAAAAAGTACTCGGCTTCATGGAGAGCGAAATCTCCGTGCTGCATGTTGAAAAGCGCATCCGCAGCCGTGTGAAACGGCAGATGGAAAAGACCCAGCGCGAATATTATCTCAACGAACAGATGAAGGCGATCCAGAAGGAATTGGGCGACGAGGACGGCAAGGACGATATTTCCGAGCTGGAAGAACGCATTGCCAAGACCAAGCTGACCAAAGAAGCCCGCGACAAGGCTCTGGCCGAGGTCAAAAAGCTGCGCCAGATGTCGCAGATGTCCGCCGAAGCCACGGTGGTGCGCAACTATCTGGATTGGATGCTGTCGCTGCCTTGGGGCCGTCGCTCTAAAATCAAGAAGGATTTGGGTCATGCCCAGACCTTGCTCGATGCCGAACATTTCGGTCTTGAAAAGGTCAAGGACAGGATCATCGAGTATCTGGCCGTGCAAAGCCGTGCCAACAAACTGACCGGCCCGATTCTGTGCCTTGTCGGCCCTCCCGGTGTCGGTAAAACCTCGCTCGGCAAGTCGATTGCCAAGGCGACAGGCCGCGAATTCGTGCGAATGTCACTGGGCGGCGTGCGCGACGAGGCCGAAATCCGCGGTCATCGCCGCACTTATATCGGCTCGATGCCCGGTAAGGTCATCCAGTCGATGAAGAAGGCGAAAACCCAGAATCCGCTGTTCCTGCTCGATGAAATCGATAAGCTCGGCATGGATTTCCGTGGCGATCCGTCATCGGCTTTGCTTGAAGTGCTTGATCCCGAACAAAATTCGACCTTCAACGATCATTATCTCGAAGTCGATTATGATCTGTCCAATGTCATGTTCGTGACAACGGCCAATACGCTCAACATTCCGCCCGCTCTGCTTGACCGTATGGAAGTGATCCGTATCGCAGGCTACACGGAAGACGAGAAGCTGGAGATAGCCAAGCGGCATCTGGTTCCCGAAG
>Ga0114967_10005168_pt1 | contig 10377 bp, 12 predicted proteins | sample M_130628_MF_Meta_FD_92639 | JGI IMG/M metagenome (GOLD analysis project Ga0114967, IMG submission 92639) | Freshwater microbial communities from Lake Montjoie, Canada to study carbon cycling - M_130628_MF_MetaG | ecosystem: Environmental > Aquatic > Freshwater > Lake | place: Lake Montjoie... | reverse complement strand
TCTACCATTTTCATGATGCGCTCGACCTCTCCGCCGAAATCGGCGTGACCGGGAGTATCCACGATATTGACGTGGTAATCTTTCCAACGGAATGCGGCATTCTTGGCGCGGATGGTGATGCCCTTTTCTCTTTCCAGATCCATCGAATCCATCATGCGCTCGTCGGTTTTTTGATTCACGCGGAACGTGCCGGCATGCTTGAGCAGCTGATCCACTAACGTTGTTTTGCCGTGATCGACGTGTGCGATGATGGCGATATTGCGAATTTTATCCATAAATGTGATTTCCTGCTCGTCGAGCGGGCACGGACTATGCTGGTAGAGTGGGCTTATGTCAACAAGCCGAGTGCAAAAGGTTTGAAAAAAATCGAAGCGCCCGCCTTCGATTTGAAAATTTCCAGTGGGGTTTTGAGCTTATTGGAGCTCAAAGTTGATATTCACGGTGTAGCCCTCGCCAGCGCCGAGGCCGCCAGGCAGTGGATCAATACGGGACACACGCTTGAGCGCCGCCATCACCGATGAATCCATGATGGGGTTGCCGCTGCTGTGAACGATGTCGGCACTGGCAATCGTGCCGTCTTTCAGAATCCGGATTTTTACCGTGCAAACAAAGGACTTATTCTGCTCGAAAATCGATGTCGGTTGCTCCCACTGGCTAAAAAAACGATCATGAATGAGCTCGTGATACCATCCAAATTGGTCGGAGTTTCCACCTCCACCTGCCTTGGATCCGGTACCCGTCCCGCTCGCAGATGATCCATTACCCTTAGAATCAGAACCCGCCTTGCCTTTGGTGTCCGTTCCATTCTTAGAAGAGCCTTCGGCTTTCGAGGTTCCGTCCGCCTTGGGTGAGGATCCAGGAGAAGCCGAGGCTTTCGGTGATCCACTTGGAGAGGGTTTAGGCGAGGCGGAAGGCGAAGACTTTGGCGATACCGCAGGGGAGGCCTTCGGCGATGGCTTGGGTGAAGCTTTCGGTGATGGTTTAGGAGAAGGCTTCGGCGTGGGTTTGGGTGATGGCTTTGGCGTGGGCTTCGGAGAAGGTTTAGGGGTGGGCGTTGGGGATGGTTTTGGTTTTGGTGTCGCTGTTGGCTTGGGCGTTGGAGTTGGGGTGGACTCTACAATGTCCGATTTTTCAGGTTTCGGCTCAGGAGTAGGCTCGGGCGTCGCTTCTGGAGTGGGTTCCGGCGTTGGCTCAGGTGTCGGTTCGGGTGTCGGTTCGGGTGTCGGTGGCGGGGTGACCTTAGGTTCGGGCGTTGGGGCTGGTTCTTCCTCTTCGGCAACCTCGGGCGCACTACTGGCTGCTGCCGCTGCGGCAAACGAGCCAGGGTTCACCCAAGTGATATCACCCTGTGGTTTTTTGATTTCCCGTTTGGCGAAATAGAGAATCCCCGCGATGAGCAAAATATGCAGCCCCGCAATGAGTATCAGATTCCGCCGAAATTGCGGATTTTCCATATCAGCGGCCGCCTTCGCCTTTTTTAGGGTCGTCTTTGAGAGTCATCACTCCGACCTTCGTTATTCCGACCCGCTGGAGGATATCCATCACGGCGATGAATTTTTGGATGGGCAGCTCAAAGTGCGGGCGCACGACAACGGCCATGTCCGCTTTTTCCCGATGCGATGTGGCTAATCGGGATTCGAGGTCCTCAGCCGTGACGACATCATTATTGATTTTGAGCACATTGTTTTTATCGATCGAGATATTGAATGTCTCAGCGGGATTCGAGGCTCCGGTGGCTGTGGAGCTTTTAGGAACCACGAGATCCATGCTGTTTTCGATCAGCGGCGTGGTGATCATGAAAATAATTAGTAACACGAATACCAGATCCAGCATGGGCGTGATATTCAGCTCGGTGAGCGTATGCAGGCTGTGTCTCGATGAGTGGCGGCGCATGAGAGCGAATTAAAGCAATGGACGCCGGGACTCCCGGGTGCCGAATTCCACATAACGATGTTCGATCTCGGAGGAGAATTCGGCGGCGAAATTATCCGCCTGCACGAGCAGTGATCGCAATGTGGTGACGAGAAAGTTGTATCCGAACATCGCGGGGATCGCCACGAGAAGGCTGATGATCGTGGTAATGAGGGATCCGGAAATACCAGGCGCCATCGCGGCGAGATTCGCGTTGCCGGCCATGGCGATGCCGGCAAACGCATCCATCACACCCCACACTGTTCCAAGCAGACCGAGGAAGGGTGCACCGCTAACGGCTGTCGAGAGAACGATCATTTGCGATTCCAACCTGAGAGCCGATTCCCCTACAGCACGCTCCATTGCGGCCTGCACAGCGCGCAACTGGGATGGTGTGATCTTCTCGGCGGTTTTCAACCGAGAAGAAAATGTCTCATCCACCTCGATGGATCCCAGCATTTGGAAACACAATTCGGACGCTCCCGCGTCGTAAATATCATAGATATTCGAGCCATCGAAATAGGCGTTTTTTTCGTAGATACGGAGGGGTTGTCGATCTTGGTGAAAAATATCGTAGAAACGTTCGTTCTGGCGTTTGCAAAAGCTCAGGTACCGAAACTTCGTCACCATCACAGACCAACTGAAGATCGAGGCTAGGAAAAGCGCGATGAGGATAGCTTTCCCCTCAAACGTGCTTTCCATGAAAGCGTAAACAATTCCTGCGGCGATCATTTGGTGCGACTACGCTCGGTTGATACCGAGCTCTGTTCATTCTTCAACTCCATCATGCCCTTTTAGATGACACCTCCTGCTCTGGAAAAGCAAAACGAATCTTTTGCCATACGCGAGATTTGGGTTTTTAATTGAGGTCATGCAGATTTGTCGACTCCTTGCGGTCGTGATTTTGATCGCGACAGGCCATCCATCCTGGGCACAAAACCCACCCCCGCGCGAAAACCCCTACGACCTGATCGGAAAAATCTTCCAACCGCTCTGGGGCGTGCTTCTGGCCGAATCCAATGGCGCAAACCGAGCCGCCACCCTTTCCCTCGAGATGTCAGATGTCAGCGGGCGATTGCCGGAGAGCATGAAAGGGGCGACACTCCTCGCCAACGTTCAGTTCCCCGATAAGGTCAAATTGCAGGCACCAGTCCTTGGCGAAACTTTCACCGTCTGTCGGAACGGCAATGAGGTCTGGGTCACTCCGGGGAGCAAAGTCAAATTCCTGATCTCAAGCTTCAATGTGGTTCCCAAAAAAAACGTGCGCCTCAATACCCCGATCTCCCTACCGATCACTCCGCAACAGGCGATTTTCCTCCCCGCCCTGTTTTCCGTTTCCCGACCTGATGTTGCCGAAGTGCAATCTTTGAATGGTGAGGATTGCCGAGTGCTCACAGTGGGCTTGATGCCGGAACTTGCTCGCTCTACTAAAGCCGAGGATTTCCAGGCCCGAATTTGGGTGGCGTCTGGATACACTCCGCGCCGCGTGGAGGTGAAGCGCAAAGATTTCTCCACGAGCGTCGATATCCGCAGCCTCACGTACGCAACCTCACTTCCCGCATCAACGTGGCAACCCACAGAGACGGACACCGATGTCTATCGGACAACGCCGGAGATGCTTGAGGGCCTGATTTACATTGTTATGAACTCCCTCAAAACGAACGCCACCGATACGCCTTGGACTGCTGCAAAATAGGCGGTCCGGCGAACGTGATTAGCTCCGAAATTTGTAGAGCGCAACGAGCGCCGCGCCGATCCCTTGCGATAGCTCTCCCATACTAGCTGGGAGGATTTGCATCGTTCTTTTCTGCTCTGGGAAAAGCCACGGCTCAGCCGCAGACCGAATCCCACCAAGATAGCGTGCGCGAAACTCCTCGGTCGTGGCGTGGGGATCGATGAGCCCACCGCCGATCACGACAAATTCTGCATCCAATGCCATCGAGAGGTTAGCGACATGAATGCCAAGCGCCTTGGCCTGGTAGTCGAATATTTCCAAAGCCAGCGGATCCCCTTTCTGCGCGAGCGTGCGAAGAGAGAAGGCTTTTTCCTTCATCGACTGCGGTGATTCGTGGAACTCGTGCGCAGGATATTTTGGCAAGAGATGCTCCAGATATTGGATCAAACCCGAAATGCTCGTGTAGGCCTCAAAGCATCCCCATGTCCTTCCGCAACCGCAGACAAACTCTGGCAACCCCAGCAACTGCAGGGGCACAGGCATGTGACCGGCCTCCATACCAGCCAGCGTATCTCCATCGAGAGGGAGACCATCTGGATTAATATAGGCGGCACCGAGTCCGGATCCGGGGGCCAGCATGATCACGCCAGCTTTTTTGGTTCCGCGCACTTTGGCTGCCTCGGCGACACCGCCATAGTTTCCATCATTACCAGTCACAAGCGGCACGTCTCGTCCGGCCTTTTGTTTGAGAGCGGCGGCGTAGTCCGAAAAGAAATCCCAACCCGCAAAACTCACAGGGAGGTTCGCTGTGCGATCGAGTACGCCATAAGATTGATAGGGCCCCGGCATGGCGAGACCGACCGCTCGCACTTGAGCCCAAGAAAGTTGATTGTCCGCAAGGAATTTTTCCACTCCCGCAATCCATCCCTCCACGACAGTTTTTGTACCGAGTTGCGAATTTGTACTGCTCTGAGCGAGATGCAGTGAGACCGGCGTGCCATCATCGTAGACGCCACAGGTTTTGGAAGTCGTGGCGCCGCTATCCGTTCCGATAAAAATCTCTCTCATGGTTTTGGAGTGTTACTTAGACTCATAGCCCGTGCGTCTCCCCAGCGAAACCTCAAAGTTCACCTTATTATTCCGCTTTGGAAGACTTTCGTGACTGGCTGAGAGGGGCCTGCCTGTCACCCATTGCCGTATTTTTTGGCAGGGGTCGGGAAGTGATAAAAATGCGCGTGTTGAGTTCGGTGTCGTCGAAAAGCTCGACGATGTCGCATGATCGCATGCGAATGCAACCGTAGCTAACCGGCCTCCCAATATTACGTTCTTCGGGTGTGCCGTGGATGTAGATGTAGCGCTTGAAGGCATTTTTATTAGCGTCTTCCAACCCCTCCAACCAAAGAATCCGAGTTACGATCGGATCGCGACCGGGGGCATCAACTGACAAAACCTCACGCGTTGGTTCCCGCCCCTTGAAAACCGTGCCCTCTCTCACATTTTCACCGATCTTTTTCTTCACGCGCAACAGGCCTAATGGCGTCGCATAAGAACCTGGTCGGTCTCCCAATCCAAACTTCGAGGTCGAAACACGGAACGTGCGAATCGGCACCCCATCACGATAAATGGCCATTTTTTGATCCGCCGCACTGATGAGGATCTTCTGTTGTGGCACGACCTCGCAACCCGAGAAAAGCAACGCAACCATCACGAGCGCCAAAAAAACAGCCCCATTCCTGCAGGCAAGCGCACGAACCGATTTTGCGAGCCACTCGCGAACTGGACCGGAATGCCGATTACTATTTGGGCGATTTGATTGGAAAAATGTGGACGTCATCGTGACAAGGCATGCTAGAATACACATTGCTAGGGCATTTCAAGTTTTTGATGTCCCCTGCGAAAATAACGCACCGCATTCGGCACACATGAACTCCACCCTCCAATTAGAAACTATTCTCCGGCTTGAGAAAAACGCGCACCTGCTGAAGAACTTTGTGAGCGCAGGGTTTTCTGATGCCGATCTTGGGAGGTTGACCGATGCAAACTTGCTTCAAATGGGCGTTCAGAAAATGGGAGACCGCCGCCGTTTGTTGGCAGCTTTGGCCGAGGGAGCGCTGGACAGCAAATCGATTTTGCCGCCGCCCATGCCGACCGCCAGCCCCGAGTGTCCCCACATCACTAGGACGGGTCTCCCATTTGTCCCCATCCCTGGATTTAAAACACTCGCCTGCATCTGGCCACTTCGGGTTTGCGACTACAGGGTCTACTGCGAAGAACGGGGCCTTCCCTTTCCTGACCAGCAAAACCCGACCGGCGACACCCATCCCGTTGTGAATGTTTCATGGCGAGACGGAATCGAGTTTTGCCTTTGGCTCACGCTTGAAGAACGCGCCGCTGGATTGATGCCTAACGATCAGTTTTTCCGTTTCCTCACGGACTTGGAATGGAGTGCTGCCATGGGCCTCCCAACCGAACCGGAAGCCAGCCCCGCTGAGCGCAGCAAAAAGATTCCAGGATACCCGTGGGGCGCGACATATCCTCCTCCAGAAGGATTCGGCAACTACGACCAATCGCTGAACGCCGACCCACACGCCTTCACTTCCCCAGTGGACGCCTTCCCTCCGAATGAGCTCGGAATTTACGATCTGAGCGGCAATGTCTGGGAATGGTGTATGGACAACTATAACGCGTCCCGAAAATACCAGACCATGCGCGGAGGTTCCTGGGACTTCGCCGGCAGCGGACTCATGTCCTCGGCTCGCAATGCCAATGATCCCGATAGTAAAGGAACCAGCATGGGGCTCCGCATCGCTTGGAGCAGTCAGGATTTCACACCAGTTGAAAAGGCATAGCACACGCCCGATTGATCCTTGTATCTTCGCTCAAAAATGACGCCTCTTATTCTTATCGTTGGTTTTCTCGGCTCAGGAAAAACCACTTTTCTTAAAAACCTCATGCCAGCCCTAGCTCTGGCCGAGCTTCGTCCGACACTTCTAATCAACGACTACCAGAATGCCCGCGTGGATGCCGCTCAGTTCCAAGATCTCACCGAGGAAGTGAAAGCTTTGAGTGGCGACTGCGTTTGCTGCGGTTCACGAGATGAACTCTTCAGCTTCCTGCAGGATTTCCAGCACGCTCCAGGCCGGGTGATGATCGTGGAGACGAATGGAACGACTGATTCCGCCAACCTCATCGAGTCTCTCGCCTTGGACCCCGCATTAAAAAAATTCAGCCTTCCGATCCAGCTCTCCATCATCGATGGCAAAAGGTGGCAGAAACGTTTTTGGCACAATGCCCTCGAACGCGAACAGGCGAAAACGGCATCGCACCTCTATATTTCGCGCAAGGATTCGATCGCCCCAGATCGAGTGCAGGCTGTCGAGTCCTCACTCATCGAACATGCAGTGCGCGGAACTTATACCGATCCGGTTGCCTTTGCGATGGAGCTAGCCACCGTAGCCGCTTGCATCGATTCCGAGCGCGACGGATTCGCCGCGCCACTGGCGCACGCTCATGAGCACCACGAGGAGGCTAACCACCACTTTTCTTCCTGCGAGATTCCACTCCCGCCGCTGGTCGATCGCCAGCGATTCTCCGAGTGGATCAGCCGCCTACCAGAGGAAGTGATCCGAGCAAAAGGGCTTGTCGTTTTTAAAGACGAACCCGAGGAGTTTTTTGTTTTCCAAAAAGTCGATGCCAGTGACGATGTTCAGTTTTTTCCTGTTGGAAAATCTCCCCGAATCCAAACCCCATTGATCCTGCTCATCGGACCACAACTGCCACAAGAGGCCCTCAATCAAAGCATCGGCGAGCTGAACTCCAATGCATCAGTTTAACCCCAGATCATCCGGCTCTTCGGAGAGCAGATGTAAAAGTGGACTGGCCGCATGCATGACCTGCCGCCATGCGGGACCAGGATTTTTCATTTCAATCAAATCTCGGGTCGGAGTAATGACAATCCAGGTATTTTCAGACACCTCGCCCTCGAGTTGACCCGGCGTCCATCCCGAGTAACCCGCAAAGACACGCAGTCCGTGGGTCCATCCGGGCATCGAATCTTCGTCAACAGGAGCAACAAAAGCACGGAAGGCGACCATGGAGGGATTCTCTCGCCACTGAAGACTGGTGAGCAACATCTGGCCGACATCGACAGGCCCACCGTAATACACAGGCACATCCGCCAAATCGTTCACCTCCGTATCGATCGGCCGATTCAAAACAAACCCCATGGCGCCATCCTCTGGCGAGTGCTGCGAAACAAACACAATCGTACGACGAAAATTCGGATCCCGAAGGGACGGGTGAGCCACCAGCAATGAGCCCGTCAGGTTGGCGTCGGAATTCATGTTCCTAAGCAGGTGACTATTTTTGAGCCGGTTTTTCAAACAAGTAATGGCTCACAAGCCATTCATTGCCGTCGCGGAACCCCCAAAGCTCGGCGCAGGACATGAAAAACACCCTCCAATACGCACGCCATTTCGCCGTTTGTTCACGTCCGTAGGTTTCGGAAAGAATCGGCGTTATCGACGCTTCGTTAGCGTCCATTTTTGCCAACCATGCCTCGGACGTCCGCTGGTAGTGAGTTCCGCAAACACGCCAGTGTCTACGGATCGCAAGGTCATCCTGAAAATAGAGCAACAGATCATCCGATGGCATCGTCCCGCCCTCGAAGAAATAGCGCGTGATCCAATCCGACGGATCGCTTCCCTCGAAGTGATAGGCAAATTCACGGTGAGTGAAAATGTGCACGAACAGTTTTCCTCCGGGCCTCAGCCATCGAGCCACCTTGGCCATGAGGAGTTGGTAATTTTTCATGTGCTCAAACATCTCGACTGACACCACGCGATCGAACCCAGCATCACCCGCTTCAAAAATATTCATGTCCACCGTGAGAATACGAACATTACTAAGCCCCCGCCGTGCCGCCTCGGCGTCGATATGCGCTTTTTGAGTGGCGGAATTGGAAACACCCGTGATCCGTGACGCAGGATATTTTTCTGCCATCCAAAGAGTCAGGCTTCCCCATCCGCAGCCTAACTCAAGGATGTCGAGTCCATCCCCGAGTTCCGCCCGCTCGCAAGTGAGGGCGAGCATGGCTTCTTCGGATTCCTCAAATGTCGTATCCTCGCGCCGCCAGTAGCCGGAGCTGTATTTCATTCGCGGACCGAGAACGAGTTTGAAGAAGTCCGTCGGCACCTCGTAGTGCTGCTCATTCGCCGCTGCTGTCTTCACTGCGATGGGACTACGCTTGAGTTCCTCAATGAAGGATGCCAGCGCTTCCCCCTGTTCCTCGGCGCTCGATTTTGTCTCTTCGCGTATTTTTTTAGCGAGCAGATTACGGATACCAAAACGGATCGCTGCATCAGGCAGCAGTTGGCGGGCAAGAAGGTTGTCGATGGAGATCATGATTTTTTTGGGAACCAGGGCAGAAAGGCGCTGGTCCGCCTTTGATAATTTCGATACGTCTCACCCCTCGAAACCAGAGAGTGAGCCTCGGAAGGGGGGATTCCCGTCACGCAGGTGAGAAAGAAAAGCATCATCAGTGGACTCACTATACCCACCCACCACCACGGAGAACCAACCGAGAAAACAAAATAGGCAATCCACACGCACCACTCAAAAAAATAGTTCGGATGGCGCGAATATTTCCAGAGCCCAAGATCGCACACGCGACCTTTCGCGGCGGGGTGGGCTTTGAATAAAGCGAGTTGCATATCCGCGATCGACTCCCCGCCGATCGCCACCAACCAAATCACCACCCCAGCTAATTCAAAAACTCCGATGCCCGCTGCCGTATTCGAGCAAGCCAGCGCCACAGGCAAACTCAGCAAACCGACAAGCAAACCCTGCAATTGAAAAAACCCAAAAAACATCAACCACGTGCGCTTCGGAAACTGCTTTCGTAGGGCCGCGTAGCGCGGATCCTCATCCGGATGGTGCGACATGACTCGCTTGTAGAGATGGAATCCCAAACGCAAACTCCATGCGCAAATCATCGCAGCCACGAGGCTATTTCGCACCACATGACCGCTCCCAAAAATGCCATAAAAAAGCGCCACTGGCGCAAATGCAAACGACCACCAAATATCCACAATCCCAGCATTGTTCATCCTTCGGGCGAATACCCACACACCCACCATCATCGCCATAGCCAGCGCCGTTCCAAAAATGAGTAATGGGATAAGATTCACAATTCAGGCTTTTACTTAGGCAGGCGATAGATTGCTGATGGTGTAGCGAGGTTGTCGGGGCGCGAATAGACCATCTGGGCGACTGTGATGTGTCGAGTTCCGAAGGCTGCCTCGCAATAGCAGAGGTAGTAGCGCCACTTGCGAATGAAGACCTCATCGAAACCGAGTTTCCTCACCTCTTCCATCTGAGCTTCGAAGTTCTCTCTCCAACGAAGAAGGGTCAGCGCGTAGTGAGGGGCCATGTCTTCGTATTCAAACAGATTCAAATCTCCGCAAGCTGCCATAGCCTGTGCGATGCGCGCGTTACACATAAGAAGCGAACCGGGAAAAATATGCTTCTGAATAAAATCCACTCCATCGCGAAGGATCGGATACTGGCGGTCCGGACAGAGGATCGCTTGAAGACCCAGCAGACCTTGTGGGCTCAGCAGGGAATCCAGTTTTTCAAAATATTCATCCACATATCGGTCGCCGACAGCTTCGAGCATTTCGATGGATGCGATTTTATCGAATTGCCCGCGCAGGTCCCGGTAGTCGCAGAGAAGAAGTTGGATTCGGTCTTGCAGACCTGCCTGATGAATTCGGCGAGAAGCTTCGACATAT
>Ga0114967_10005166_pt1 | contig 10381 bp, 7 predicted proteins | sample M_130628_MF_Meta_FD_92639 | JGI IMG/M metagenome (GOLD analysis project Ga0114967, IMG submission 92639) | Freshwater microbial communities from Lake Montjoie, Canada to study carbon cycling - M_130628_MF_MetaG | ecosystem: Environmental > Aquatic > Freshwater > Lake | place: Lake Montjoie... | reverse complement strand
TTTGCTTTCACAACATTACAGAACTGGAAAATCAAAGAAACGCATCAAATTCAATTTTCAAGCAATGAAGTAAATGGTGTTTTTAAAACTTTTACAGGAACAATTGCATTTGATGCGGCTGACTTAGCTAAATCTAAATTCGATTTGACGCTTGATGTAGCTTCGATAAACACTGGAAATGGTTTGATGAACAAACATGCCAAAGGAAAAGATTGGTTCAACGCTGAAAAATTTCCTTCAATCAAGTTTACCTCTTCTAAAATTGAAAAATCAGGTACAGATTTCAAAGCGATTGGCACAATGGAAATGCATGGAATCAAAAAGGATTTTACAGTTCCTTTTAGTTTCAAAAAGAACATTTTCAAAGCAGATTTTTCGGTAAACAGAACCGATTTTAAAGTTGGTAAAGCCGGCAATGATGTTTCAGCAGTATTGAAAATTGATGCTTCCATTCCTGTAATTGAAAAATAATTTCTTTAATTTTAAGCATTAAAAAAGGCTTCACAATTTTGTGAAGCCTTTTTCGTATAAATTCAATTCAATAGATTAAACATTGAATCTAAAATGCATGATATCACCGTCTTCAACGATGTATTCTTTTCCTTCTACCTTAAATTTTCCAGCATCTTTCACAGCCGCTTCAGAACCAAGGGTCGTGAAATCAATAAATTTCATTACCTCAGCGCGGATAAATCCTTTTTCAAAATCTGAGTGAATTACGCTAGCAGCTTGTGGCGCTGTCATTCCGCGGGTAATTGTCCAAGCGCGAACTTCTTTTACACCAGCTGTGAAATAGGTTTGTAATTTCAACAATGCATAAGCTGAGCGAATCAAACGATTGACACCAGATTCTTCCAAACCCAATTCATCTAAAAACATTTGTCTTTCATCAAAAGTTTCCAATTCAGTAATATCTGCTTCAATTTTTGCACCAAGTACCAAAACTTCAGCATCTTCATCTTTTACATTTTCTTTTACAATGTCGACATATTTGTTTCCTGTTTTCACAGACGCTTCGTCCACATTACAAAGGTATAATACTGGTTTTGAAGTAATCAATTGGAATTTATGAACGATTTCCCATTCTTTTTCATCCATTTCCATGGCGCGAACAGATTTTCCTTGTTCTAAATGAGCTTTGACCTTGATTGCCAATTCATTTTCTTTTAAAATGTCTTTGTCGCCAGATTTTAAATTTCTCGACAAACCAGCGATTCTTTTTTCAATCGTTTCAAAATCTTTCAATTGCAATTCAATATCAATCACCTCTTTGTCGCGAATTGGATTCACAGAACCATCTACATGGATGATATTTCCATCATCAAAACAACGCAAAACGTGAATGATTGCATCTGTTTCACGAATGTTTGCCAAAAATTGGTTTCCAAGTCCTTCGCCTTTTGAAGCACCTTTCACCAATCCCGCAATGTCAACAATTTCCATGGTTGTAGGAACAACGCGCTCAGGATTTACAATTGCTTCCAATTTTTCTAATCGAGGATCAGGAACTGAAATTGTTCCCACATTTGGTTCGATTGTGCAGAAAGGAAAATTCGCTGCTTGCGCTTTTGCGTTGGATAAACAATTAAACAGAGTAGATTTACCGACATTTGGTAATCCAACAATTCCACATTTTAATGCCATTTGAAAAAAATTTGTGCAAAGGTAAGGAAATCATTGGAAATTTAGCACCAATCACTACTTCAATTGATAAATCCAAAAGTGAGAATCACGGTATTTCAATTGAAATTGCTGGAATTCCAACTTTTCATTTGTTTGGTCAATTATCAAGTATTTTGCTCCCAAATTTGAAAGCGAATCGATAAAATGAGGTCTGACCAAGTTTCTATTCTCTACTGACCATCCTTTTTTGTGGGCAAAATAAATAGATTGAGGTGATTGTCCTCCATTGATAATTATCAAATCTTTTTTTTCAATATTATTTGCTGCAATTTGATCTAATTTTAACCTGTAAAGTTCTGAATCTTTGACAAAAAAATCGTGATTTTGATTTCCAATGGCTTCAATCGCAATTAAAAACAAAAAAATAATTCGATATTTATTTGGCAACTGAACCAAAAAATAACCAATGAGTACAGCCATTACCGGCGTAAAAGGTATAATATAATAACTGTGAAACGGAAAAACGGCGCCTGTCTTGATAATAAAAATCAAAAAAACGACAGAGATAAGGGCGATTGTGGTTTTCAGCCAAAATTCTTTGGTTTTGAGAAAGAAATAAATTCCCAACAAAAAACAAGCAAAAGCAATGTAAGAGTTGATTGAATCGAAGTAGAATTTCTTCAATGCTTCAGGAACATGTGGTAAAATTTCTTTGATACCTTCCATGATTCCTTTAGGGAAAAATAATTGGAATTGATAAGTATCTAACAAAAATGGCACCCAATAATAATACCAAATCAAAGTGATAGAAACAGCTAAAAATGAAGCAAAGCTGATAATTAGTCGGCGTTGGAACTGAATTGATTTCAAAAAAGGAACAATCGCCAAAACACTGAATAAACTTAGTGCGGGAATTTTACAAAGCATTCCAAGTGTTGAAAAAGTAAAAAACAGGAACAAACTCCAAAAATTATTTCGTTTTAGATAATCATATCCATAATATAATCCTATGATTACCAATGAAACACTGAATGTATCTGGCATTGATTTCCTGGAAAAAGCAAACCAAATCGACACCAGTAAAACAATGGTAGCATTGAAAGCTATTTTTGAATTAACAACGCCTTTAATTACTTTAAAAAAGTAAAATATGCCGATGCTCGAAACGACCAAATTAATCAATCTTCCATACCAATGTGCATAGCCAAAAGCCTTTGAAAATAAATAGATTAGGAAATTGAAAAAGGGAAATTCCGAAGCAACGATTCCACTTTTTTCTCCCGCCATGTCAATTTCTGGATATAAAAAATGCAAACCATTGTCATAAAAATTTCTAGCGACCATATTTGTGAACGCTTGTCGCCAATTATGTCCAGCTTCAAGTGGAGCATTGGTAATCCCAATCAGCCTGATGATAAAAAACAGAAAAATCCAAAATCTAATGTCTGCAAAAAGCGCCTTAAATTTGATTTTTTGCATGTAAATAGTTGATTAAATCAATTTGTAGAAGTCAAAAAATCGCCGACTTTTATTTTAAACTTCGCTTCCAAATCTCCTAATTTTTCAACCAAAGGATTGAATACAAAGTTGTTTGATTGCTCAGCAATTTCTTTGAAAGGAACTAAATTTTGACTGCCACTTTCATCCTCGACCAGCATTTTTAGTCGATTGAAAAAATCAACATTCAACTCCACTCCTACTGACTTGATGAATCTTACGGATGAATCAATCGAACAACCTGAAGCATTTTCGTGCGTTAAATCTACTGCCAAAGCAACGAAATAAGGATTCAATATTTCTCCAGCAGCTTTCAACTGGTTTCCGTGCGCTGCCCATTGTTTGGTGAATTCCTCCAATTGCTCATTCAACCAAGAAATTTCAGTTGAATTCAATGGTCTATTGGATTGATACAGCCAAAGTTTTGAATTTGGATTTAAATCTTTGATGCTCATATTTACTATAAATCAGCAGCGTTTGCAATCAATTCAGCAACATCCAACACTTGGACTTCATTTTCTTTGTTGAAGTTTTTAACGCCGTCTGTCATCATTGTGTTGCAAAATGGGCAACCTGTTGCAATGATTTCAGCATTTGTTTCCATGGCATCTTCTGTGCGTTCAATGTTTATTTCCTTGTTGCCTTTCTCCGCTTCCTTGAACATTTGAGCACCACCAGCACCGCAACACAAACCGTTTGTTTTGCAACGTTTCATTTCAATTAATTCGGCATCCAACTTTTCAATCAGTGCACGAGGTGCTTCATAAACATCATTCGCACGACCTAAATAACAAGGATCGTGAAAAGTGATTTTTTTGCCTTTGTAAACGCCACCACCTTCAATAGCAAGTTTGCCATCGTTAATTAATCCTTGAATCAATTGCGTGTGGTGAATTACTTCATAATTTCCGCCCAATTCAGGATATTCATTTTTCAAAGTATTGAAGCAATGTGGACAAGCAGTAACGATTTTCTTTACTTCGTAACCATCCAACACTTGAATATTCATCATTGCTTGCATTTGAAAAGTAAACTCATTTCCAGCGCGCTTTGCAGGATCTCCAGTACAACTTTCTTCAGTTCCTAAGACTGCAAATTTCACATCACATTTGTTCAAAATTTTAACAACTGCTTTTGTGATTTTCTTTGCTCTGTCATCAAAACTTCCAGCACATCCTACCCAAAATAAAATATCAGGAGTTTCTCCTTGAGCCATCATTTCTGCCATTGTAGGCACTTTCAAAACACTCATAATTCTTTCAATAAAGTCTATTTAAGCTTCGTCTCTCCAATTCAACCTGTCAGCCGGTGAAAATTGCCAAGGCGCTCCATTATTTTCAATATTTGTCAACATTCCTGTCAATTCTGAAGGCATTTTGGATTCCTCCATCACCAAAAATCTTCTCAAATCAATAATAATTGCCAATGGATCAATGTTTACTGGACATTCCTGCACACAGGCGTTGCAAGAAGTACAAGCCCAAATTTCTTCTTCAGAAATGTAATCACCAATCAAACTTTTTCCGTCGTTAAAATCTTTGCCATTCTTGCGAATTCCAGCACCAAGTTCAGCCATTCGATCTCTGGTGTCCATCATGATTTTGCGTGGCGACAATAATTTTCCTGTTTGGTTGGCAGGACAAGCTGAAGTACATCTTCCACATTCGGTGCAAGTGTAGGCGTCCAACAAATTTTTCCAAGTCAAATCGGTCACGTCTTTAGCTCCAAATCTCTGTGGCTCGGCATCTGCAGGCGCTGCGGCATAAGGGTCAGCATTTGGATCCAACATCAACTTCACCTCTGCTGTAACAGATTCCATGTTGCTAAATTTCCCTTTTTTGTCTAAATTAGAATACCAAGTATTTGGAAAAGCGAGTAAAATATGGATATGTTTGGAATAAGGCAAGTAATTCAAAAATCCGAAAACCATAGCGATGTGTCCCCACCAGCCAATTCTTTCGATCAAATGCAAACCATGTTCGGAAACAGATCCGAAAATTGCTGGACCAATCAAACTACTGATTGAAAACCCCAGTGAGCCTTCCCCTTCTAAATGAGATTTTCCTTGCGAATAAAGCACTTCATCAGCGCCGTTCATCATGAATATAAAAGAAATTAAAACGATTTCTGCAATCAAAATGATATTCGCATCTTTTTTAGGCCATCCAGCCAATTCTTTCATGTTTAACCTTGGCAATTTCAACAAATTTCTTCTTGACAAAAAGAAAATGGTAGCAACAAAAGCCAAAACGGATAAAATCTCAATAAAACTAACCATGAAGGTATAAAATCCTCCCAAGGAAGTGTAAAACATTCTGTGGTTTCCAGTCAGTCCATCTGCAATGATTTCTATTAATTCAATTTGCGTGATGACAAATGCAGCGTATAAACACAAATGCAACAGCGCAGGAATTGGTCTTGCAAACATCTTTTTTTGTCCCAAAGCAACCAATGCCATGACTTTCCATCTTTCCCCTTTTTGGTCATTTATCTTGATGTTTTTCCCAAGCAAAATATTTGCGCGAACTTTTGAAATGTTCCAACCAAAAAAACCAAATCCAACGACTGTTAAAGCCGCAAAAACTACAATAGCTAACATTTTATTTAATTTTGATTATGGCATTGAATCCAATAATTTTCTTAATTTTTTTTCTTCAATTTTAGTAATTGGCACACCTTTAGTTTTGGCACCAAGAACCGAGAAATGAATATATCTTTCAGGATGCAATTGTAGATCGTTAACAAGATTTTGTAATTCTTTGTTCGAATTAACCAATTCATCGTACAATTTTTGATCATTTAATAGCATTCCCAATGTACCTTTACCTTCGGATGCATTTTTCATCAAATCGTTCATTGTCTTGATGGTTTTTTGCGCATCGCCAACCACAGTTTTGAAATCAGCAGTAACTAAATCATCGGTGATTTTTTTCGCATTTCCAACGATTGAAGTAATTTTGTCATTACTCAATTTTAAATTTGTGGTGATGTCATCAACATTGCTCAAGATGTTGTGTAATTGCAATTTTTCAGACTGAACCAATCCTTCAACTTCCAAGGCAACATTTCCAAATCGTTTGATGGCAATTTTTACTTCTTGCATGCTTCCTTCTAAAGATGAAGTTGCAGTTGTATCCCAAAAAGCTGAAATAGAACCAATCACACCATCAACAGAATTCATCATTTTTTGTAATTTCTGATTTATTGGTTCAACATAAGATTTCACCTGCGAAATGAGGTCGACTGAAACAATTCCTTGAATTTTATCCCCAGGTTTATAAAATCCTTTTGAGAGATCAGACCCAGGCTGAATAATCATTCCTTTCGTGAAAAAATCCAACGCACCAACTTCAACTGCGGAAGATCGAGGAATTCTAAAATTGTCGTCTTGAATATTAAAAGAAATTAACACCCGTTTTGAAGAATCTTTTTCTTGCGTCAATTCAACTTCTAAAATTTTACCAACTTCTACTCCATTCACGATAACTGAACCAGAGCCAACTACGCCCCCAGAATTCGAGAAATACGCGTAATACACGTCATCTCCGCCAAAAAAGCTATTTCCTTTTAAAAAATTGACACCTAATACCAGCAAAGCGATGGCGAAAATGGCAATGATTCCTGTTTTTAATTCTTTAGAAATTGTCATTTAGTTAATATTTTTCTGTTTTTGTAATACAATTTGATTGAACAGTAATCATTAAAATTCAAAATTAATCAAATCATTCAAATCAATCCTTACTAAAATTGAATATTTAAGAAAAAGACACTATTATTTCGCTAATTTAATGGCTTTATCAAGGCTTATTCTTTCGCCATTATAAAAAGCAACCACAAAAGCATATTGAAATCCTTTTTCTCTCATTTCATTTTTAAATTTCGAAGCAGCTTCATAATCATTTTCGAAAGTTCCTGCGGTATATTTAAACAATTTATCCTGCTGGTATTCCCAGACTTGAACACCCTTAAATCTGGATGAATTTAATGAAACTTTTGATCCTGATGTTTCTATTTGAACCCTAAAAGTAACTTTGTCATCTTGAGTAATAAGAGGTTCATTTACAACTATTGGCGTAATATTTTGCAATTCAAAAGGAACAGTTGGTTTCACACCTTTCATTTCGTCGACACCTTCTAGCTCATTTTTATATTTTTGAAATGCCACAAACATTGCGTCTGACATTTTGGTTTGAGAAAGTGTATCGCTCAAAAATCGCTCTTCATCAGGATTTGTCAAAAAACCAGATTCAATCAACACAGAAGGCATGGTGGTTTTATATAAAACTAAGAATCCTGCTTGCTTCACTCCTCGGTCAGACCTGCCTAATTTCTTAAATTCACGTTGCAACTTAGAAGCAAAACTGATTGATTGATCTAAGAAAATCGCCAATTGTAATTGTCTTGCAATCAGTGCGTCAGGACTTAGATCGAAATCTTTGTACTTTTCTCCTCCATCAGCCTCCAAGTAAATCGTGCTATTTTCTCTTTCTGCAATTTTTTGCTGGGATTCCGTTCTATGTAAACCCAACACATACGTTTCAGCGCCATAAGCCGCAGCCGCAGCAGAATTTGCGTGGATACAAATAAACAAATCAGCTTTGTTTTTATTGGCGATTTTTGCTCTATCGTCTAATTCCACAAAAACGTCTGAATCTCTGGTATAAATTACTTTTACCCCAGGAAATGTAGATTTTATTTTTGCGCCCAGTTTCAAAGCAATATTGAGACAAACTGTTTTTTCATTCGAAGAAGAGCCATGACAACCTGGATCTTTTCCTCCATGACCAGCATCGATACAAACTGTTTTAATCGCAGAAAGCCCAGACTCTGCAGATTGTGCCATAGAATTAAACGACGTTGTTAACATCAATACAATAAAAATGGCACAGATTCTGTTAATAGCAAACATTTTTTCTGTTTGAGTATGGGTAATTTTATAGCTTTGTATTCGAATTTTCATTGCATAAATTGCTTTCAATACAAAAATAGTCTTAATTCATTGGTCAAAAAGCGTTCCATATATCAACTTATCTTCGGTACATTGTTAATAATGTTTTCGAGTGAAAATGTTACGGCACAAAATCCGATCAAAAAAGATACAGTTTTCACTGTGGATGAATCTTTTGAAACAACTGCAAAATTTAGCGCGAAAGATTCTCTTTTCAATGATTTTAAAAAGAAACAGGTGCATCTTTTCGGTGAGGCCAAGGTTGAATATGAAAGTATCAATCTATCAGCTGATTATATTTTAATAGATTTTGAGAAAAAGGAAATTTTCGCTTCCTACACTTTCGATAAAGACAGCAATCGCATCGGTCTTCCAAAGCTTATTCAAGATGGAGAAACTGTAGAAGCTGCTAAAATTCGATTAAATTACGAAACAAAAAAAGCTTACATTCAGGAAGTTAAAATCAAACAAGATGAAAATTACTTGTATATGGGCGTTGCCAAGCGACAAGCAAACGAGCAAATACATTTCAAACAAGGAAAATTTACTACTTGTGATTTGGAAGAACCACATTACCATTTTCAGCTTTCAAAAGCGATTTTGGTTCCTGAAAAAAGAATTGTTTCTGGCCCGATGAATCTTTGGATAAAAGGCGTTCCTACTCCACTCGGATTGCCGTTTGTATTTATTCCACAAAAGAAACCGAATGAAAGAACACACGGCGTTTTGGTTCCGAAATTTGTCCCACAATCTCAATTTGGAATGGGAATTCAGGATTTGGGTTATTATTATCCTTTCAATGACAGTGTTCAAACAACTTTCCTCGCAAATATTTATTCCAGAGGAAGTTGGGGGATTTCAAATAGGACAAATTATGTCATTAAATACAAATATCAAGGCAATTTAGATTTAGGTTTTCAGCAGTTTAAAGCACCTTTTCCATCCAAAACAAAGAACAATAAAGTCAGTGTGATTTGGACTCATCGCCAAGATGCAAAAGCAAATCCTTTGTGGAATTTTTCTTCCAATGTAAATTTCATCTCTGATAATAATTCCAAAAACAGTTTGGATCCATTGAATAAGAATTACTTCACAAACAGTTTCAATTCTGACATAAACTTAATGCGAAATTTTCCTAGAAAGCCAATTTCTACGGGAATGAAAGCATCGATTCGCCAGAATTCTCAAACCAAGAACTTCGATTTAACTTCACCCATATTGAATGTAAACGTGACCCGATTTTTTCCCCTGAAGGCATTGAGAAAATCTAAAGTCGGCGCAACGAAATGGTATGAACAAATTGGTATGACCTACAATTTTGAGGGAAAAAACAGCGCCAATTTCAAAGATACATTAATAAGAGAAAAAAACTATGCAGCAATTCAAAGAAAATTTCAAAATGGAGTTTCTCAAAGTTCTGTGGTTCAAACAACCTTGAGTTTATTTGACAATGTCATAAAATTAACGCCATCAATCAACTATTCAAATCGCATCAATTTTCAACAAACAAGAAAATTTGAATTGAATGATACACTTAAAATTGACACCATTCAAAAAATGGGTCTTTCTCAGAATGTTTCTTTTAATCTGCAAATGACAACCGTTGTTTACAGTTACTACAAAACGATTGGGAAAAACAAGCCAATTATTAGACACATTTTGACTCCAAGTTTTGGATATCGCTATGTTCCAAATCTGAATAAATCACTTTCCTACAATACTGGAATTGATACGGTTGTAAAATACTCCGCTTTTGAAAATAGTTTGTACCGCGAAAGTGTGACTTACGATCAATCAATCGTCACTTTTGGATTCAATAATACGTTTGAAATGAAACGAAAATCTGAAAAAGATACGCTTACAGGTTTCAAAAAAACCAGAATTATTGACGCACTTTCATTTAGTGGAAATTATGACTTAATCAAAGATTCGATGAAACTTTCTAACATTGGCGTTGATTTACGAATTAGTCCTGTGCCATTCTTCAGTTTTGTCGCCAATGGAAGTTTTAGTCCATACAATTGGAATGACTCAACAGGAAGATCGTTGAAAGAATTTGCCATCAAGGAAAAAGGAACATTGGGGCGATTTATGCAAACGAATTTCAACAGTACTTTCACGATAGCTCCGAAAAAAAGTAGGGATAAAATCCAGGACAACAAAGAACAATTTGCCCAAAATTGGAATTCTGACTTTCAATATTTCGCTTTGCATCCAGAAACTTTCGTCGATTTTGAAATTCCTTGGAAAGTGAATTTAGGTCACACCTATTCAATCACAGCCAATCAAAGTAAAAATTACCTCACACCAGAA
>Ga0114967_10005162_pt1 | contig 10383 bp, 8 predicted proteins | sample M_130628_MF_Meta_FD_92639 | JGI IMG/M metagenome (GOLD analysis project Ga0114967, IMG submission 92639) | Freshwater microbial communities from Lake Montjoie, Canada to study carbon cycling - M_130628_MF_MetaG | ecosystem: Environmental > Aquatic > Freshwater > Lake | place: Lake Montjoie... | reverse complement strand
TAAACAAGGGCCTGTGATGACATTGTTGAGGACATATAAAGAAGTCATTCAACTTGAAATAGAGAGCAATTTACACAAAAGTTACACAATGGATGATGTAGATCTTAAAAAGAAAATTTCATCCCTCGGCGTTATAAGAACGAGATCAATGTCAAACACCACTAAAGTATCTTTAGGGGAGGCAAATATTTCCTGTTTGATTAACTGCAAATTGTCCGTTTGCCGAATTGCGGCATGAGCAGAGGAACAAGTCAACACACATATTAACAATACTCTAAATATCAACATGGTTTACCTCGTTATAAATACCTATTTAAGCCTAAATACCGCTTGTGGATCTTTAGCCGCCGTAGCAACACGAATAATGCTTCCTGACTCAACCATCTTATTAAGTCTAGTTCTAACGGTTCTGGTGCTTACACCCCATAATTTTGATATTTCGGTTGGGCTCAATTCTTTTCTAGTATTCAATTCACTCAGCAAACTTTGCTCCCAAGCTTCAATGGTTGTATGAATGGCAGAAGCGGTGTATAGAATTACACGAAAATGTGTGTTGAACTCCTGAAAAAGGGGCGGCTTGGCTTTTATACGATCATAAACACTCATGATTCTTTTTAACCCCGTCCCAAGTTTTTCAATAAGACTAACCTCACGAAATATTCTTCCCATCATTCTATTTCTCATTCTAGAAACGCCAGAAAGTGCTAATTCCATAGTTTGACCATAAGTTAAAGCACCTGGATTGGTTATCTCGATCCGATCTGAAAAAATTGCGATTTGAATAGTCGCACCTTTAATAGAGTAATCAGCATGTACAATAGAATTGATCAATGCCTCACGTACCGCCTTGGCTGGATACTGTGGAATATCTTCACGAACTCCCTCATGAATTTTTCCTGCAACCCGTGTATTTCGTTTAATAAACGCTAATGCTTCTTCATGCGCCTTGATGAGTGGCAATTTAATTTCTTGTTGATCAATAATATCTTCGTGCGTTTCACTGGAAAAGCATACACATAGGATGCTTGAATCAGGAAACCATTTAAATCTATTCTTCGCAAACAGTAAAACCGCGCCATTAGTGGGAATCGATTGATTACCCTGTCGCGTAACTATTCCCAAAGATTCATAATGCTTTTTTGAAAATTTACTAAATTTTGGCGCCATCCATGTAGCAATAACCTCATTATCTAAATCATCAACTTTTGCACCCAGGCATGGCAGCTCATCAAACAAAATATTTTTTGATAGCATTTGCAATGATAAAATTGTCTCGCTATCTGCCAACCTATTTGTTGAGCCTAAACGAATATAGGTCCCCTTTTCCATTCCAACTGATTTCAAATAAAAAGGACCTGCCATATGCGGCACCTGTATAAGCAATAGCTCTTTAGTTCTAATGCTCATGATTTGAATATCAGGTACAATGAGGGGCTCTACAGAATCTGCAATAGCGCTTGCAAGTTTTTCTTCTTCAAGCAATAGATTTTTAACGCCAATAATTTTTTTAGTTTTATCCTCGACACCAATTACAATGTTACCACCAGCTGTATTTGCAAACGCAATTACAGCTTTAACAATGGATGTTAATGATTTAGTGTTCTCTTTGAATTCAAGCGTTTTACCTTCATTTTGAGAGATTAATGTTTCTAGCATGCCAAACCCTACCCGAGCAAATTTCATACACGGAAATTAACACGGAAGAACACGGAAGGCAAATTTCTTCCGTGTTGAATTAGTATATATACCCTTAACAGATATATTTGTTGGTCGGCTAATAAAATAATTTAATGGTTTACAAAGGACAAACCTTGCATGAATGACACCAATGGACACAAAATGGCCACAAGGGCTGTTGACACCATGACAATGGCACATCAATCATCTATGTAAGTCTTTGATTTTGAAGAGAATTTATGGTGCACCCGGAGAGATTCGAACTCCCGACCACCTGGTTCGAAGCCAGATACCCTATCCAACTGAGCTACGGATGCAAAGACCGCTCAATCTGACATACCTGTTATAAGCTCGTCAACTAATAACTTCTAATGCAAACCCTGTTTTGATAAATGCATGCCTGAAAATGCAGCCCCTATAGAAGCACCCATACGACGTGTGAGTTTATCGATAAGGTTGATATCAGGGGTATAATCGACTAGATCTTTGGCTTTCACGAGGGTTTGTGCAACAAAATCCGCATCGCCAAAACCATCGATAAGACCTAATTTTAAAGCTCGGCTACCCGACCAGAATAAACCTGAGAATAAAAGATCGGTCTCCTGTAAACGCTTGCCGCGCCCTTCCCGAACATTCTGGATAAAAGCCTCATGGGTTACCTTGAGCTCCTCTAAAATATGTTGCTTCTCGACTTCACCCATAGGTGCGAAAGGATCCAAAATATCTTTATATTTCCCTGCTGTATAGGCACGGCGCTCAATGCCAGCTTTTTGCATGAGATCGACAAAACCAAAACTTTCCATCTTTACACCGATAGAACCCACCAAACTGGTTTCATCAGCAAAAATTTGATCGGCTGCACAGGCAATTAAATAGGCCGCCGAGGTGCCCATGTCTTCAATAGCAGCATAAACCTTGGTGTTAGGATATTGCTTTCTTAGAGCACGGATTTCATTATAAACCTGTCTTGCTTGTACAGGACTCCCCCCCGGACTATTGATGCGTAAGACAACACCTTTGGCTTGTTTGTTTTGAAAAGCACTTCTGAGGGCATCACGAATGGTATCGGCATTCGCTTCTTCATCGGCTGCAATCGCACCATAAATATTGACAACCGCAGTATGCTCACGTGTAGAGACTGTAGCTTGGCTACGGTCCTTGGAATAAAGATTGCAGGCAAAGGCTATTATGATAGCAAGCGTCGCTAGTCTAAAAAAAATCCCCCAACGCCTAGCCCGTCGTTGCTCATGCAAATGTTCCAGCAATACGGTTTGGATGGTTTGTCGCTCCCAACTCTGAGAGGTCGATGAATAATCAAACATCATCTGATTCCTTATAACGTGGCCAGGAAGGATCCCCACGCTTGGTCCCAAGGTGCTTGGACTTCTATTGCTTTTGTCGCACCCGGTAAGCGAAAAACAAGGCCTCTGGCATGCAAAAACATTCTGGAAAAGCCTTGTGCCTGTAGCGCCTCATTGAAGGCCCTATTTCCATATTTTATATCGCCTATCACAGGATTGCCAATAAAAGCCAAATGAACACGTATTTGATGGGTGCGACCTGTTTTGGGTTTGGCTAAAATAAGACTCATGTCTCCATAACTTTTTAAGAGCTGGACTTCAGTCAAAGAAGGCTTACCCTCTTTTGCGACCTTCACCCGACGTTCGCCCGAAGACAAATGATAGCGTTGTAAGGGCTCATCAATGTGTGTATGGCCTGCCCATACGCCCTGTACCAAGGCAAGATAGGATTTTTGGACACGACCCTCTCGAAGCGCCTCATGCAAGGCCTTTAAGCTGCTACGACGTTTGGCTACAAGTAAACAACCCGAGGTATCACGATCTAAACGATGGACCAATTCCAGGGACACTGAAGGACCCCGCAAATGCCGAAGCGCCTCAATGACACCAAAACGCAAACCACTACCCCCATGGACAGCAATGCCGGTTGGTTTATTCAGAATCAAAAGGTCTTTGTCTTCGTACAGAATACTTTTTTCAAGTGATTCAACTATATTGTCTGAGGATGAAAACAAGATGGGGGGTGCTTCTAAGCATGTATAGAGTGGTGGGATCCGAAGTTTGTCCCCCTCTTTTAAACGATCATGGGGTTTCACACGATGACCATTAAGCCGCACTTCCCCCTTGCGTAACATGCGATAAACACGGGTTCGAGGAACCTTCTTAAGATGATTCATCAAGAAATTATCCAAGCGCTGTCCTTCGAAGGCATCGGAAATCACAAGGTTCTGAACCGTCTTATAAATGTAAGTAGATGAACTAAGCATTGGGGCTATTCTACCAGATCTGCTAGCAAGGTCTAGCAGGCTTTGCTAGAATGGGTTTCATGAGCCGTGTGGATATTCGACAGGGCCGGCTTCGATCCGGGCCCATACGACAGAATCGGCACAGAGACCAAACCCTACGATGGGATAGGTGGCTCAAGAATTATTTTTGCTTTTGACCTTAGATATGCTCTCAAGTAAGGCAAGAGAATGGTTTTAGGTGTTGTACCCGCTTTATCAAGAGCCTAATGCGGGGCAAAAGGTATTCGTGGTGGTTAAAATTAATGTCAACCAAAAAAATGTTGATCAATGCGACTCAACGGGAAGAGTTGCGTGTTGCACTTATTGATGGTCCCAGATTATATGATCTAGCCATTGAAAATCCTGGTGAACAGCAGAAAGGCAATATTTGCAAAGCAAGTATCGCGCGTTTTGAGCCAAGCCTAGAAGCCGTTTTTTTAAACTATGGTTCTGAACGTCATGGCTTTTTACCCATGCGTGAAATTGCCAAGGAAACCCTGGAGGGCTTAGGGATCCAAGAGCTTAACCGGAACAATGCCCGGGAAGTGCTAAAAGAAGGCCGTGAGATTGTCATCCAGATTGATAAAGAGGAAAGAGGCAATAAAGGTGCTGCCCTCACCACCTTTATCACTCTCGCAGGCTGCTATTTAGTCTTAATGCCCAATAGCCCCAAGGCGGGTGGTATTTCACGCCGCATTGAAGGTGAAGAACGTTTAGAACTGAAAGAAGCCCTGAATAGCCTGGTCGTTCCTGAAGGTATGGGCCTTATTGTACGTACTGCAGGTTTGGGTCGCAGTCCAGAAGAATTAAGTTGGGATCTGGACGTATTACTAAACCAATGGGCTGCGATTAAACACGCTGCAGAATCGCGATCGGCACCCTGCCTTATCTATCAAGAAAGCAATGTTGTGATTCGTGCTATACGCGATTACTTGCGTCCTGATATTGAAGAAGTCCTCATTGATGATCCGGCTATTTATGAAGAGGCCTATGCCCATGTTAAAACACTCAGACCTGATTTTTTAAATCGCATTAAGCTTTACCAAGATCCCATTCCCCTTTTTAATCGCTATCAGATTGAGAGCCAGATTGAATCAGCTTTCCGTCGCACCGTACAGCTTCCTTCAGGTGGTTCAGTAGTGATTGATCATACAGAAGCCTTAGTCTCTATCGATATTAATTCAGCGAGAGCGACACGGGGTGTGGATATTGAAGAAACCGCCCTGAATACGAATTTAGAAGCGGCCAATGAAATTGCCAGACAAATGCGATTACGCGATTTGGGTGGTCTCATTGTAATCGACTTCATTGATATGTTATCAACACGCAACCAGAAAATGGTTGAAGCCCGTCTGCGAGAAGCCGTGGTGCCCGATAGAGCCCGTACCCAAATAGGACGTATTTCACGTTTTGGTTTATTAGAGCTATCCAGACAGCGTTTAAGACCCGTGCTGGGTGAAACCACCCGTATGACCTGCCCTCGTTGTGAGGGTCAGGGTACTATTAGTAGCGTAAGCTCTTTGACACTTGTGGTCTTACGGGTTATTGAAGAAGAATGCATTAAAGACAATACCCGTGAAGTGCGTATAGAATTACCGGTGGAAGTTGCTACCTATCTTATCAACGAGAAAAGATCCTCGCTCACGAATATGGAACAACGTCATAAAGTGAAGCTTGTGGTCATACCCAACCCGCATTTCCAAACCCCACACTATACAGTCTCTCGGGTCCGTGCCGATGATCAAAACCCTAGAAATTTATCACCCAGCTATACGCTTGTAAGTAACCCTGAAAATCGTACGACCGAACATACGACCATGCGTCCTCGCAGTATCGCCTCTGAACCTATTGTAAAAAACTTAATGTCAAACAACGCCAATCCTTTGCAAACAAAACCCAAAGGTTTGATCAGGAAATTTCTGACAGCTTTGTTCGGTGCAGAGAAAGCAGCTAGCGCTGTCGCTACATCAAAATCTAGCAGCATGACTGCGAAAAATAATACGATCATGCCGCCTAAACAAGGCCAAAAAACCCAGCAAGGCGCATCTATGCGGAATCAGCCTAATAAACCTAATAGCGGTACCAGGACCAATACCCATAGACCTGCTCATACGAATAGAACCGCTGCTGCTGCGAACAGCAACACTGTACAACAGGCCCCACTGAGCACAACGACGGCTGCTGTTGCATCTACGACGGCAACGGATGCTCTACAACCTAAACGTATCGGTGCCCCACGACGAAGACCCCATGGTTTGCGTCGTCGTCCAGCCACAGCAATCGCTGTTCCATCAGTCGTAGAAAACCCTAGCAATAATGTCGTTGCGATACCAACGCAAGCGCAGGTTGAGGTTTTGGCTGCACCTAAGGAATAACACTCTCTTATAACGCCTCTACCTCTTCCGTGGTCATTTCTCGCGCTTCTGTTTCTAGCATAATGGGGATGTCATCGCGAATGGGATAAGCAAAACGATCGAAACGACAAATCAACTCCTGTCGTTCTTTGCGATAAAGAAGCGCACCCTTACAAATAGGACACACTAGAATATCTAACAATTTTTTATCCATGATGATCTCCTCTATTTTTCAATTTTCCCAGATCTAAACTGGTTGTATATTCGTCTGTATTAAATCCCATAGCGCTTTATCAAAAGCTTCGCTTATACAAACATGAATCGGTAATACCCAATGCTGATCTTGCACAAAGCCTGTACATTTCACAAAGTCTTTTTCTGTTAAAATGATAGGCAATGAGTCGCCAAACAAAATATCACTGGCTTTATAAGCATGGTGATCAGGATAAGGATGGGGAATAATATCTAAGCCTGCAGCTTGGAGCATAGTAAAAAACCCGCTGGGATTGCCAAGACCTGCCACCGCATGCACCTTCAGGCCTTTAAAAAATACTAAGGGTTGTTTTTTCCCAAGATCCATAGCGTGGTACAGAAAATCAGGCATGTACTGCATGCAATAGGCAGGCTTATCAAGCCTAGGCTCTGGGATCTGTGCTGCGTTATAAACAATGAGATCAACCGTTTTCAAACGCGAAAGCGGCTCACGCAAAGGACCTGCTGGCAAACAATAGGTGTTGCCAGGCACCACAGGACCTTCACTGCGACCGCCCCCTGCAAAAGGCATCACCACAATCTCAATAGCACGTGCAAGGGCATAATGTTGCAATCCATCATCGGACAGCACTACATCGACCGTATTATTTTCTAATAAATACTGAAGCGCTGCCACCCTATCTTTACCTACCACAATCGGACACTGTACGTGTTGATAGATCATGTAGGGTTCGTCCCCTACGTGCACTGGATCGCTTTGTGTATTCACAAGGGTGGGTTGTTGATGGCTGCCCTTATAACCCCTACTAATAATACCTACCCTCAGACCACGCCTTTGAAGCATCTGGGCGATATAAATAACCAAGGGTGTTTTGCCACTACCCCCCAAGCTTAGGTTGCCAATGATAATGACCGGTATCTTAAAACGCGTTTGAGTTAAGACACCCCTCTGATAGAGTCTGCGTCTTAATGAAGCAACCAGGATAAATAGCCAAGATAAGGGTATCAATGGGTAAAGCAAATACCCTTTTTTATGCCAAAGCGCCTGTACAGCTTTCGTAAAGCGTTCTTTGAACAACACTATTACCTGTACTCTTTATCAAAATCAGAAAACTGTGCACGCTTTAAAGCAGCATAACGACCATTATTCGCCAATAAAATGGCCGGCGCGCCAAACTCTACAATGCGCCCCTGCTCTAAAACTAAGATCTTATTAGCACCTTCAATGGTGGATAAGCGATGGGCAATGACAAAGGTGGTTCGACCCTTTATAAGTACTTCTAAAGCCGCTTGAATATAGCGCTCTGATTCGGTATCGAGTGCAGAGGTTGCCTCATCCAAAATAAGAATAGGGGCATCTTTTAAAATGGCACGTGCAATGGCAATGCGCTGTCTTTGTCCACCGGATAAGCGCACACCATTTTCACCAATATCGGTGTCAAATCCTTTGGGTAAGCTTTCAATAAATTCGAGGGCATGTGCCAAGCGCGCAGCACGTACAATGGCTGCACGATCCATACCACGCATATCGCCATAGGCAATATTATTGGCAACGCTATCATTGAATAGAGTAACTTGCTGAGTAACTAAAGCAAATTGGCGACGTAGATCGGCTAAATCGAGGCTGCGCGTATCTTGACCATCCACACAAATAATACCTTGTTGCCAATCATAAAAACGTGGCAATAAGGATACGAGTGTTGATTTTCCACTGCCTGAAGAACCCACTAAAGCAATTGTCTCGCCTGGTTCTACCTCAAAAGAAATATCATGTAAAACAGGGCTTTGTTCATGCTTGGGATAATGAAAATAAACATGCTCAAAATGAACACGACCCAGAGCCCGAGCCATAGCAACCTGACCTTCATTTTTTTCGGCTATTTGATCAAGTAGTGCAAAGATACTGCGCGCCCCTGCGATGCCTCTTTGTAAGGTACTGTTGACCACTGCCACTTGTTTAATCGGTCTTAACAGACCCAAAATAGCCGTTGCCATCGAAACAAAGGTTCCAGCGCTCATTTCAGTGCCTAAAATACTGCCCGATTTTAAGGTGGCCAAATATAAAAAGATGGCCAAGGCACATACACCAATAAACTGCATACCGGCCACACTCGAAGCTGCTGTTGCCGTCATTTTAAGTTCTTGACTCCAATTATCGGTGGTAGCTTGTTCGAAACGCTGGTTTTCATAAGCCGTACCACCAAAAGTACGAATGACTTTATAGCCACCTATTACTTCGCTAGCAACATGCGTGACGCGCCCCATGGTTTTTTGGATCTCACCACTATGGCTGCGCATACGTTGACTGATCTTATTTAAATAAACAGCTAGAATAGGAATAGTTACCAGTAGCAGCAAGGTTACACGGGCATTCAACTGAAACATCACCACGACCAATGATAGTGTGGTTAAAACACCGCGTATCGCACTCGTAATAGATTCGCTAATCGCTTCAGAAACCTGATCGGTATCATAATTAATCTTGGATAATAGTTCACCGCTCGTGGTTTCATCGTAAAAAGAAGCAGGCAGGCTCATTAAATGACTGAGCATTTTACGTCTAAAATCCCGCACCACACTACGCCCCACCCAGGACATAAAATAGCTGGCCATAAAATAGGCAAAGCCGCGTATTAAAAAGAAGCCAACAATGACCCAGGGGATCCAATGAATGAAAATCTCATCGCGCTCTATAAACCCCCGCTCAATGAGCGGCTTGAAGTAGTAAGTTATACAACCATCCGATATTGCAATCAGCGCATTGCCAAGGATCCCGAAGGCAAAAGCCCACCAATAGGGCAAAGCGCTCTGTAATAAACGGCGATAAACCTGTGCGGATGTATGATATGTTGTTGTCACTCGGGGCCCCTCATCGCTGATGGGAGGTATAATAGCACGCCCGCAAGACAGAGATAGTCGAGTTCAACCGTGAAGCCCCCTTGGTAGTATTGTAATCTTGGGATTTATGTAGTATACATACCAAACATTGCGAGACTTGGTCGTCGTTTCCTATAAAAATAAATGCGCCCAAGTTATTTTGAATCATATTCTAATAAATTGCTCGCTTATTGCCCTATAAACCTAGGTTTAAACGGCGTTTTCACCAGGAGCAAGCGCATGATGACTTTCCAAGAACTGGGATTAACCCCAGAAATACTAAGTGCTATCACTGAACAGGGCTATACCACGCCTACCAGCATTCAACAACAGGCCATTCCGCTCATTCTAAAAGGCAGCGATATCATAGGGCTAGCGCCGACGGGCACGGGTAAAACAGTAGCCTTTACGATACCTATCCTGCAAATATTGAGCGCTCACGCGCCCAGCACCCCAGCGCGGCGTGTGATACGTGCCTTAATATTAACACCCACACGTGAGCTAGCCGCGCAAGTGGGTGAAAGCGTACGCGTGTATGGCAGACATTTAAGATTGCGCTCAGACATTGTCTTTGGGGGCGTGAGCATTAACCCACAAATTGCTAACCTACGACGTGGTACTGATATCGTTATCGCAACACCAGGACGTCTACTTGATTTGGTGATGCAAAGAGCCATCGATTTATCCAAGGTTGAAATATTAGTGCTCGATGAAGCCGATCGTATGTTAGATATGGGCTTTATTCACGATATTAAAAAAATAATTAGGCTGTTGCCCTTCAAAAAACAAAGCATGTTATTTTCCGCAACCTTTTCAACAGACATTCAAGCCATTGCAGATGGTCTATTATTCAACCCCAAAATCATTGAAGTTGAAAAACGTAATGTTGCAACAACTTTGGTGGAACAGCTTGTTTACCCGGTCGATAAAAAACGTAAACGCGAGTTGTTATCGTTC
>Ga0114967_10005161_pt1 | contig 10384 bp, 6 predicted proteins | sample M_130628_MF_Meta_FD_92639 | JGI IMG/M metagenome (GOLD analysis project Ga0114967, IMG submission 92639) | Freshwater microbial communities from Lake Montjoie, Canada to study carbon cycling - M_130628_MF_MetaG | ecosystem: Environmental > Aquatic > Freshwater > Lake | place: Lake Montjoie... | reverse complement strand
GGGTGACGAACCCACATCATCAATCGCCTCAAAATAATCACCGGCGGACAAAACGGGAACAAGTAATGTTACCAAAATCGTTTCGTCCGGCACCGATTCCCGATGCGCCTCCACAACAACTAATTTGCCGAGTGTTGAGTCGCTGACTCTGCGAACATACGTCGCGTAAGACTGCATCTCTGAATTCGAACCCCAAATCGCCACAACGGCCAGAAGAATCACACAGCCTTTGACGAAAAAAGCGCGACTCGAATATTCAACCCTTCGGATATTTACGCTATCTGAGATGATCAATATTGCACAGATGGCACCGACATATACATAGCGACTCGCTCCATAACCCCAGAGGCCACCGCGCGTATAACTAACGCCAAGCCAGAAAACCAACACGAATATCGGGAAACCCAACCGCGACACATCAAACCTATGCGACCACAGCGACTTCAAAAGCAGCAGCGCCACGATTGCGAGCATCGGCCAACCCCAGCGCTGATCAACTCCAAAAAATCCCGACATTGACGCTGCGCCGTAGCGCGCAACACTTTCTGGAATTGCCGACAAAACTGACGTTGTCATCCCTGTTCCACCATATTGTGAGTACCACACCAGATAAATAATCGTTGGAATAACCCCGACCCACCACAGGCGCCGGCGATTCGCCCCGCATAACGTCAGTATCAAAATGACAGGGAGGGACCCCAAGCCACTGCTTGCGCTGGCCACCGATAATCCAACCGACAAACAGGTCAAAATGGGCCATAACAGACCAAGCGAATTGTTGGCCCGCTGCAAACCACGTAATGCGACCAAAAAAAATAATAGACCTCCCATGAAACCAATCTGGAAACCCCACAAAATATTCTGGTAGCCACCACCCATCAATGCCACAGCCATGCCTACTGAGGTGGCAATCGCCCAACCATGACGCCGTCGAACCATGTCCGCTACCAAAAAACAAATCGCCAAATGTACGATCAAGGCCAGCAGACGAAAAACCTCATAATTGTCATAACCAAAAATCTTGAAGACACATATATAGATAAAAGCTGGAACAATTGACAAATGCCCATTATGGGATTCAATCAAAGCGCTAAAAGTCCAGTCCCGTCGATCGGTAAAAAACATCCACTCGTCAACGAAGAAAGTTGTATGTGCCGTCAAACTAAATAAATACCACACCAAGAATAACGCGACCAGAGCGAGACAGGTATAAGACCCAAATTTTGGGTATTTTTTTAGCACACCCTGACTGTAGCAATGGCAGATGTAGTTCTTGAGGCTCGCCTCATGCCGACCCGTACATATAACGAATCTCCGCGGTTCGAAGTCTCAGCAATACCCCACAGTTGAGAATTTCGACTTCCGATAGGATGCCGTCATGGCATTAAAAATCGCTGTTGTTGGAACTGGTTATGTTGGCCTCACGACTGGTGCCTGTCTTGCGCATCTTGGTCACAAGGTCGTATGTGCCGACATTGATCCTGAGAAAATCGCCTCATTGCGAAATGGACACATTCCGATTGTTGAAGATGGTCTCACAGAGTTGGTCGCCAAGGGACTGGCCTCGGGAAACCTGAGCTTTGTTGTTGGCGCGGCTGACGCTGTTCAAGACTGCGAGATCGCCTTTCTTTGCGTCCCCACCCCACAAGGTGATGACGGCGCCGCTGATCTCTCCTATGTTCAAGCCGCTTCAGAAGAAATCTCAGCCTCTCTCCCCTTTGGCGCCATCGTCGTTAACAAGTCCACGGTGCCGGTCGGTTCAACAAAAGTCGTTGAACGCTCACTTCAGCGACCTGACATTAGCGTTGTATCAAATCCCGAATTTTTGCGCGAAGGTTCTGCAGTCCACGATTTTCTACATCCAGATCGCATTGTCATCGGCAGTGACGATCGTCAAGCCGCCCTAAAAGTCGCTTCTATCTATGATGCCTTGTCAGCAAAAATCATCATCACTGATCCCGCCTCAGCTGAGACCATTAAATATGCTGCTAACGCATTTCTCGCCACCAAGTTGTCCTTCATCAACGCCATCGCTGCGATTTGTGAAGGAGTGGGTGCCGACATCAATGATGTCGTCTTGGGCATTGGATCCGATACCAGGATCGGCGCAAATTTCTTGCAACCTGGCCCAGGGTGGGGTGGCTCATGTTTCCCTAAGGACTCACGCGCTCTTATCAAGATTGCTGAGAACGCCGAATACAACTTCGATCTACTGAAGGGTGTCATCACTGTCAATGATCAACAGTTTGACCGAGTCACCGAAAAAATTTGCCGTGCCGCAGGTGGTTCAGTCAGCGGAAAAGTTATCGCTGTCTGGGGACTCACTTTCAAAGCAGGTACAGACGATCTGCGCGACTCCCCTTCTCTTCAAATCATTCACCGACTCCTGCACTTGGGGGCAATCATCCAGGCTTTTGATCCAACAGTCACCACTCACCGAATTGGTCTCAGCCAAGAAATTCAGATCGCAGAGACTGCCGTTAAGTGTGCCCAAAGCGCTGAGGTTCTTGTCGTTCTCACAGAATGGTCAGAATTCACCAAAATTGAGCCCTCCGAAGTTCGTGCGGTCATGAGCGGACGGACCATCGTTGATGGGCGCAATCTTCTCGACCGATTGACATGGCAAGAGGCTGGTTTCACCCATCTAGGAATTGGTCGCTAGGGATGCGTGTTTTACTCGCTGGTGGTTCAGGATTCATCGGTTCACATATTGCCGACGCTCTCCTCGCTCGTGGCGATGAAGTGGTAGTGGTCGATAATTTTTGCACTGGCCGCGCCAGCAATGTCGCGCATCTAGGTGATCACCAACTTTTTCACCTGATTGAACATGACATCACCCTTGCATGGCCTGAGCATCGCGCATTAATAGAAAAATTCGATGCCGTCCTCGATTTTGCCAGCCCAGCTTCACCTAATGACTTCGCTACCATGCCACTCGAAATTTTGGCGGTCGGCAGCTCTGGCACGCGCAATCTTCTCGACCGCGCCGTGAAAGATCAGGCTGTCTTTTTCCTGACGTCCACCAGCGAGGTCTACGGTGATCCCCTGGTGCATCCGCAACCCGAGTCCTACGGCGGAAATGTTGACCCGATTGGGCCACGCAGTTGTTACGACGAAGCAAAGCGTTTCAGTGAAGCACTCACAATGGCCTATCACCGAGTTCATCATCTTGAAATACGTATTGCGCGTATTTTTAATACCTATGGCGAACGGATGCGACCGAGTGATGGACGAGTCGTAAACACCTTCGTCGAACAGGCGTTACTCAATCAGCCTCTGACGCTGCACGGCGATGGGCAACAGACGCGATCGTTCTGCCACATCAGCGACGAAGTTCGTGGTCTGATGGCTTTACTTGACAGCGATTACAATCTTCCGGTCAATATTGGGAACCCTGAAGAGTTCACGATGCATGAACTTGCTGAGGTGGTGATCAATCTCACAAGTTCTTCAAGTGAAATTCTCTCCGTTTCGCTTCCACCCGAACGACAAGGTGATCCGCTACAACGAAGACCCGACATCACTTTGGCTCAAAGTGTCTTGAATTGGCGACCAGAAGTATCACTACGTATCGGCCTTCAAAAAATGATTGATCACTTTATACATGTTGAAGGCATCTCGTGACCATTCTCATCACTGGCGGTGCGGGATACATCGGCTCCCAAACCTCGCGTCTTTTGACATCACTCGGCCGCGAGATCGTCGTTCTTGACTCTTTAGAACGTGGCAATGCGACCTCAGTCTTGGGTGCCCCACTGGTCATTGGCGATATTGCTGACTCTGCCCTCGTCACCGAGATCTGTCTGAAATATCAAGTTATAAGTGTGATCCATTTTGCGGCTTATAAAAGTGCTGGCGAATCCATGAGTCAGCCAGAAATGTATTGGCGAAACAATGTTCAGGGAACCGTCAATTTGATTGAAGGAATGCTGGCCGCGAATGTCAAACATATTGTTTTTTCATCTTCTGCTGCGGTGTATGGCAATCCGCAATCTTCGCCAATCAGTGAGGCATCTGCAATTTCTCCAGCGAATGTTTATGCCGAAACTAAAGCAATGATGGAACGGGTCATTCGCTGGTATGGCGAAACCCACGGCTTGCGATGGACAAGTTTGAGATATTTCAACGCCGCCGGCGCCAGCAGCGATGGCGTGTTAGGTGAGAATTGGGACATCACGACGAACCTCATTCCGCTGGTCATGAAAGCCGCCCTCAATGTCAGTGGTCCACTCCAGGTTTTAGGCAATGATTACGCAACGAAAGATGGGACAGGAATTCGCGATTATGTTCACGTTGAAGATCTAGCCGACGCCCACGCTAAAGCAATTGACTATCTGCAATCGGATGGCCCCAATCTGACTGTCAATCTCGGCACTGGTGTCGGCACTTCTGTGCTGGAGATTTTATCCGCGACCGAAAAAGTATTGGGTCATGCAGTTCCACACGAGTTCGCTCCCCGCCGATTAGGAGACCCTGCGGCCGTATACGCCGATGCGACACTCGCCAAGAGAACCCTTGACTGGACTGCCCAAAAGAGTCTCCAGCAAATCATTGACAGTGCTTTTCACTGGCATCTCAATCAACTCTCTTAAGAAGAACAGCCTCATCTTCAGGCAACATCTCTACTTGGCTGTATGCGGGAGAGGTATCATGACCCTATGAGTGAGCACCCGCGACAGCAGTTGCCTCGGGCATTTCCTTCTTTCATCGAAACAGTTATCCATCTTTTCTCTCGACCGTTACAAGCGATTTGGAAGCATGGTTTTCGGTTCCTCTTTGTCTTTGATTTTTTCGCCCTATTTTTTTCGCTGGTAGCCATCAACTTGATTCGATTTGGACGACACTGGCCAAACTATTCTCTTGGACACCACCTGATCGGTTTCAGTTTGGTATCGATTTTTCTACTCCTGATTAACTACTTCGCCGGACTCTACGAACGCGAATCGCGAATCGGCAATCCCTCGTGGTTCCCTCGCGTATCGCTGGCACTTTCCGTTGGTGTGACAACGATCGCTGTCATCACCCTTTTCACAGACCGTTACTTCATGCCCCGAGTAAATCTGGTTCTGCTACTCCTCCTCGGCTCACTTGCACTGACCTCTAGCCGGTACCTCACTCGAAATCTCACCTTGCGTCGTCAGGGTCTTGCCAGAGTCGGCATCGTTGGTCCACAGGAAGCAATCCGGACCGCATGCTCACAGTTTGAATCCAATGAACGACTCGGCCAAGTAGTTGCCACCACGCTTGACACCAGCGACATCATTGAGATCGTTTCCTCTCATCTGATAACCGATCTCCTGTTTCTTGATATCCAGACCTTTGACACCGCATATCCCGAACCTTTGGGCGAGTTGGAGGAACTTGGAGTAGTTCTTCACCAGCGAGTTAGTGCTCAAGAAACCTTGCTCGGGCTTCGATCAATTCATCAGATCGCTGGAATTCCCTTCACACGACTTCGATCTCACAACCTCGCGATTCATCAGCGGCGACTAAAAAGATTATTCGACTTGCTCTTACTTTTGATCGTCTCCCCAATAGTTGTTCCCCTCATCATTTTTTTCTTCATCTATGTGCGAATAGTGGCTGGACCATCGTTTATCTATCGTCAACAAAGGGTGGGAGAAAAGGGAAAGACCTTCACTGTGTTCAAATTTAGAACAATGAAACTTGATGCCGAAGCTGACGGACCGCAAACCGCTACTCTTACGGACCCGCGCATCATCCCATCAATGTCTTGGATGCGATCAATGCGCGCCGATGAGATCCCACAACTATGGAATGTCATTAAAGGTGAAATGTCCTTGGTCGGGCCTCGTCCCGAACGACCAGAAATGGCAAAAGGATTCCAAGCAGATATACCTGGATACCAGCGACGTACGGAGTTACCACCTGGACTCACTGGCTTAGCCCAAGTGCACGGTCGCTATGACAGCGCACCCGAACACAAACTCGGTTACGACCTGCAATATCTTGTGAATTGGTCCCTCATTTTAGATATCCAAATTCTTCTCAGAACTGTCTGGGTTGTTCTGAGTCGCCGTGTCTGATCAGAGCCAGATGATGAGTCAAGGCGAATGGCCCACAGTCTCCGTCGTGATGCCAATTCGTAATGAGGCAAAGTACCTTGAGCAATCCGTGCAGTCAATTTTGCTTCAGACCTACCCGCGAGAGTTTGACATTTGTTTAGCAGTCGCCCCATCAAGTGACGCAACAGAGGCAATCGCCCAGAGTCTCTGCGCGCAAAATCATCGAATTTCGGTTATAGAAAACCCTTCGGGGAAAACCGCCAGTGGTTTAAACGCTGCAATCGCTCATACCAAAGGGCAAATTGTCGTTCGCGTTGATGGTCACGCCACCTTGTCAACCGACTACATACTGAACGCTGTCGCCACTCTGCGCTCGACAGGGGCAGCCAATGTCGGCGGTATCCAGCGGCCAATCGGTCGCAGTGTTTTTGAACGTGCCGTGGCGCGCGCAATGACTTCAAAGTTTGGTACCGGTGGATCAAAGTTTCATGTTGGAGGACAAGCTGGTCTGACTGACTCGGTGTACCTAGGTGTGTTTGATAGGTCTCGTGCAGAAAAAGTAGGTTGGTTTGATGAGCGGTTGATCCGCAACCAGGATTACGAACTCAACATTCGTTTGCGCCGTGATGGTGGAACTATTTGGTTCGATCCAAATCTGTGGGTTGATTATCAACCCCGAAGTTCACTCTCACAATTAGCACGGCAGTATTTTCAATACGGTTGGTGGAAAGCAAAAGTTATTTGCTTGCATCCCTCGTCTCTACGCCTGCGCCAATTGGTCCCAGTGCTCGTCACAATTATTTTGCTATGCAGCGTCGCAATATCTATCATCAATCCATTGAGCCTGCTGTTGCCCTTGCTTTACGGTCTGCTTACTACCACGATCTCTTTCACTCAGCCACGGCTTTCACTCGCAGAACGGCTCGGTCTTGTCCTGATCTTGCCCACCATGCACCTCATGTGGGGACTTGGGTTCACTCTTTCTCTGTTCTCGCGCAAGCTAAAAGCCTCGTAAAGGGCCTAATTACCGAATAAATAGACGTTTCGCCTGACTCTGCGATACCCCCGCGTTATGGTCACACGCATGCGCACACTACGAATTTCCCTGACAACACTCATGATGTCTTCACTTTTAGCGATGTTGCCCTTCGCTTCTTCATCGGTTCAAGCGGATGTCTTCACCTACAGCCAAGTTTCGATTGGAGCGCGCGCCGCCTGCGCCGTCACCAGTCAGGGAGCTGGCGTGTGCTGGGGGGATAACTCAGAACGGTATTTAGTTAGTGATCAACCTGCTGGACCTCTTGCCACACCCTCGCCAGTTGTTTTACCGAACAATGAGAAATTTGCCTCGGTCAGTGTCGGCGGACTCAGAGGTGCGTGCGCATTAGCCGTATCGGGCCACGCATATTGCTGGGGCGAGCATCATCTCGGCAATTACTTCATCCCCACTTCGCGCACCCCGGTACAAGTTGAATTTCCCAATGACATGCGTGTCGTGTCAGTCCAAAGCGGATATGCAGTTGGTTGCGCAACCAACGCCGAGGGTGAACTGTGGTGCTGGGGCGATGCTCAATTCATCGGTGACGGCGGGACCGAATCTCTACGTACACCAGTCCTTGTACCGATGCCGGATTTTGGCAAAGTTGTTCAATACGATCTCGGTGAGCCGAACGTTTGTGTCATCACAGATCGCGATCATCTTTATTGTTGGGGTTATAACAGCAGTGGTGAACTGGCTCTTGGTCATACGAACTCGGCTCCCTATATGTCTTCTTATACGCCCACGGAGATAGTCCCCCCGAGTGGAGTGATTTTCGCTTCGGTGTCCGTCGGTGGAGGGCGCGTCTGCGCGATCTCGCAAACTGGCAATGGTTATTGCTGGGGCGACAATTACGCCGGTAGTTTCGGTGACGGTTCATACACCAGTAGTTCACGCCCCGTTGCGATGTCGGTCCCCGACAACGAAACGCTGCAACAAATATCTACTTCGAGTTATCACACCTGCGTCCTCACTACGACAGCTAAGACATGGTGTTTTGGAACCGGAGGAAACGGTCAACTTGGAACAGGCACCACGCTCGGTGGTAAGACCTACCGCGCTCCCTTGATCCCAAGCGGCATCACTTTCACCTCAGTCGGTACGGGTCTGGCAGGTACATGTGCCCTGGACACAAACGGCGACGCCTGGTGTTGGGGTGGCCTCAACTGGGGAAGCACGGGCAATGGAAATCTCATAGCCCAAAATTCCCCGGCACGCATTTTGGCGATCGGAAGCCCCACAGTTTCCAATGCACCGACTACTGAAATTGATACGACCGTGGCCCGAGTCAATGCTCAGATCAATCCCAATGGTTACGCCACGTCAGTAGTTGTTGAATACGGCACCAGTCCCCTTTTCGCCACACCAATGAGACGCACTGTCACCGCATCGCTCACTGACCTGAGTTATTCCGCTACCGCAGTCTCCATGCGATTAACGAATTTGAAACCTCGAACGACTTATTACGCTCGCTTCATCAGCACCAACAGATTGGGCACGAGTATCGGAGTGAGTCAAACCTTCACCACGTTGGGCGCCCAACCTACACTTTCAACCTCTCGCGTCAGCGGGCTCACAGGCAACGAGGCTTCTATTTCATTCTCTGTAAATCCAGGGCGACTACTGACATCAGTCACTCTTGAATATTCGACTGATCCAAGTTTCTCCAACGACATCCACACTGAATCTGTGAGTGGAGCAACCGGCGCATACGAAGTTGAGCGCTCAATCGCTCTTACTGACCTTGAACCTCTTACGACCTATTACACCCGCGTGACCGCCATCAACCAACTCGGAACCGTTGCCGGAAATATTCACAGTTTCACCACAATTGGGTCGCTCCCCTCAGCCAGCATTAACGCCACTTATCCAGCCGTCAACAACATCGCAGTCGATGTTGACATCACGACCGGAGATACGTCGGGCTCTGTTCTTGCCGAGGCCTCGCTGACACAGGACTTTGCCCGAATATGGAAATCCACAAGTTCAACCTTTAGTAGTACCGGGCCTACCCAACGCCACCTACAAATCAACGGACTTTCTGCTCACACGAATTACTTCTTGCGGATAAGAATCACTAATGCTCTCGGGTCAAGCATTTCGGAGTCAGTGTCTCTTTCAACGAGTGGCGCCATACCCATCGTTACCCGGCCGAGTGTCAGTCCATCGACAGATTCGGCAGTGATTGCTGCCAATGTTGATACCACGGGCCTGGACACCTTCGTCAAAGCCACTATCTCTCAAGACCGAAACATGCTCGATGCCAATGAATACTTCGTCTATTCGGGTGCAGATGAGGGAGACGCCCCAATTTCGCTGACCGTCAATCAACTTCAGCCGGGAACCACCTATTACGTCACCATCAGCGCCAGCAACTCTGCCGGCACATTCACCACCAGTCCAGTGTCTTTCACAACCCAACAGGCGGTCGGTGTGATTATCAATGACGGAGATGAAACCACCGAAACCACAGCAGTTGATTTGGCCTTCACTCTTTCGGAAAATGTGACCGCTATCCGCATCTCAAACAATCAGGATTTCTCATCTGCCATCGTCATCTCGCCGGCAAGTTCACGAGTTTGGCAACTCCTTGCTTCAAGCCAAAATAGTGTTGCGCGCGAAGTCTGGGTGCAATTCGTCAATGATGACGGCTCAGTTGAAATATATTTTGATGACATCACTTTGCTGACGACGATTGATGGTCCCGATGACGAGGCTCCAACGATCACCTCAACCAGAGTCGCCGCCTCTCGCTCAACCAGTAAAACCATTACTGCTGCCGCTGCCACAAAGTTTGTACTGAAAATCACAAGCCGAGACAAGCTTTCTGGTGTCAACCGCATTCAAACACGAATCGGTACCAAAATTTCAACAATCAAGGTTGATCCCTCGCGACTAGCCACACATTCAATCAAATTCCCCGCTGGTAAAACTTCGATGTACGTCCGGGTGATTGACGTCGCTGGGAATGCCTCCCCGTGGAAAAAGGTGAAGACCGCTTAGTCATTTTGAATCGCCTACATATCCTCAAGTCGTTGCCGGTCTAACCAGCCAAAGAGAACCGCCATCGCCCGAGGATCATGACGAAGACGATGACCAGCGCCTTCCAGTACACGCATTTCAGCAGCACCATGCGACTCTGCCAATTGGCGGGTGTCAGTCGCGGGAACACTTTCGTCATCATCGCCGTGCAGCAGTAGTAGTGGCCGCGGGGCGAAACGCTGGGCTGCGGGAACTGGTCGATATCGCCCCAATTCACGAGTCCATTCATCAAAATTCTTCGGGAACTGCGGGGTTCGCACTGAACCAACAGAACGGC
>Ga0114967_10005159_pt1 | contig 10390 bp, 9 predicted proteins | sample M_130628_MF_Meta_FD_92639 | JGI IMG/M metagenome (GOLD analysis project Ga0114967, IMG submission 92639) | Freshwater microbial communities from Lake Montjoie, Canada to study carbon cycling - M_130628_MF_MetaG | ecosystem: Environmental > Aquatic > Freshwater > Lake | place: Lake Montjoie... | reverse complement strand
TGGACACCATTTCCTACGTGCTCGTGATGGAAGAACTTTCAAAAATAGATGCCTCCGCTTCGGTGGTTGTTTCAGTAAATAATTCGTTGGTATGCTATGGCTTAGAGAAGTATGGCACCGAAAAACAAAAAGAAAAATATTTAAAACAGCTGGCCAGCGGGGAGAAAATTGGAGCCTTTTGTTTGTCGGAACCCGAAGCTGGTTCAGATGCTACCTCGCAACACACCACAGCAGTTGATATGGGCGATTACTATCTGCTTAATGGAACCAAAAACTGGATCACTAACGGCGGAACCGCTTCCACCTATCTGGTTATTGCGCAAACGAATCGGGAGAAGGGGCATCGAGGCATCAACGCCCTTATTGTTGAAAAAGGAATGGAAGGATTTAGTATCGGTCCCAAAGAAAATAAACTAGGTATTCGCGGGTCTGATACACATTCGTTGCTATTTACAGATGTAAAAGTTCCTAAAGAAAACCGAATCGGCGAAGATGGTTTTGGCTTTAAGTTTGCTATGAAAACGTTAGATGGAGGCAGAATAGGCATCGCCACACAGGCTTTGGGAATTGCATCTGGGGCATATGAACTTGCCTTAAACTACTCGAAAGAACGCAAAGCATTTGGGAAACCGATTTCTGAACATCAGGCAATTCAATTTAAGTTAGCAGATATGGCTACCGAGATTGAAGCTGCTCGTTTGTTATGCTTAAAAGCTGCTTGGCTCAAAGATCAAGGCTTGCCTTATGGCCAGGCAAGTGCGATGGCCAAATTATTTGCTTCGGAGGTTGCCATGAAAGTGACTGTTGAAGCCGTGCAAATCCATGGCGGATACGGTTATGTAAAAGAATACCATGTGGAACGTATGCTCCGTGACGCTAAAATTACACAGATATACGAGGGCACTTCTGAGATACAAAGAATGGTTATTGCACGCGAAATTTTAAAATAAACCGCTTTGGATAAAATTGTCTTTTTTGATGGTGAATGTGGGCTCTGTAATCGGGTAGTAGATTTTTTTATCCGTGCGGATACCTCGAAGACACTTTATTTCTCTTCGCTGCAATCACCCTTCGCAATTCATTTTTTCAAAGAGCGAGAAATAAATATCCAGTTAGACACGATGTATTTTTACCACAACCGACAGATTTATGATCAAAGTGCTGCCGTCAAGCAGCTTTTTTTATGCCTAACTGGTTATCGGCACCTAGTTGGCCTACTGATAGGTCTGGCTCCCAAAAATTTTGCAGATGATGTCTACAGAAAAATCTCAAAAAATCGCTTTAAGTTTTTTGGCAAAACCACCTGCAGAATACCCAGCAAAGAAGAGAAGATGCGATTTTTGGAATATTAACTGATACGCTTTAATAAAAAAGAATCTGTCCGTAGAATTTTTCTACGGGTTGAATGATAGTAGGGGCCAATCAGCAACATGCCTCCTTTTATAGAGGACTTAAAATATAGTTGAATGACACACAACAAGAGAACCCTCGCCTCCGGAAAGGGCAGGGTGAGGTCGCTTCTCATCACCCACATCAAAACACTGGTAGGCACCCATCCGCCCAGAGCTAAAATTCTACGGGGACAATCCATGGCTGATTTACCGACATTGGATGATGCTTGGTTGTTGATCGAACAAGACATCATCCAGGATTTTGGTAAGATGAGCGATTTGAACAGAGCAGAAATCGCAAACGATATCACCGAAATAAATGCGGATGGGTGCTTTGTACTCCCGAGCTGGTGTGACTCACATACGCATTTAGTTTTTGCTGCTAGTCGCGAAGAAGAGTTTGTTTTAAAGATACAAGGCAAATCGTACGAAGAAATTGCGGCTGCAGGTGGTGGCATTTTAAACTCGGCCCGAAAAGTACAAGCCTCTGCAGAAGAGGAACTTTATGACCTTGCCCAGAAACGACTGGAGGAAGTGATTCGCATGGGAACGGGTGCTATTGAGATTAAAAGCGGTTACGGCTTAAGCCTCGAAAGCGAACTGAAAATGCTCCGCGTAATTCACAGGCTGAAAGAGCATGCACCGATTCCAATAAAAGCGACTTTTTTGGGAGCACATGCCTATCCTGAGCAGTACAAAAATGATCATCAAGCCTATGTAGACTTATTGACCCGTCAGCTACTGCCCCAAATAGCCGACGAGGGTTTAGCAGATTATATGGATGTATTTTGTGAACGTGGTTTTTTTTCCCTTGATGAGACTTCTCGCCTACTGGATGCAGGAGCAAAATATGGCTTAAAACCGAAAATACATGCCAATCAATTATCTGCTTCGGGAGCTGTTGAGATAGGTGTGAAGCACCAAGCACTATCTGTTGATCATCTAGAAATGCTAGATGATCATGCCATCGGAGCCTTGGCGAATAGCGCAACCATAGCTACCTTGCTCCCAAACTGTTCTTTGTTTTTAGGAATCCCTTTTGCAGATGCTCGACGCCTCATACAAGCAAATGTCCCAGTGGCCCTCGCTTCGGACTTCAACCCCGGATCTTCGCCTTCTGGAAATATGAATCTGGTAGTTTCGTTGGCCTGTATCAAACAAAAAATGTTGCCTGAGGAAGCAATTAATGCCGCCACAATCAATGGAGCAGCGGCGCTCGAGTTGTCCCATCAGTACGGAAGTATTAGTCGTGGGAAGAAAGCAAATTTATTTATCACCAAGCCGATTCCATCGTTGGCTTATTTACCCTACTCTTTTGGCTCGAACCATTTGCAAACGATTATTTTAAATGGCAAAGTTTATTAGCATGGGAAAGCTACACATTTATTCACCAAAGGAGATAGCAGACATGACCTCCCAAAGACGGGGCGAAACCAAATTGGGCGAATGCCTGAACATTTTATCAGCCCTATCAGACCTGTCTGCTTCGCCTTCTAAATTCGTATTGGTGGGTTTGCCAGAAGATGTAGGCGTACGCGCTAATTGGGGTATCGGTGGTGCGCATACTGCTTGGGACCCAACACTAAAAGCATTGCTGAATATCCAAAGCACAACGCTGTTTACCGGGAGGGAGATTGCCTTGCTCGGTTATTTAGATTTTACCAGAGAAATGGCTGTGGCAGATCAATGCGATTTGAGGACTGAACTAGGATTGAATCAAATCCGCAAACTGGTTGCCGAAATAGACGATTGTGTTTTCAATCTCATCTTACAAATAGTGCAAGCGAAGAAAACACCCATTATCATCGGTGGTGGACACAACAACGCCTACCCTATTTTAAAAGCACTATCCCTACATCATCAACAAGCAATCAATACCATCAATCTAGATGCACATGCCGATTTTCGCGCGATGGAAGGCCGGCATAGTGGCAATGGGTTTAGCTATGCAATGCATGAAGGCTATCTTTCCCAATATGCCGTCATTGGTCTTCACGAAAATTACAATTCACACCCCCTTGTGAGCCAATTGTCAAACAATACCCAGCAAATTTTTTACTCATTTTTTGAAAATAACCTTCGGAAACAAATAGCGTGCAATGACAATTTTGATAAAGCACTGCTGTTTACAAGAGGCATTTGTGGATTAGAAATTGATTTAGATTGCATGGCTGGTGTTTTATCTAGCGCGAGCTCTTTGACTGGTTTTAGCGTCGCGCAGGTGCGGGAAATGATTGCACAAACCGCTACCCAAAAAATGGCTTACCTACACATCGCCGAAGGCGCATCCGAATTGAGTGATGGCAGAAAAGAGCCTTTGATTGGAAAGTTGATTGCCACACTCATCAGCGATTTTGTAAAGGCTCAACAGTGAATTTAAAATTCCCAAATTTTATCCGGACATATACACTTGTTGAGTTTCACATCCCGATCATTTGCATCTGTGATTTCGTCAACTGGATCGAAAAAAGACAAACCTATTTTTTGGGTATTCGGACGACATTGAGCTAAGAAGCGATCGTAAAAACCTTTTCCATACCCCACCCGATGTCCTTTTTTATCAAAGGCAAGCAAGGGCACCAATACAAGATCAATCTGCTCGACAGGAAATAGCCTACCTCCAATAGGTTCGGGAATATCGAATTTATTTTTTTTCAAAAGAATTTGCTCTGGGTCAAATAAAACATGCTCCATCTCGTTCTTCTCAAAGTCAGTTCGCGGAATAATGATTTGCAATTGGGGGTACTCCTCCCTCCAATAATTAATCATGGAGAAAGTATCAACCTCAATATGTTTCGCTATTGACAAAAAAAGATGGATGTTTTTATAAATACCCCAGTCCATTTTAGCAACCTGACCCATCATTTTAACATTCAAAACCTCGTATTCCGATTGAGTCAAATCAAGCCTTTTTTGCAAGTAGTATTTACGTATCGTTATTTTTTTCATGTTTTTAATCGTTTTTAGTAGGCCTGAAGCGATCATCAGCTTGAGCTATTGGAAACTCTAACAAGCACATTTCACAAATTTTCATTTTAGTTAAAATATAGTCGATTTAATTTAATTAAAAGAGATATAAATAGTAAATTAGGGTATATCTAAGTTTTTATCGGGACTATTTTTTAGAAAGAATCAAATCGAACATTTAGAGATTAATTACTTAAGTGGTTGTTTTAAAGTGAACCCTCCCATATTTCAAATTTATTGCATTTAATGATGATCGGGTGGTGTTCCAAATATTCTCTTCGATAAAATAAATATCTGATAATACGTCTTTTATGGATGTTTTTTGAATAAAAAAGGTTCGAAGATAAACAGAAGACAAAGCACTTTAAGTACAGCATGAGGGTTTAAAACCCGAAAACAAATGAGTTGTATGAGAATTTTGAACAGATGCCAAAACTCAAGATTATGATTTCAATTTTATCAAGAAACTCCAGCGATGTAATCATTTCTGCAGACAAACAGTTGATTCGTAAAGAATGCAACAAATTTTTTATAAATGCACACAAGCAAAACAATTTAACTTGGCTAAGGGGCACGATACTTTGTTTGATTATGCTTACAGCTTCTCTTGCAAAAGCACAAGTCGATTACACCATCGTTAAAACGGTAAACAAATCGATTGTAAATACTTCCGATGTACTTACTTATACCCTACAAGTGCGGAATACGGGGCTGGGCGCAACCAACGGATCTGTAGCTATTATTACAGATGTTTTACCGACTGGATTAAACTTAGTTGGCACTCCAATATTCACCCCAACAGCCGGATCACCTACTGATTTCCAATACAAAAAATTAAGTAATGGCATCATCAATATGTCGGTTAATTTGCCACTCAATGCCTCTGGAGTTATTACTTACAGCGCGATTGTTAACTCAGCAGAGGAACCTAGTATAGTAAGTGCAGCAAGCATTGTCGCCCCACCAGGCTTTACCGACCAAAACCCCAATAACAATCATTCCACCACACAGGTTTTTGTCAAACCTGTACTCACAACCTCCAATGTAAAAGTTCGTTCAGGAACAAAGGCAACAATAGATTTAACATCGACTCCCAAAAAACACCCTGTAGCCTATATATGGAGCGCCGCACAGAGCAGTCACGCCACCGTGAATGGTTTTTCCGATGGCGAAGGAACATCCATTAAACAGATATTAACTGCAAAAGGATTATCTGGGATAGTAGCCTACTCTATTATACCATCCGTGACAGTAAATCGTGTGCTTGCTGATGGTTCTATTGGTGAAAAAATAGATATCGCTGGCGACCCAAAAACAGTTTTTGTAAATGTAGTTACGAATCCAGCATTCGCATTATCGCCTAAACTTCCTATCGCCTATGGCTCATTTGCTGCAAACCTAGCCGATCCAGCAATCATTGGGAATAGCACCAACATTGATTATTATCAATATTTCGATCGTACGGGTAAAATAAACCTAACAACAACCAAGGTACCAGCTGGCGATTACTATGTCGAAGGCTACTCCAAAGCAGGCTTCTCCTCAGGCCGAAAATTAGTCCATATTGCCGCTGGGCCACAGCCAACACTCGTAATGACAACTGACAAGACAAGTCTAATTGAAGGAGAGCATGCGCATATAACACTTAGTTTATCCCCATCTACTGTTAGATTACAGGAAGACCTATCTATTACATTAAATTGCGACCACAATCAGTTCAATTCAAAAAAACAAACAACACAAAAAAATACATTTCCATTAGACAAAATAACGCCACAATCAATTGCTTGCAACATGCCCACTACTGTAACCATCCCAGCAGGGAGTACCCAAGTAACAATCCCAGTAGAGACCTTAGCAGACAATATTTTATACAATGATGAGCTTTTGACAGTAAAGGCCGAGAATCCAAATTTGCGCGCAGTAACAAGCAAATTATCCATAGAAGATGCGACCTCACTAAACCCAGACAATTTGGTTATTACTGTTGACGGTGGCACCATCGATTATAATGGTACCCTAAAAACGGCAGCAAGGCTTCCCCGTGGTATAACAACAGCCAAAGACATCACCATTGCACTCAGCGAAGACAGGGATAAAAGCAGTCTCGGTAATTTATCTAAACAACCATCATTTCCGTCAAGCGTAACTATTCCAGGCGATAGCAAAACTAATTTTACTGAATTTGATGTTTTAGCATCAAACCCAAATGAAGATCCAGCAAAATTAGTGTTGAATGGCACGTTTATTGACTGCAAAGTTAATGCAGTACCAATTGCTATCCTAAACCCCAAAGCATCTCCCAACGGACAACTGACTGCCAGCAGCACTAATATTTATCGTATCAATAATGTTAATAGATATTCAAAAAATGAGGTTCAAATTGTTAATCGCTGGGGTGTTCTGGTATACCAAGCCAAGGGGTACGACAATGAAAAAGTCGTATTCAAGGGAAGATCTAATCGAGGATATATCTATGATTTACCAGGAGGCACCTACTACTATGTAGCACTGCTTTTCGACCAAAAAAAGAAGGACATCTTAAAAGGATCTTTCCAGATTAAGAGAGAAGGTAGTGAAAGTGAACAAATAGGCGAGATTTATCTTAATGAACCAGAAGCAAACTCCCTTGCTGGACATATGTAAAAGGCAGATCTGTGGTAACATTGGCTTATTTTCCAGAAGAGACTGTCTCAGAAAGGCAGCCTCTTTCTAGTTTTGAAGAAGTTTCTTTTTCTGGCCATCATAGTCAAACACATTTATCACCCCACTATCTAGCAACGATTTTAGTTTGTCCAACTCATCGGCCACACTAAACGGCGGGGGACCATTTTTGAGCATTTTTTCTTTTTGGCCATCATACTCAAACACGTTTATCGCTCCCCTATCATGCAACGATTTTAGTTTGATCAATTCATCAGCCACAGTAATTGGAACATATCTATTATCCCATTTTTGACCACGATCAATACATTCACTGGGACTACAGGGCTCTATTTCACACGAATAAATGGCTCTTTCTATTTGTACAGAATAGGTCGCCCAATCATCTCCTTTCAAAAGGAAAACAATCTCAGGCCTATCTCTGTAAATGAAGAGGCTATATTTCTTATTTCTTTAAGGGTCATCTTTCTGAAATTGGCGCGCCTAAGTGGATTACCTACAGTGGAGTTACCCAAATAAATAAACAGAAATGAACCATCAGGTGCAGAACCATTACCTATTTTTACAATATCACCTATATGATACGTAATACCATTGCTTGCGGTGTATTGCTGCTGTGCATTGGCCTGCCTCACATCCATCAACGCCCATAACGAAACAAACAAAAAGATGATTTTTTTCATTTCCATAAAGTAAATTGAACAATTTATTTTCATATAACCTACTGATTACTAAACTACTGAATTTATTTTACAAAATACCCCAATACAATTACATTTCGTCACTTCCTAACTTTCGAGAAGCCTTTCTTTTTGTTTTCGATACTCCCACGGTCTTATTTCACCATTATCTAATAGCAATTTTAGCTTGAGCAACTCATCTGATACACTAAAAGTACCTGGACCATTTTTAAGCACTTTTTGTTTTTGTTTAGTATACTCTGACATCCATATTGCTCCATTATCCAACAACCATTTTAGTGTAAACAACTCATCAGCTACACCAATAGTACCAGGACCATTCCTAAGCAGTTTCTGTTCCTGCTCCGTATACTCTGACATCCACAATCCCCCATTATCCAACAAGGATTTTAACTTGATCAACTCATCAGCTGTACGAATACGATTAGTATATTTTGAATCAGAAAGAGTTACTTCACATGATTTGCAAGGCTTTATTTCACACGACTGAATGGCTCTCTCTATTCTTAAAGAATAAGTCATAAAGTCATCCCCTTTTACAACAAAAATAATCTCAGGTTCGTCCTGAAAAGGAGGGGTCAATCTTTTTATTTCTTTTAGGATCATCATTTTCATAAAACTACCACAGCTATTCCCATCACCTATGAGAGAGCTACCCCAGTACACAAATCGGAATGATCCATTATCTCCAGAACCTTTACCCAATCGTACAATATCACCCACGCGATATATAATACCATTACTTGCGGTGTATTTCTCCTGTGCTTTAATTTGTTTTACATGAACCAATATCAGCAATGAAGCTGATACAAAAATCCATTTCCCCATATGTTTAACTTATTTTCATTGGCTATAATATAAAGCTATATTCTAATAATTTGCCATTGCTCCAGCTAGTCTGAATACTAGGGGCTCATTTAATCAAAGTCTGAGGCTTCGATCAGCGAAGTCAAAAAACAAAAAATCCCTAACCTGTAAAGATTAAGGATTTTTTATTTCAGCGGTCCGGACGGGACTCGAACCCGCGACCCCATGCGTGACAGGCATGTATTCTAACCAGCTGAACTACCGGACCATTTAAACCATAATTGTACTTGCATTGAAGCAACCTGTGTTGGGACAGGCAAGGTACATTTTTTTTGTGATCCCGCTGGGACTCGAACCCAGGACCCCAACATTAAAAGTGTTATGCTCTACCAGCTGAGCTACGGAATCATTTTTTTAAGAACTTCTGATCAGTGGTTTCCCTGAAAAGTGAGGCAAATATAGGGTAATAAACAATACAGTGCAAGATTAATAAACAATAATTTACAAATAAAACAGATCCTATTTATAATCAAGCTATTAGAATTCAACAATTGTGGTTTATATTTAAACAACTGAGCCATCCTTCATCTTTTCTGCATTTTCTGCAAGCTGTAAAGCATCAATAAATTCTTGAATATCGCCATTCATCACATTCGGCAAATTGTATATGGTTAGTCCGATGCGATGCTCCGTTACCCGACCTTGTGGATAATTGTAGGTGCGAATTTTTGCAGATCGATCACCTGTGGCAACCATTGTTTTTCGCTTTTTGGACGTTTCCTCCATGAGCTTGGCATGTTCGATCTCATAAATACGGCTACGTAATACGGATAATGCTTTATCAAAGTTTTTAAGTTGTGATTTTTCGTCCTGACACTGTGCAACTACTCCAGTGGGAATATGTGTCAAACGCACGGCCGAATAGGTTGTATTGACCGATTGTCCGCCCGGTCCCGACGAGCAAAAGAGATCTTTTCGAATATCATTCATATTGATCTCCACATCAAACTCATCCGCCTCGGGCAATACCACTACCGAGGCTGCCGAAGTGTGCACACGCCCCTGTGTTTCGGTATCAGGTACACGCTGCACACGATGTACTCCCGACTCGTATTTCATTTGACCATAAGCCCCTTCGGCCAAAATATTAAAGACTACCTCTTTGTATCCACCTGCCGTACCTTCCGTCACATCAACTACCTCTGTTTTCCAGCCCTTACGTTCACAAAAGCGGGTGTACATGCGGTACAGATCGCCAGCAAAAAGAGCAGCCTCATCACCACCTGTTCCACCGCGAATCTCCACAATGGCATGTTTTGCATCTTCAGGGTCTTCAGGGACAAGCATCAAACGAATTTGCTCTTCCATATCCTTCTGTCTTTGTAGGAGCTCATCCAAATCCATCTTCGTCATCTCCCGCATCTCCTCATCTTTTTCGGTAGCCAAAATATGCTTATTGGTTTCAATATTGCTCATCACATTACGATAGATCCTATATTCATCTACAATCTTGGTGAGCCCCTTGTATTCCCTATTTAACTGAGCAAATCGCTTCATGTCACTCATGACATCGGGCGTACTTAATTCAGCTTCAACTTCTTCCCAGCGCTTTTTTATTAATTCTAGTTTTTCTAACATATTTTTCACGAAATTTTATCGCAGAATTAACAAATTCTGCAAAATCTTTCAAAATTACAGCTTTTTTACCTAATCTAATTGTCTGAACTATGATTTTTCGGTAGTGTATCTAAATGTATGATGGATCATTTTTTGATAAAATTTGACTACAAAGACTGAAAAACAAACTGCTTTTAAAGCATTTAAAAGCAGTTTATGAAAATCTAAATTCATGCTTTTTTA
>Ga0114967_10005158_pt1 | contig 10391 bp, 11 predicted proteins | sample M_130628_MF_Meta_FD_92639 | JGI IMG/M metagenome (GOLD analysis project Ga0114967, IMG submission 92639) | Freshwater microbial communities from Lake Montjoie, Canada to study carbon cycling - M_130628_MF_MetaG | ecosystem: Environmental > Aquatic > Freshwater > Lake | place: Lake Montjoie... | reverse complement strand
CATAGATTATTTTAAATTAGAAACCACCAGTAAAATAGATGCAGCTTTTACAGAGGGCAGCAATTCCAAGTTAACAAACCTAGAAATTGATTATAGACTATTTGAGGATTTGTGTTTAACTTTTACTTGCTTATAAGTCATAAACAAAAACTTGGTGAAATAATAAAACCAAAGTCTGTATTTAGGTTAAATTACAATACCAATCTTACGCATTTAAATTTACTGCTACTTGATTTATTTTGGTAGTAATAATCTGAAGACTCACCCCCAATATTAAATGTTATTTTTAGTTGAGTCGAATAAAAAAAATCAACTGGGATAGTATTCCCCCTATTATATACTTTTTGACTGAAAGGAGTAAAATTTGGGTATTCACTTCCTCTATACGAATACTCTAAACTTTTAAGTTTTCCCTCATTCTGAAAATAAACTGGATTGACGTAACCTATGATGCTAATATCATCCAAATAATCTGTAAATGTGTATCTAAAAAAAATTTCTGCGGAAACTTGTGTGGATTTATTTATTGAAACTTTCAACCCACCGCCTCCTCCAATATTGATTTGTGTTAAATCATAGGGCTTTCTATCAGGATACGCAGATAATCCCTGCCCTTCGGTACCATATTTCTGTAATTGCACTCTCTCACCTGTAGTACCATCGTGGGTAATAGGATTAAAACCGAATACTCCCGGACCGACAAATGCATAAGGGATAATCTTAAAATCATTTTCATTTAAAAAATCGTACTCAGCTGCTAAATTAACGTCCCATACAAAGCTTGAAAAATCTAAGTTTCTTTCCTTATGACTTGGTTTGTCGCTATTTCTATCATTTCCTCTGATACCTAGTCCTGAAATTGTAATACGACCTCTTAACTGATTGGAAAAATCATAGCTCCCACCAAAACTAACAGCAGGAGACAAGTCTTTTGGTGTTGGCATACCAACTAATTCACCAAAGTATGCACTCCACCCCAAAGCTGCCGAAAATCTGGTAGTTTGTGAAAAAGTTGAATTGGAAATAATAGAAGAGAATATAATAAGAAAAAATAGTCTCATAGAAAAATTATAATACAAATGTAGTAAAAAAAATATAAGAATGCTATTTTCAAAATATAAATAAAATAACAATCAATAAGTCTGATGATTTTTATAACCACCTAAGGTGATAAAAAGCAGCATACAAAGCCCCTACCTGGACTCCATGTAATATTTTGCCTTCTTTTAAAAGTGTAATTATTTCATCCTTCGGATATACTACAATATCAATATCTTCAAATTTATCTAATTGTTGATTTACTAATTGTTTTGCTCCTGTTGCCAAGTATAAAAAAGCATAGTTATTATTTGTAGCAGGATTTGGTGCGGTTTTATAGAGCAAACTTACTTTGTCTATTACATATCCAGTTTCTTCCAATACTTCTCTAATTGCAGCATCTTCCGGATTTTCATTTGTATCAATAACTCCCCCAGGTAATTCAATTGTGGTTGTCTGTATTGCATGTCGGTATTGCTTTACCATTACAATTTCTTCATTTTCGGTAATCAAAACAACATTGCACCAATTCGGAAATTCCAGGACATAATAGGGTTCAACTATTGTGCCATCGGGCATTTCACAGTTATCCGCTCTTGCAATAAACCATTCATTTTTGACCACGTATTTTGAGGAATGTAATTTCCAAGTAAGATCTTTCATGTTATAAATTTACAACCAACCGTTTTGACTTTTCAAAGTTGTGATATGCGCAACATGGTGTTTTCCATGCCATGCATACAATCCCAATAAAAACCATAAAGTCATCTCTCTACCACTTTCGGGATGAATGATTTTTCTTTGAAACTCTTCTTCTGTCAAATCTTTTATGGTATGCAACCAACGGATATGTAGCGCATGTAATAAAGTTACTGAAATATTTATTGGAACAGATTCAACATCATTTAATAAAGACCAAGCATTTTCATCATAAGGTTTTATAATTGGCATTTCTTCCGTTAATCCTAATTTAAAACGGATCATAGCATTCATGTGGCTATCAGCAACATGATGCACTAGTTGTTGCACTGTCCAACCTCCTTCCCTATATGGAGTTTGAAGTTGAAATTCATCTAGTCCCTGAACAGCCAGTTCTAATTCTTGTGGTAAAAATTGAATATCTAAAAACCATTTCTTTTTTTGCTCTGCAGAATATTCTACCGGTTCATATTTACCTATTGGATAACGAGGATCTGTCATAATGATTTTATTAATCTTCTCTTATGGAATGACCGGTTAAGTATATAAAAACATCTTCGAGATTCGCTTGCTTTACTTCTTTGGGTCTTTCAAATCCTGTTGCAACCAAATCATCAATTAATTTATCGGGACTAGCAAGTGCAATAATATTTCCGCTATCAATAATGGCTACTCTATCACATAAAATTTCAGCTTCATCCATGTAATGGGTAGTTAAGATAACTGTTGTACCCATTTGGCGGATATCTAAAATTAAGTCCCATAAATTTCTTCTTGCTTGAGGATCTAAGCCAGTAGTTGGTTCATCTAAAAAAATGATTTTGGGTTTATTAATTAATGTTGTAGCAATACTGAATCGTTGTTTCTGACCCCCACTTAATTCTTTAAATTTTGCTTTTGCTTTATCCGTAAGATTTACTTTTTGCAACAATGCCATTGGTTCAATTTCTTCATTATATAAGCCTGCAAAAAGTTGTAATAATTCTACCAAATTCAGCCCTGGATAATACCCGCTTGTTTGTAATTGTACGCCAATAATTTTTTTGATTTCATTAGGATCTGTATCTAAATTAATTCCATCTACAAATACTTCGCCACTGGTTTTACTACGTAAGGTTTCTATAATTTCCAATGTGGTCGATTTTCCTGCGCCATTTGGTCCAAGCAATCCAAAAATTTCACCTTCATTTACTGAAAAGCTGATGCCTTTTACAGCATGATAATCACCATATTTTTTATGTAAATGATTAACTTGTATAATTGTTTTACTCATGGTTTACTTGCTTAAAGGAATACGAACACTTAAAGATTGTTGCTGTGGAATGATATTATTTGCATAACCCATTTTTTTATCAAAATACGAGGAGGCCAACAACAGATTTTTCTCTGCCTGCACATTCAAAAATCCTCCAGTGCCGTTTAATACAGCACTTGTTCCAATTAACCACCAATTGATTTTTCCTTGATTGGTGGATATAAAAATATTTGCCAATGGCAATACAAAACCACCAGTGAAAGTTAGTATATCGGCTGCCGTTTTATTTGATTTGTACTTTTTAAAATAGTTATGGAGTTGTTGATCATTCAATTCATTAAAAAGAATATTTAATTTCGTTTTTCCTATGTATAACTTCCCATTGTAAACCAAGCCTGGCCTTGAAAGTGGCGGAATAAACGACAACCCTTTGGGGCTGTAATAATACAATTGCTCTTGTACTTTTTTTTGTGCAAAAATATGTATGCAACAAAAAAACAGACCAAGTATTAATACAATTTTTTTCACGAATTCAAATTGATATTATGTTTTTAAAATGAAAACCTATCATGAATGACAACTAATCGGCTTTAATGAAAGCATCTAATTCATCCATCATATTTTTACTGCCTACAAAAAAAGGAGTGCGTTGGTGTAATTCTGTTGGCTGTAAATCCATCACTCGTTGTTTTCCGTCAGTAGCCCTTCCACCAGCCATTTCTACAATAAATGCAAATGGATTGCATTCATACAACAAACGTAATTTTCCATTAGGTTTATCTGTTGTTCCGGGGTAAGTAAAGATTCCACCTTTAATTAAATTCCGGTGTACATCTGCAACCATACTGCCTATATATCTTTGGGTATAAGGTCCACCATCAGCTTTCGTTTTCTTTTGGCAACAAGTAATGTATTCTTTCACACCTTGTTCATATTGGGAAAAGTTTCCGTGGTTCACAGAATATATTTTTCCATCTGGTGGACATTGAATATCGGGATGACTTAAACTAAATTCACCAATTTGAGGATCAAGTGTAAAGCCATTGACACCTCTTTTAGTAGCATATACCAACATTGTTGATGAACCATAAATTACATAACCTGCAGCAACTTGTTTGTTTCCGGGTTGTAAAAAATCTTCTTTTGTACAAGGTGTTCCTAATTTACTTACCCTTCTGTAAATGGAGAAAATTGTACCAATTGAAACATTAACATCAATATTACCACTACCATCCAAAGGATCGAACATGCATATATATTTACTATTATTGCTTACCTCATCATCAAATACAACAATATCATCCAACTCCTCACTTGCAATACCTGCACAACTAATACCATGTTTTAAAACGCCCATTAATTGATTGTTGGCATAAATATCTAGCTTCTTAACTTCTTCGCCTTGAACATTGGTTGTACCATAATCTCCCAAAATGTCAACTAGTCCTGCTTTGTTAACTTCTACATTAATACGTTTTGAAGCAAGACCTATATCACGTAACAAGCTGCTTAATTCTCCGGTGGCAGCAGGAAAACTTCTCATTTGCTGGATTGTAAATTCATCAAGTGTAAGTATATTTCTATTCACCATCATATCTTAATAATTTATGTAAAGATAAAGGGGCAGCATAAAAAAGAGACTAAATTTTAGAAACTTAAAGTAATGAGTGAGAAGAATCATTTTAATAATTTCAAATTTTATTAATAAAGTCTTGTGAAACCAACATTTATATTTGCTTCATATATCATTCAACATCATTTATGAAAGTTTTTAAGTTTGGCGGTGCCAGTGTAAATTCTATCGAAAGAATTCAAAATGTTGCAAATATTATTCGTGATTATGGGGATGAATCTCTTGTAATTATTATTTCTGCCATAGGCAAAACAACCAATGCGCTTGAAAAAGTAGCTGAAGTTTTTTATGCAGGTAATAAAGATGAAGCATTAAATTTATTTAATGTTGTAAAACAACAGCATTTAAATACCGCTAAGTATTTACTAGTTACTGAAGCCAATGCTTGCAACAAACATTTAAATGATTTTTTCACTGAAGTAGAATGGTTGTTGCATGACAAACCAGTCAGAGATTTTGATTATTATTATGATCAGATTGTTTGTGTAGGTGAATTATTAAGCACAAGTATCATCAGCCATTATCTTAATGAATTAAGTATTAAAAATAATTGGAAAGATGTAAGAGACATCATTAAAACAGATAATAATTTTAGGGATGCAGGAGTTGATTGGACAAAGACTGCGTTGATGTTAGATACAATGATGAAGGCACAAAATGAAAACCAGCAAATCATTGTAACACAAGGATTCATAGGTTGTACTGATGACAATGAAAGTACAACATTAGGCAGAGAAGGCAGTGACTACAGTGCAGCAATTTTTGCAAACTTACTAGATGCTGAAAGCCTTACAATTTGGAAAGATGTAGAAGGTGTTATGAATGCTGATCCTAAAGAATTTAAAGATGCACAATTAATTCATGAACTTAGTTTTAATGAGGTTATAGAAATGGCTTATTACGGAGCTCAGGTAATTCATCCAAAAACAATTAAACCGCTTCAAAACAAAGGCATCCCATTACTTGTAAAATGTTTTTTGAATACTTCATTACCCGGAACAATTATCTCCAAAAAACAGGTGAAAAATTTACCTCCAATTATTGTTGTTAAAGACAATCAGGTATTAATGCAATTACACAGTCAGGATTTTAGTTTTGTTGGAGAGGCACCAATGGCAGCACTTTATAGAATGTTTGCTGAAGTAAAAGTGAAACCAAACTTAATACAAACGGGTGCTATCAGCGTGCAAATTTGTATGGATGACAGACCAGAAAAAATTGAACAATTGGCAACCACAGCAGCTTCTATTTTTAATGTGCAAATTGAAAAAAAATTACAGCTATTAACAATAAGACATTATACAAATGAAGTTTTTGAGAAATTAACAGAAGACAAAAAAATTATTTTAACACAAAGAACGCCAACAACAATTCAAGTATTGTATAGTGCATAATAATTTTGATAAGTGCAATATGAATTTATTTTAATTCTCTACATCTATAATTATGTATGAATCAGTAAAATAATAATCTTGTATTTTAGAGAATTTGAAACTTTGTGAAGTTATTTTTATATCGCCAATTTGAATACTAAGTCAATAGATTTAAATGTAAAATTTTAAATAGCAGCAAAAAAAGACTGCTCAAAATTTATTGAGCAATACTAATCATTTTTTAATCTTATGGATTTGATGATTTAGGAAATAAAATTGACAAAACTAAACCCACAAATTAGGAGGATAGGAACCATCAGCAATTAATTTGGTGATACTATCTTGAACCACAGGTGCATCTTCTTTGTACGTAACTCCAAACCATTGCGCAGAAGTAGGGATTACTTTAACATGACCTAAATTTGATTTGACAACCTTATCAACTACTAGTGGAATAAAAAACTCACCTTTAGGATTGTTTATCTCTGCGTCTAAGAATTCACCAAAAAAGCCATTGCATTGCTCTATAAAATTTGGATGAAAACCAAAAAAATTCATACTTACACTTGCATCTTCACTTACTTCATGTAAGCCATTTTCATCCTCATAAGTAATAATACCTTCAGTATTTCTATAAATTTTTGTACGCTCATTGATATCTACCAAGTTACCATTTATATCTACATTACAAACTCCTCTACTCACACTACCATTGTCGCTCAATGTTTTTTTCAATTCATATCCAATGATTGCATAATTGTTTTCAGAAACTTCATTTGTCAGAAATTGATATGCTTTTACAAAACCATCCTGACCATAAAAATCATCTGCATTAATTACCGCAAAAGGCTCATTCACTTTGTCCTTGCAGCATAAAACAGCATGTGCGGTACCCCATGGTTTTTTTCTTTCTTCCGGAATATTTCTTTCACCAACATAACTATCTAATGATTGAAACACATAGTCTATTTTTATTTTTCCTTGCAACTTTTTACCAAAAGCGTCTTGGAACATGTCATAAAACTCTTCTCTGATAATAAAAACAACTTTACCAAAACCAGCTTTTATTGCATCATAAATACTATACTCCATGATAGTTTCACCACTTGGACCAAAACTTTGTACTTGTTTCATACTGCCATAACGGCTAGCCATTCCCGCTGCTAAAATTACTAATGTTGGTTGCATATTATTTTATTTGAACTTTGCAAATATAACAGGATAAAAAATTTACCAAAAAATGAACCTTGATACCAATCAAATTAAGCTGCAGTCAATACTTGATTTGTGCGAAAACGTAGCGAAAGCAGATGTGTTACGTTTGGATTTAATACACCCTATTATAAGCGGCAATAAGTGGTTTAAATTAAAGTATCAGATCGAAGAAGCAAATGCTTTAAAACATACTACTATTGCTACTTTTGGAGGGGCATATAGCAATCATATTGTAGCAACAGCTTTTGCTTGTAATACTCTTGGATTGAATAGCATTGGTTATATCAGAGGTGAAGAACCGAAATCATTTTCTCATACACTTCAACAAGCAGTTAGTTTTGGAATGCAATTAAAATTTTTAAGCAGAGAAGATTATAAAGAGAAAGAAAAAATAAAACTTGCTGGAAATAATTTGTACTGGATTGAAGAAGGCGGTTATAGTATACTTGGAGCCAAAGGGGCAAGTGAAATATTACAACAAGTTGATACAAGCGAATATTCTCATATCCTTTGCAGTTGCGGAACTGGAACTATGATGGCGGGTTTAATTACAGCGGCATTACCACATCAAACCACTATTGGCTTTAGTGCTTTAAAAGGGAACTTTGAACTCGAAGAAAATATTTTAAAAATCATTCCAGATGCCTCTAAGAATAAGCCTTTCAAAATAATTCATGATTATCATTTTGGTGGATATGCAAAGCAAACTAAAGAACTTATTAGATTCATGAATTTCATATATAACAAAACACAAGTACCAACAGATTTTGTTTACACTTCCAAGTTAATATATGGCGTAATTGATTTATGCAAACAAAGCTATTTTTCAAAAGACAGTAAATTACTAATCATACAAAGTGGAGGGCTACAAGGCAATTTATCTTTACCAAATGGCACTTTAAGTTTTTAATAATCAGCAACTCATTATCTTTGAATGTATGAAATTTATCAAAGTAATTGGATTGGTTTTGATGATTGTATTTTCAAGTTATTTGGCTCAATCACAAGATACATTACCAAAATTCAGTGCCAGATTACTGAATAAAAATATGGTACAAATCAGTTGGAATAATAATTTCAAAAATTTGGTACAACTTACAGTGCAAAGATCTTTAGACAGTATAACACATTTCAGAAGTATCTTTTCTTCTGAATCACCACAATTGCCACAGAATGGGTTTATAGATAAAAAAAATCCTATTGGGGTCAAAGTATATTATCGAATTCTTTATGTATTTGAAGGAGGAGCCTATTTTTTCACAAAAAGTAAGCAACCTTCAATATTTAATGCTGAAACTTTAATTCCAATGGCACCTGAACTGATTTCAAAAAAAATCTCAACAGAAATTTCAACTCCAATAATTCAGCCAATAAAAATAACGCCCGAAGCAATAAAAATTGAAAAGCCACTAATCATAATTTACAAAAAGACCAGGGATTCAATTGTGAATAAAATTGAGGCAAGCCAGTTAAAAAAATTCAAGGATTCTATTGCTAAGAATTCAAAAGATACCTTGCAAATAAATCTTGTTGCTAATGAAATAATCATTAAACCCTTTGTACCAATAATTGTCTGGAAAGCTTCTATTTATTTGTTTACCAACGAAAAGGATTTCATTCAATTATTACTTCCTCTTGCAAAAAAAATAAAATATAAAATTTTATTTTTTGATGAATTTGGAAAAAGTATATTTCAAATTGAACAAGTAAAGGAAAGTGATTTAATTATAGACAAATCTAATTTCCGAAAGGCAGGATGGATATTTTTTGAACTATATGAAAATGATAAATTGAAAGAGAAAAATAAGTTTTTTCTGAAAATTGATTAGTTTTTTTAAGAACGATTTGACACCGGTTTTATTGCATCAATATATCTACATCAAATACCTCTTTGAAATTTTGAAGTACTTTCTTTTTTACTTCTTCATAATCAACTTTATATCCAAGCTCTTTTGCAAGTGATGTAACTTGTTTATCTTTTATTCCACAAGGCACAATTTTATCAAAGTATTTTAAATCTGTATTTACATTAAAAGCAAACCCGTGCATTGTAATCCAACGACTACATTTAATACCCATTGCACATATTTTTCTTGCTTTTCCTTCCACTAAAGGATCAAGCCAAACACCAGTTTCCCCTTTGCTCCTATCGCCATGTAATCCATAATCAGCAAGGGTTTTAATTATTACTTCTTCTAAATTTCTAAGATACCAACCCAAATCTGGTTTAAATTTTTCAAGATCAAGTATTGGATAACCTACAATTTGTTGGGGTCCGTGAAAAGTGATATCACCACCACGATTGATATGAAAATATTCGATGGCTTGAAGTTGTAAATCATTTTCACTAATTAATATATGCTCTTTCTTTCCACTTTTACCCAAAGTATACACAGGCAAATGTTCTACAAAAAGTAAACTATTTTTTGTAATACTATTGCTATTATTTGTAGAAGATTTTGCTTGTACATTTTGAAATAACAATGCTTCTTGGTAATCCCACACTTCTTTGTATGAACGCAATCCTAAATCTGTAAAAAGCACTTGTTGTTGCATTGTGTAAAAGTAAGCATCCAATTTAATATTCTGTAGCAAGTGTAAGATTGTATCTGCTAAAAGTATTGTTTTCAGTACTTTTGTTTGTAAATAAATGTATGCAAGTAAAAATTGAAGAAAGCTGGAAAAATGTTTTACTTCAAGAATTTACTGCGCCATATTTTTCACAAATTACGGAACATTTAAAAATTGAACGGGATTTAAACAAAGTAATTTTCCCACAAGGATCACTCATTTTTAATGCATTTGATAAAACTCCTTTTGATAAATTAAAAGTTGTAATTCTTGGTCAGGATCCTTACCATCAGCCAAAACAAGCCATGGGATTATGTTTCAGCGTTCCCGATAATGTGCCATCACCAAGATCCTTACAAAATATTTTCAAAGAATTACAATCAGACATAGGAATGCCAATACCCAATAAGGGTGATTTAACACAATGGGCAGCTCAAGGTGTACTTCTATTAAATACAGTTTTAACTGTAAGGCAAAGCGAACCCGGCAGCCATTCAAGAATTGGCTGGGTAAATTTTACAGATGCGGTTATAAAAAAAATATCTGATAAAAAAAGTGGTGTTGTATTTTTACTTTGGGGTAAATATGCACAAGAAAAAAAGACATT
>Ga0114967_10005157_pt1 | contig 10392 bp, 5 predicted proteins | sample M_130628_MF_Meta_FD_92639 | JGI IMG/M metagenome (GOLD analysis project Ga0114967, IMG submission 92639) | Freshwater microbial communities from Lake Montjoie, Canada to study carbon cycling - M_130628_MF_MetaG | ecosystem: Environmental > Aquatic > Freshwater > Lake | place: Lake Montjoie... | reverse complement strand
TTACGATTCAGTATTTATTTTAGCAAATAATGGTACAGGATTTACCCCATTAGCATCATGGGTAATTGCTCAAACTGCTAATACAAGCTCGGGTGGAATAACTACATTAGCAGCTTCTACCTCGGGCTATACCGCTCCTGCTGCTGGCGATTGGTTTACCAAAGCTTTAGCATTACCAGTAGGAACAACTCAAGTGCGTTTTGATTTTAAATCAGATTATGGTAATAATGTATATATTGATAGAGTAATTGTAGATTCAAGTTTAGCTTATACTTACGCTTGGCAAAGTAGCACAACTAGTGCCACTTCAGGATTCGCATCGGCTACAGGTACAAACAATGCTACTAACTATACTCCGGCAGCTTTGACACAAAACACTTGGTACCGAAGAGTTGCAACAGGTATGTGTGCTGCTGATACTTCATTAACCCAACAAATTTCAATCATAAATGGTCCAACAATTACTACACAGCCTTCAAACGCAACAGTAGGTAGTGGTTCTAATACTTCATTTACTATAGCTGCAACCGGAATTGGTGCAACTTACCAATGGCAGGTAAATACTGGATCTGGTTTTGTTAATGTAACAAATACTGGTGTATATTCAAATGCTACTACAGCTACATTAAATATTACCGCAGCACTTATTGGAATGAATACTTATACCTATCGTTGTGTGGTAACAGGAACTTGTTTGCCAGTGGCTAATTCAAATAGCGCTTTACTAACTGTAAATAGTGCTCCGGCCATTACTACTCAGCCAATCAATACTACTGTTTGTAATGCTGCAAACGCTTCCTATACTGTTGTTGCTGTAGGCATAGGTTTAACTTACCAATGGCAAGTAAATACTGGAACTGGTTTTGTTAACTTAACCAATACAGGTGTTTATACCAATGCTACTACTGCCACTTTAAATATTACCGGAGCATTAGCTACCATGAATGGATATTTATATCAATGTATTGTTACCGCTGTTTTATCATCAACTTCAAATACCGCTAGCTTATCGGTTAACGTTGCAGTTGCAAATAATATTGCAATTGGAACCTCTGCTGTTTGCCCAGGTTATACTCCTGCTGCATTTACAGGAACTTTACCAATAGGAGGAAACGGAACTACCTATACTTATTTATGGCAAAGCAGCACGTTGAATGCTACTAGCGGATATGCCTCGGCAAGTGGAACAAATAATACAAGTGGATATATTCCGGGTGCTGTTTCAGTAAATACTTGGTACCGCAGGGTGGTTGCTTCAGGTGCTTGTGTGGCAGATTCAAGTATTGCTATTGCAATTACTGCAGTTTCTCCATTAACTAATAATATTGCAACTGGAGTTCAAACTATTTGTTCAGGATCGGTTCCAGCTACATTAAATGGTTCATATGCTTTAAATGGCAAGCCAAATGGATTAATTAGAATGACAGAAGATTTCAATGGTGGATTACTTTCAAATAATTATACAATAACAGCAAATGTTGGAACATTAGCTAAATTCAATTCGATTAGAAATAGCTATGGTAGAACAGGAACTACAGGAGCTATTTTTGCTGATAATTACAATGTTACTGCAGGTAATTATAGTGATATTGATTCACGTATAATTTCACCTTCAGTTTTAGGTGATAGTTTAAGATTTGATGTAGCTCATGCTTATTTAGGTGCGGGCTTTATTGATTCATTAAGAATTCTAACATCTACAGGATCTGGATTTACGAATAGATTAGCCGTTTGGGGTTCTAAATCAACAATAGATACCATAAATGGAATTACAACTGCTATTTTAAATGGATACTTTACACCTAATGCTTCACAGTGGTGTAATAAAAAATTAGCGTTGCCTATTGGAACAACTCAAATTAGATTTGAATTCTATTCAGGATATGGAACTTCACTTTATATTGATAGAATAATTATTGATTCAGTTGTTCCATATGCATACTCATGGCAAAAAAGCACTACCAGTGCAACAACTGGTTTTACAGCTGCTACAGGAACTAACAATAATATTAACTATTCTCCTTCAGCTATTACTACCAATACTTGGTTTAGAAGAATTGTAAGTGCAACATGTGTAGATACTTCTAGTGCTATTCAAGTTTCTGTGAATCCTACTTTAGCTAATAATACTGCTACAGGTGTTCAAAGCATTTGCTCTGGTTCAGCTACAAGTGCATTAACAGGTTCTACACCTACAGGTGGAACAGGAACTTTTACTTACTTATGGCAAAGCAGCACCACCAGTTCATCTGCTGGATTTGCTGCCGCTTCGGGAACTAATAACTTAATAGGGTATAATGCTGGTTCGTTAACAGCTTCTACTTGGTTTAGAAGAATTTTAACTTCTGGTGCTTGTGTAGATTCAAGTGCTGCCATAGCAGTTACCGTTAATCCAACCATTACAAGTAATACTGCTTCAGGAGCCCAAACCATTTGTTCGGGTATGGTGCCAACCACTTTAACTGGTAGCACAGCTGCCGGTGGAAATGGAACTTATACTTATATTTGGCAAAGAAGCAATACCAGTTCAATAGCTGGATTTAGCGCAGCGCCATTAACTAATAATGCCATTAATTATACTTCGAGTGCACTTACAGCAAATGCCTATTTTAGAAGAGTAATAAATAGTGGAGCTTGTACGGATACATCGGCTGCTATTGCAGTATCGGTAAATCCTGCACTTGCCAACAATACTTCTGGAGCTACGCAAACAATTTGTAATGGATTAACAGCAGCCCTAACAGGTGGAACAGTAACTGGTGGAAGTGGTGTTTATACTTACCAATGGCAAGCAAGTACTTCTGGTTCAAATATTGGATTTACAAATGCAACTGGGACTTCTACAACTGCAAATTATATTTCAGGTGCTATTACTTCAAATGTTTGGTTCAGACGTGTAACAACTTCTGGAACTTGTGTAGATTCTAGCAATGCAATTAAACTTACACCTGCTGCTACACTTGCAAACAATACCATTGCTGGTGCATCATTGATATGTGTTGGTTCATCGCCTTCGGCTTTAACTGGATCAAATCCAACAGGAGGTGCAGTTGCCACATTTAACAGATTTACTGAGGAATTTAATGGCGGTGCATTATCACCTAATTTCACTTTATCATCTAATTCAGCTTCGTTAGCTGTTCTAAGTTCAACTGTTAATAGTTATGGTAGAACAGGAACTGCTGGTGCTATTTATGCTAATAATTATTCTATTACTGCAACTAATATAGCTGATTTAGATACACGTATTATGAATCCAACAAGTGCTGGCGATAGTTTAAGATTTGATGTGGCTCACGCATATTATGGTGCGGGTTATGTTGATTCATTAAGAATTCTAACCTCTAATGGTTCAGGATTTACTCAATTAACATCTTGGGGTTCATCTTCAACTATTGATACCATTAATGGTATAACAACTGCTCTTTTAACTGGCCTTTTCACTCCTTCTGCTTCGCAATGGTGTAATAAAAAAGTAGCTTTACCGGTTGGAACTACTCAAGTAAGGTTTGAAATGTATTCTGGTTACGGAACTTCACTTTATTTGGATAGAATTATGATTGATTCAAGCACAACTTATCAATATGCATGGCAAAGTAGTAATACCAGTGCTACTGCTGGATTTGCAAACGCTTCAGGTGTAAATACTAATGCTAGTTATTCACCAAGTTCATTGTCACAAAACACTTGGTTCCGTAGAGTAGCAAGTGCTGTTTGTGTTGATACATCTAGTGCTGTTGCAATAACAGTAAATACCCCTGGAACTTGGGTTGGTAATACTAGCAATGCATGGGCAAATACTGCCAATTGGAGTTGCCCTCAAATTCCTACTGCTACCACAAATGTTACCATACCTACAGGATCGGTAAATATGCCAGTTATAGTAAATGCTCAACAAGCCAATAATATTGCCATTCAAAGTGCTGCTAGCTTAACATTAAATGTTGTTGCATCGCAATTAAGCGTATTTGGAAACATTACTAATAACGGTTCATTTACCAATTCAAATGGTAAATTAATATTTACTGGTAGTGCTGCCCAAACTATTCCTACAGGTTCTTATGCTAAAGTTCAAGTGAACAATGCAGCAGGTATAACCTTGGGTGGTGATGTTACTTTAAATGATTCTTTGGTTTTAACAAATGGTATTGTTTCATTGGCAAATAATAACTTGACGTTGGGATCTACTGCATATGCAAATACAGGTTCAACCACAAGTTATATTAAAACTAACGGAACAGGTTCGGCCATTATAAACGGAATTGGTTCAACTGGTAAAACTGGTAACGTTTCTATTCCAGTTGGGAATGCATCATTTAATCGAATCGTATTTACCAATTCAGGTACTACCGATAACTTTACAGTTAGGGTAATTGATAGTGTGACAACTACTTATTCTGGATCTACTCCAACAGGTGCTAAAATAATTGCAAATGCAGTTGGCAAATCATGGATTATAAATGAAGCAGTGGCTGGTGGAAGTAACGCAAATATTACTTTACAATGGAATGCTGCAGATGAATTAACTGGATTTGCACGTGCTAACTCTTATTTAGCTTACCACAATGGAACTACTTGGATGAGCAATGTTGCAGGTGCAGCTTCTGGTTCAAATCCTTATACACAAACTCGCTCAGGTATCACTTCATTCAGTGCATTTGGTGTGGGTAGTGCTGGTACATTGCCAGTAGAACTTATTACATTTAATGGTAAACGTGTAAACGAAAAAGCTGAATTAAATTGGGTAACTGCTAGTGAGGTAAATAACGATTACTTCCTTGTTGAACGCAGTTCAAATAATAAAACATTTACTGCCATTGGTGAAAAAGTAAAAGGTGCTGGTAATAGCAATACTGTAAATCAGTATCAGGTTTATGACAATGATGCCATTGCTTTTGCAACACAAAATGCAATTCAAACTATATACTATCGTTTGCGTCAAGTTGATTTTGATGGTACCATTAATTACAGCAAAGTAATTAGTATTTCAGCTACTGAAGATGCAATAGGATTTGATGCATCAGTATATCCAAATCCATTTAATGGAACTATTCATGTAAATGTTTCTACCAATACAAATGAGGAAACACAATTAGAAGTTTATGACTTAAATGGCAAAACGGTATACAGTCAAACCATTACTACTTTGGTTGGCAATACTAACTTTATGATTACTGATTTAGATAGAATTCCTGCTGGCATGTATTTTGTAAAAATATCGCAAAGCGACAATACTAAAATTGTTAAAATATCAAAAGTCAATAACTAACAATTATCTAAATTACTAGTTTAAAAAGACCGCCCCTAAAAAGGCGGTTTTTTTTATTGACTTTTTTTAAAATATTATTCTAATACCTTCGTTTATCAAATTTCAATCAATTAATTATGACTATTTCAAATAAAACCTTCTGCAAAAAACTTAGCATTATGATAATTTTTTTATTTGTATACAATATTTCAAAAGCACAATGGAATGCATCATTTGACATTGAAAATAATTACAATTATGAAAATAATATAGGATTATTATATGCAAATAATGACTATGTAACTCAGGGCGTAAAAGAAGTAACAACAAAATTTATTGACTCAAAAACCAATCAACAAGTTATACAAGTAGTTTATGCAATTGATAAAAATGGCGTTGGTTATTTTTATAAAAAGTACAATAAAAAAGGTAAAGTTTATTTTACCAAAACCTATCATTTAATTGATTCGTTTAGGTACGATAGAATGGAATCGGCTTATAAAAAAGATACTTTCAGTACTATAAATATTTTTAACGACAATAAAAAAATTATTGAACTGCAATATTTAAATAACAAGCATGAAAAATATTGGTCTTATCAATATTCTTATAACGATAAAAACAAATTGGCAACTTCCACCAGTTTGAATAAAAAAGGCAAACAACATTTCAGGAATGAATTTTACTATTATGACAACGGTAGTAAAAAAGAAACGCGTTATTACAATAAAAAAAATAAGTTGAAAAAAATTTATAGCTATGCCTGTGAACCTAATGGTGAAGTTGAAAAAAAAGTTACACAACAAAATATTTGTAAAAAAAGAACGTATAATACTGATAGTACTTTTGTAGAAATATTTGAAGGACATGACAACAAAGGACATTCTTCAAGAAAAATAGTTAAATATTCAAGAGACAGTTTCCCGCTTGAACAACTTTATTATAACCACAAAGACCAAGAAATTAAACGTTATGTTTCGGAATATAATGATGGAAAAATAATCAATTTTCAACATTACAACAAAGGAAAACTGAAAAGAGCATACCATTATACATATAATGTTAAAGGACTTTTAGAAAGCTATCAATCAATAAACAACAAAGGGAAAATAAAAAACAATAACGTTTACGAATACAGTTATTTTTAGTATTTATTTAAGTTGATTGGCAATCATTCACAAACTAATAAATTGAAAACTGCAAACAATCATTTTTATTGGTGTGCATTACATTTAATTTCGCAGTTCAATTTCAAACAGTTTTAGTTTTCAAAAAAATAATTATAAATACAAAAATGACAAAAGTATCAGTTATTGGGGCAGGTGCGGTGGGAGCAACCACTGCCGATGTTATTGCTTATCGCGAATTGGCCGATGAAGTAGTTTTATTAGATGTAAAAGAAGGATTTGCCGAAGGCAAAGCACTTGATATTTACCAAACAACTTCGCTATTAGGCATGAAAACTCGCGTTAGCGGAACTACAAATGATTATAGCAAAACTGCTAATTCTGATGTAGTAGTTATTACTTCTGGTATTCCTCGTAAACCAGGAATGACCCGTGAGGAATTAATAGGAACCAATGCAAATATTGTAAAAACAGTAGCAGAAAACGTGTTAAAGCATTCACCAAATGCAATTATAGTGGTAGTTTCTAACCCAATGGATACCATGACATACTTGGCTTTAAGAGCAACGGGTTTGCCTAAAAACAGAATTATAGGAATGGGCGGATTATTAGATAGCGCTCGTTTTAAAGGTTATTTAGGTATGGCTTTAAACCAACCAACTGCCGACATTCAAGGAACAGTAATTGGTGGTCATGGCGATACAACAATGATTCCATTAACTCGTTTGGCTACTTTAAATGGTGTACCCGTTTCAAATACTTTAAGTGCTGAGCAATTAAAAGAAATAAGCGATGCAACTATGGTTGGTGGAGCTACTTTAACCAAATTATTAGGAACTTCGGCTTGGTATGCACCAGGTGCTGCAAGTGCATTTTTAGTAGAAAGTATTGTCCGTGATCAAAAACGTGTAATGCCTTGTTGCGTAGCTTTAGATGGTGAATACGGCCAAAAAGATATTTGCTTAGGTGTTCCAGTTGTTATTGGTAAAAACGGTTGGGAAAGTATAGTTGATTACAAATTAACAGCTGACGAACAAGAATCATTTAACAAAAGTGCAGATGCTGTTCGCAATATGAACAACGTATTAGCAGAAATTGGAGTTTTATAAATAATTTCAAAAATATAATTTTAAAAAGACTTGTCAGAAATGGTAAGTTTTTTTTTGTTTAAATATCAAATTGATGTATTGTAAAACTCTTTTTTATTTTTTAGGTTATTCAAATAGATGACTAGAAATGAAAACATATTGAAATTACGTCCTGAAATAATTACAGACCATACCAAAACAAGTTTGTATGAAGAAAACTTTCAGAATTCAACTTTGCGCCCTATTTTAAAACTTCAAAACGAACTAATTTTAAAGTTAACAAATAAACATTTGACTAAATTTATTTTAGATAAAAGCAAAGATGAAAGCATAAAAATAATAGAAACCAGACTAGCAGAACAAGTAATCAAACAACAATTAATAGGATTAACCATTGGTTTATTTACTACTGAAGAATTTGAATATTATATACTGAATCAATCAAGTATCAATAAGCGCATAGGCCAGTTAATTATACAGCGAGTTTGTAGTCAAATTTTATAATTCTATTTAAAAATATATTTGGATAGAAAAAAAACTTTAAATTTTTTGCAAATAAAAAAGGCTTACAAGTTTTAAAACTTGTAAGCCTTTGATTTATAATGTGGGCCCACCTGGAATCGAACCAGGCACCTACTGATTATGAGTCAGTTGCTCTAACCGAATGAGCTATAGGCCCTACTAAAATTTATTTTCTTATTTTTTAGGGAGTGCGAAAGTATCTTTTTACTCCTATTATTGCAAATAATTTTTTTAAGATGCTAAAATATAAAGCTATAATTTTTGATTTGGGTGGAGTAATCGTAAATCTTGATCAAGATAGAACTATTAGGAGTTTTAAACGCTTAAATATTGACCTTGACGAAGTAAATGACAAACTACCCATTTTTAAAGAATATGAAACTGGGCATGTGAATACCGAAACTTTTATTCAAACCATCAAAGCAGAACTAAAAGGAAGTGCCAGCGATGTGGAAATTTCTAATGCTTGGAATAAAATGATTTTGGATGTTTCCATTGATAGAATTGAGGTTTTAAAGGAACTTAGAAAGCATTACCAATTATTTATTTTAAGTAATACCAACGAATTACATATTCAAGAATTTACCAAATTATTTGAAGTAGATCATCCAAATGAGCAATGGGAAAATTTATTTGATAAAATATATTACTCGCATAAAATAGGACTGCGTAAACCAAATGTGGAAGCTTGGCAACTTATATTAGATGAAAATAATTTATTAGCCCACGAAACTATTTTTATAGACGATACAAGCATGCATTATAAAGCAGCTGAAACATTGGGCATAAAAAGCATTTGGGCAAAAGAACCCATTGGAAAATGGTTTATTGATGAAGTAAAAAAACTAGAAATTTAAAAAGCTTCTTATAAGTGAATTAGTTTAAACGCTAATTTTTGGGCAAACGTTTTATAGTACATTTTAATATGCGCTTCTACCCTACTTACATCCAAATACTCTTGAAACATATCCAATAAAAGGATGTCGAAGGCTGAACTTTCTATGAACTTTATTTCCTTTTGAAAACCACAAACACATAAGGCATTTGTTTTTCTTAAAAACCTTTTAAGCAGCCTAGTATCGGTACTTAACACATGACAAGAACCAAAATGTATGATTTTGTTTTTACAGTTATCACCCAACATTTCGGCTAGTTCATCTAAACTAACTAGTTCTTTTCCAATTAAAATATGGCCAGGTTTTCCATGAAATGCAAAATAGCCAATGCTGTATTTGGCGTATCGTTTCAACTTCCATTCATCTAAATAAAATGCCAAATTTTCACGCGTACCGCAATGCCTGTGAATGTATTCAATGTCCCTATTGTCTTTTAAAAAATCGAGGGCGGCTTTTACACTATTTTGCTTTAGTAAATTCTTATTCCAGTCTCCTTCTAGGCAAAATATATCTTTATCGTAGGCTTTTGCTTTTTTCATTGCACTGCAAACATATTATTTAAAAAATCAGAAAGCTAAAACCTTTTTTTATTTCCAAGTAAATAATTAGTTTTGGTAAAACTTATTGAAGCATGCTTTTAATTTTTGTAGCTGACGATCAATCGCCAAGATTACTGTATATACTGAACGAAATCCTTTTCAAAAGGCTTCAAATTACCTATACAGTAACCGATAACTACGATTATTTTATGCGCTCCCACATGCCTAAAATAAATTACTCGAGCAGTTATATTCCCGATTGTGTTAATATTCCCTCACATACTTTATTATACCAAGAAAACATACGTAAAATTGAAATTGAGGTAACTCCTAAAGAGAAATTTCAATTTACTTTTTTCAATATTCCTTTCGATTTTTCAAAATTTATAGAAACACCCAAACAACATATTCCTTTTGATATTTTCAGTGCCTCCTTTTATTTATTAAGTCGTTACGAAGAATACATTGTTCCCAAATTTGATAACCATCAACGATTTAAGGCTGAAGAAAGTTTGGCTTATAAACACCATTTTCTTCAAATTCCATTGGTAGATATTTGGGCCATGGAGTTGGGTAACATCATTCAAAAACAATATCCCGAAATAAATTATACCCTTAGTGAATACCACGAAATCCATAGTTTTGATATTGATTTTGCATACAAATACAAAGGTTTAAGTAAATTTAGGTTTTATAAAAAAGCACTTGGAAACATGCTTCGTTTTAACTTTTCTGAATTAATAAAACATATAAGCATTAAATTTCCCATGGGCGTTCATCCTTCCTATCATGCTAGCACCATTAAACAAATGCTGCAAAACGAAACAAATGTTTTAAGTAAAATTTCAAATCAACCAATTGAAAATAGCCGTTTTCATTTCCTGAAATTTAAATTACCCAACAGTTATAATTACTTGATCGAAACCAATATTTTATATGATTATAGCATGGCTTACGCCAATAAAATTGGCT
>Ga0114967_10005155_pt1 | contig 10395 bp, 7 predicted proteins | sample M_130628_MF_Meta_FD_92639 | JGI IMG/M metagenome (GOLD analysis project Ga0114967, IMG submission 92639) | Freshwater microbial communities from Lake Montjoie, Canada to study carbon cycling - M_130628_MF_MetaG | ecosystem: Environmental > Aquatic > Freshwater > Lake | place: Lake Montjoie... | reverse complement strand
GGCGTCTATTTCCATAAATCTGTGATTATCAGTCATATCCGTGCCATTTGCCTTCGGCTGTCTCCGCTGCGCTCCGGCTGTGGCCGGTCAGCGTCCTTTTTAGGTTTCACGTGCTGTTCCCCCACTCTTAAGCCAAACGTGGTGCAAAATCCGGCGGTGGAACGCAATTGCATCCTTTTCCCCATCGCGTAAGCATCGCGTGCCGCACCTTTTTCCTTTTTTAATGACCCGAGCCATCCTCACCGCCGCTACCGCTCTCGCCTGCTGCTCCCCCGCCATGGCAGAAGACTTTTCCTTTGAAGCCGTCCGCGCCCTCGCCAAAAGCCGCGCGGCGGTTGCCTTCGTGGCCCCGGCAGATGACCTCGCAGACTTTTGGAAAAACCTCACCTACGACCAGCACCGCGACATCCGCTTCAAGATGGACGAGGGACTCTGGGCGGCGGACAAAAAACCATTCTCCATCGACTTCTTCCACCCCGGCTGGACCGCGAAAAAATCCGTCAAACTCTACGAAGTCGACGGGGCCGAACCCAAGCCGCTGTTCTTTGACCGCAGCCTCTTCGACTACGGCAAACAACAAATCCCCAACGGCATTCCCTCCCCTCCCGGATATGCCGGCTGGCGCGCCCGCACCCACCTGAATTCCGCCGACTACATGGACGAATTCCTCGTCTTCCTCGGTGCCAGTTATTTCCGCAGCATCCCCGCCAAGGCCCCCTACGGTTTGTCCGCCCGGGCGATCTCCCTTAATAGCGGCCTGCCTGGGGTGCCCGAGGAGTTCCCTGACTTCCAAAGCTTCTGGCTCAAAACCCCGCAGCCGCTGGATAAATCCCTCACCACCTGGGCGCTCCTGGATGGGCCCAGTGTTTCCGGAGCCTATCAATTTATCGTGACCCCCGGCCCGGAAACCGTGATGGAAATCGAAGCCGAGATCACCCTGCGCCAACCGGTCCAGCAGCTCGGCCTGGCTCCGTTTTCCAGCATGTTCTGGTTTGGCGAACTCACCCATCCCCGCGCCTATGACTTCCGTCCGGAGGTGCATGACAGCGATGGCCTGCTGATGGAATTGAGCACGGGGGCCAAACTCTTCCGTCCCCTCGACCACACTCCGGACCAATTCCGCCACTGCGTTTTCACCCTCGAAAACGCCCAATCCTGGTCCCTGCTCCAGCGCGACCGCTCCTTCACCTCCTATCAGGACGTCGAAGCCCACTATCACGACCGGCCCAGCGTCCGCGTCGAGCCCCTGGAAGGCTTCGACAAGGGCCAGCTCCATCTCATTGAGATGCCCACGACGGATGAGACAAATGACAACGTCATCCTCGTCTTCGAGCCGGATCCCAAGCCGGAAACCGGCAAGCCCTTCCACTTCAAATACCGCCTGATCTGGCAGCGCGACCCCGCCCCCTCCGGTCTCTTCGCCGTCAAGGACACCCGCTACGGCCATCCCGTCCAAAAGCCCGGCCAACTGCTCTTCACCATCGACTTCGCCAAACCCCTCGCCGCCGAAAAAAAAGTGGGAGACCCAAAATGGGATGACATCACCGGCTGCAAGCCCGTCGTCACCACCAACAATCCCGCCGTCAAAATTCTCCACACTGACATCACTGACCTCAGCATGGCCAACGTCGACAGCCTGCCCCTCGAAATGGGCCGCAACCCCGGGGTCCACATGCCCCAGGTGCTCCGCGCCTTCTTCGTGCTTGAACCCCCGGCCGACCTCCGCGACCTCGACCTCACCTGCGAACTGCAAAACGCCGAGGGCAAAGCCATCAGCGAACGATGGCTCTATCTCTGGAAAAAACCCTGAAGCCTGACCACCCCGCGTCCTTCCCTACGACCCCGGATCCTGACCCGATGCCTGAGCCCCAGCCACCCACCGCCGCCCCGGCGTCCCTGCCTCATCTGGTCAGCTTGTGCGGCACCTGGCTGAAGCCTGAAATGCAAAGCCTTTACCGGCAGGTGATCCATCTGAAACGCTATCACAACACCGTCCTGACCGAGCAGATCCAGAATGCCGGGCGCTTTCCCTTTGATCCCGTGCTCCTGATGGAGCGGCAGCCCCGGCCCCGGCCCAAGGGCAATTTCATCCTCCGCTTTTGGTATAAGCACATCGTCAAACAATGGCCGCCGCCCCGTGCGATCACCCGCTGTGCGGAATTCTTCCCCTATAATCTCCCAGCTCTGCTGCGCAGTTGCCGCACGGACCTGGTCCACGTCTACTACGGGCATAAAGCGGTCAAATACCTCGACATGATCAAGGCCTGGGGCGGTCCCTTCCTTGTTTCATTCCACGGCGTGGATGTCGTCAAGTTCACCAGCGATCCCGCCTATGTGAAAAACCTCCAGCGTGTTTTCGCGGAAGCCCGCCTCATCCTCGCCCGCAGTCAATCCCTTCTGGATGGCCTGAAAGCCCTCGGCTGCCCGGAGGAAAAACTCCGGCTCAACTACACTCCGATTCCCCTCGACGCCTTTCCCGCCAGTGTCCGCAGCCAGCCGCTCAATGGCTCCTGGCGCATCGTCCAGGCCTGCCGCCTGATTCCCAAAAAAGGTCTCTTCACCACCCTGGAGGCTCTGCGCCTCGTGGTTCCGCTCTATCCGAAGCTCAAATTCCTCCTCTGCGGCACCGGTCCGATCCGGAACGAACTCCTCAAAAAACGCGACGTCCTGGGCCTCACGGACCATGTGGAGATTCTCGGCTGGATGGATCAGCCACGCCTTCTCAGTCAATACCAGCGCGCCCACGTATTTCTCCACCCCAGCGAACTCACGGACACCTCCGACCAGGAGGGCATTCCCAATTCCATGCTTGAAGCCATGGCTACCGGCCTGCCGGTCATCGCGACCCATCACGGCGGCATTCCTGAAGCCGTCACCCATGGAGTGGATGGCCTCCTCGTCCCGGAACGCTCCCCGCAGGAACTCGCCGATGCTATCCTGACCCTTTTCCGCGACCCTGCGCTGCTCACCCGGCTCTCCACTGCGGCCCCGCAAACTGTCCGCGCCCGCTTTGGCCTGGAATCCAGCATCAGCCGGCTGGAAGACTGCTATGACGAAGCCCTCGCTGGAACATCCAGCGAAACAGAAAACTGAACCTGCGGCGTTCCCGCAGAGATCGAACAGAAAAGCACTCCCGCTGGTCGCATCTGCTGATCACCAGCCCTTTGCTTTCTGTGAAATCCCCCGTCTTCCTTCCCAATCCTCCGGCAAATCAAAAGCTCATCCGCTGGGCTGCGTTCAGTTTCATCGCCGGATGCCTGGGCATGATCGTGATCGCGGACTGCGGGAAAGGGCCGCAGTGCTGGGGATTTCTCAACGTCATTCCTTACAGTGATAAAATAGGCCACCTTTTCCTCATCGGCACCCTCACCCTGTTGTGCCATTCCGCTTTCCCGCCCCGCCACCAGCGGCGCTACCTATGGCTTTTCACCCGGACCAGCCTGATCATCCTCACGGTTATTTCCCTGGAGGAAGCCGCCCAGGCCTTCATCCCCTCCCGCACCTGTGATTTGGGGGACTGGCTGGCGGATTTGGCTGGGCTCCTCGCCGGACAAACCATGGCGCTTTGTTTTTTTCCGGCAGCTGCAAGATTCCGGAAATAAAATGCGATACCGGGAGTGAACCCGATTTCACTCCCATGCCTTCCCTACGTTATCCAATTGCTGCTCTGCTCCTGCTGACCGGGGCCGCCCCGGCTCAGGTCCTCCAACCCGCCACCATCACCGTCACCGCCGGATTCAGCAATCCGGCGGGCTCCGTCCGCTCCCGGCTGGAAAATGCCTCCGGGCCAGGAATCATCCAGGCCAGCGCCCTTGGCGTGAGCCTGGAAAGCCCCCCACGCACCGCCGACACAGGCTGGCAAAATTCAGCTTCACGCCTTTCCAATGGGCTGCCGCTCACGGTCGATGCCGCCGGTTCTCCTGGCTGGCGCGTTTATGCCACACTCAATCTGGAGCACTACGGCCAGCAGTTTATATTCGGCCCCTCCGGGGATATTCCCACCATCCCGGGCGGCAGTTTCACTCATAACTTCAGCACCTCGGCCAGCATTGTTGATATCACCTTCAGCCAACCAGTAACGGGCGGGGTAGCGATCATCAGCTCTCCGGATGGATCCCTCGGAATTGGCCAGTTGAGCTTTCCTGCGGGCAACCGGGTTGAGATGGTGGTGCCAGGGGCGACACCGCTGCGGATCAAGCTGGCCGTCGAAACCGGCAGCGGAGGCACCGCCGGTTCGCAGCGCCGGGTGGAATTCACCCTGGACACCTGGACCGGTGCCGGCGGCGTAGCGGCGGACCAGATCGTCCCCGTTGATCTAACTATCCCGCCGCCCGCAGCCCTGGCTTCACTCACGGGCACCTTTGATATCAGCGGCGAATCCGAACTGGCGACCACCCTGTTTGCGACCTATTTCAGCCCAACCTTTCCTGGCTACGGCACCTGGATCCGCACTCAGACTCTCCCGGGCGATCCAGCATCCGGGCCCTTCTCGCTGAACAACCTGACCCCTGCGGCAGCTGGACAGTATGGCGTCCAGGCCACGACTTTTCTCAAGCGCACCTTGCCCTCCGGGAACAAAGCCACACAATTTCTGAGTCCACGCCTGATCCTGAGCGGCGTGCCAGCTGTTCCCGGCTCCCTGGGCACCACTCTGGCAATGAGTCCGGGCTACGTCCGTGGTCAGTTGCGGCTTTCCGGCCCGACGGCAGAAGCCGGGCGCACCCCTATTCTCTCGCGAATCGCCACGGCCGCCGATGCCGATGCCAATGGCGACGGGGTGCCGGATGGCGGAGGGGATCCCAACGCCTGGCTCAACGAATCCACTGTCTATTCCCGCACCGTGGCCGACCAGTCCGGTTATGGCGGCTCTGCCTTCCAGCTGATGGAGCGCAGCTATACGGCTCCTGACGCGGTGTGCGAATACGAACTCGCCCTGACCAATCCCTCCAATGCCGCTGCGGCCTGGACCGCGCCCTCGCCCCGGCTGTTCATGAACAACCCGCTCACCACCGAGGCGGAATATTTCAATACCAGCTATTCCCTCATCCGGAACGGAGCCCCGGATGTGAACGTCAGCCCCGGCAGCTCCACCACCAGCGATGCGACCCTGAACATGGGGGAAGTCATCCTGACCCTCCGCTCTTCCAGCCCAACCGTGAACATCTGGCAGCCGCAGCTCCAATATCCCAGCGGCCTGACCGCCGCTCCGGCCAACCTGATTGGCGTGGAAGCCGTGCGCATCTACGGCTGGCCAACAACTTCTGCCGAAGCCGGCCAGCGCGCCAGCCTGCGCACGCTGCTGCCGGCCGGCACCTATACCCTGCGCCCCACAGTAAGGACGGTTTCCTCCGGCAACCCTGGATCCGCCACGCTGGCCCCCTTCACTATCACCGTTCCACCCCGCGGCCGGGTGGTGGCAGACAATGGCGTCGCCTTGAATGCCAACGTCCCCATTTGCGTGGGTGCCGGCGGAGCTTCTGTGAATGGCGCGGTCAATTCCGATGGGGCCGCCGTCACTTCGATCAAATTCAGCGTGGATGGGGCCGGGGCGAATGAGGCGCTCTTCGTGCCCGGCGTGGATCCTCTCTACAGTTTCACCCTGCCCGCCGGCCTGGCCGCCGGGAACCATCAGGTAACCGTGACCGTCTCCACGGCCGACGGACGAACTGCCAGCACCACCCAACAGTTTGAGCGGGACGTCACTTCACCTGTCATCACCGCTCCGGAGAATATTCTGGCTGAGTCCCCTATCGGTGGCAAGGTCGTGAACTACCCGGCTCCGGCCGCCAGTGATAACTGCCATTCCGTCTCCGTGATTTGCAATCCTCCCAGCGGCAGTCTCTTCCCTCTGGGCACCACCATTGTCACCTGCACTGCCGTGGACGCTTCCGGCAACACCGCCAGCGATTCCTTTAAAATCACCCTCGTCCAGCCCTGTCCTCCACCCGTGCGCAGCCATCAGTTTGCGGGCAATGCCGACAGCCATTTCACCCATCCTGACAAGGCATCCTACCACGGGTCAGTGCCCATGACCATCGCCGCATGGGTGAAACGCAGTGATGCCACCCGCTGCGAAACCATCATCTCCCAGAACTATCAAAACTCCTTCTGGTTTGGCTTTTGCCCCAAACTCCGCTTCTACCGCGCCGGAGGAGCTTCCGCCGACGCTGACCTGGAAGTGCCGGAGAATCAGTGGACCCACGTGGCTGTCAGCTACGACGGTGCTGTGGCCCGGTTTTACCTCAACGGCCAGCCGGCGGGCACCAGAGCGTTGGCCAGTTCCGGCACCGGTAGCCCGGGTCCGGTCACCATCGGAGCGGACTTCACTGAGGGAGGATCCAACTACACCTTCAAAGGCCATCTTGACGAAATTCTGATTTTTGGAAGGGCTTTGAGCCCTGGTGAGCTGACATTAATCGGTGATGCGGAAAGACGCTCCGGACTCGCCCTCCTCTCGACCTTTGGCTCAGGCGGACGCACCGAAGATTTGAGTGGATCGATGGGGGTTTCCGGTCCTGCCGCCCCCTTGCCGCAGACCGAAGGCATCCTGCCAAAATATCTGGTGATCCCGCAGACCTCCCATCCCATCGGCATCAACGGCACCATCGATGCCACGGAATATGAAGGCGCCGAACAAATGGTGCTGCGCTATCAAGCCGGTCCTGCCGTGCGGGACGCCATCGCCCGGCTGGTCTACCGGGATGAACTTGACGACAAAGCCCTCTACATCGGCATCAGCGGCCTGCGGGACACCATCGCCCCCTGGCCGCGCTCCCAGTCCTTTGTTTCCGTTTATTTCCAAATGGATCCCACCTCCTCCATCGGGCCACCCCTCAGCACGGACTTCCGCTTCAGCCGCCGGCTGGATGGCACCAACGCCCCTGGCTTCACCCCGGTTGGTTTTGAGCGCGGGGACAATGTGGGCAACTTCGCCCCGCTGCTGCCCGGGGATCCTCTCAACTCCGCCCCCGCTCCCTTCGGCATCATCGGGGCCGGTGGCGATACCATGGAGTTCCGCTTTGACCTGAGCACCCTCGGCGGGGATTGGAAGAAAGCCCTCCGGCTCAGCCTCGCCCACCACTGGATTTCCGGATTGGGTGTGGACGCCAATGCCCCGACGGCCTCGGCTTTCAACGATCCCTTCTCATGGTCCGACGTCTTCTTCGCCGGCCAGCCTCCGAAACTGGACTACTTTTTCACCGGCGGCAGCTTCAACCTCTCCTGGCAAGACCCCGGCTGCGGGCTCATCCTCGAACGCAGCCTGAACCTGACCCCTGCCCCGTGGACCCCCGTGCCCTCGACGCCTGTGCTGAACTACCGCGAAAATATTTTCCATGAGGCCACCTTTGATATCACCAGCGCCCAGCGTCAGTTCTTCCGGCTGCGGCAGCCTTAGCCGGTTGGCTTGTGCAAAGCCATTCAGGATCGTGTTAACGGTAAACCTCCCCTTCACGGGGCTCCTTTCCCTGCGGCATGACCAGCCGGACCAGACTCAGGACAAGTCCGACTGCACGACCGAGCGGCGTTCGCGGTTCCCCAGCAGGCGGGCTTGCTTCACGACGGCCTCCACGCCTTCCTCGAAGCGGTAACTCGCACAATTCGGACAGGTATGGGTCTTCATGAGAACGATGGAATCGCAACCTTGGCAAATCTTGTAATTTGAGGGGTTTTTAACGATCTTATCGGCCTGTTTGGCGCGGTCCGGGGGTGAATCAGCAAGGGTTGACATGTTTGTCACACTATCGCCGCAGGAGCCGGAAATTCAACTTTTTTCCCAGATTGCCCTGAAGTTCTGCTGCAACGGGGTGCCTTGGTGGAGGATGATAGAGAAATCATGCTCAATTCCCTGCTGTGCCATAATTTTCAAGCCCCGCAGCGCAAGGCCGCGCGCAGCATCCCCGCCCCGCCTGCGGCAAAGAGCAGCGGCCACCATAAGGTGTAGAACGCGGCCCTGGTGGAATGTTCCAGCACCGCTTCGGACGGATTCGCGGGATTCACCAGCGCCTGCACCTCCGTCCCCGGCGCATAGCCGGCGGCAGTCGCCTCGGCCTTCTCGCGGTGGGGGCTCGGCCCTTCGATCCGGCGCACTTTGCTGCCATGATACACCTGACCTTCAAACGTATAACGATACTCCACTTCCGCCTGCCATTTCTCCGGATCATTCTCGCTGAATTTTGACATATTTACCCCGGAGACCAGCACGGTGGCGGGCACGGGGGTCCAATGCCGGGTGATCATCGCCCGCTCTCCCGCCTGCCAAAGCCACCAGGTAAAAGCCAGGCCCAGGGCAATCAGAAACACGCCCACCGATCCCAAAAACCACCGGGCGGGCACAGAAGAACGGGTCACAGCAAACATGGAAAAAGGCACTCCCGCACAAGCCGGAAGCAGAAGAAAGGGGATTTCCCGAACTACGTGGCGAAGGGCTTCTGAAACAAGGCATTCCAGACTTTTCGCGGAATATCCCCCTTCTGCCGCACGTAGGATCCTGCGATGCGCCCCCCCGCTGCTGTCTTTCCGCCCCACCTGTCCCTGCCCCTGCTGCTTCTCATCGTCCTGCGGCTGCCCGCTCTGGCCGGGGCGGAGGCCACGTGGAAGGAACAGGTTTGGCCGGTCATTCAGACCTACTGCATCGGTTGCCACGATGCCGAATCCCAAAAAGGGGGCATTGATCTCGCTTCCCTGCAGGCCTTGCCCCAGGCCCGGGCCGCCCTGCGCCTCTGGTGGCGGGCGCGGGATCAATTGGAATCCGGCCAGATGCCGCCGCCCCGAAAAGACCAGCCTGACGCCGATCAAAAGCAAATTCTCCTGACCTGGATCTCGGACAATGAAACCTTCCTGCGCAGCGGCAAAGTCCTGGATCCCGGCGAGCGCCGCCTGCGCCGCCTCAACCGCACCGAATACGCCACCGCCCTGCGCGACCTGCTGGGCGTGCCACCAGAGCTGATCAAGGACACCTTCGCCGAGGAAGGGGCCGGTGGGGAAGGCTTTGATAACGTCGGCGACACCCTCTTCATTCCACCCGTGATGGCAGAGCAATACCTCTCCGCCGCCGAAACCGCCCTCACCGAAGTCTTCGCCAAACCGGAACTGAAAGCCCGTCTCCTTTCCAGCCCCCCTACGCCAGAGCGCGGTCCCGCCGCCGCCACGCGCCTGACCCTCACCAAAATTCTCCGCCCGGCCTTCCGCCATACCCTCCAGGAGGAAACCCTCGCCCCTTATTTGAATCTCGCCGCCCAGCGCCAGGCCCGCGGCGGCACCTGGGAAGACGGCGTGCGCCTCGCCATCAAAGCGGCCCTTTGTTCCCCGGATTTCCTGCTGCTCAGCGAAGCCGATCAAACCGTGCCGCTCTGGCCGGTGACGGGCCCGGAGCTGGCCACCCGGCTGAGTCTCTTTCTCTGGTCCTCTGTTCCCGACGATATCCTGCTGGACGCCGCCGCAGCGGGTCAATTGCAGGACCCCGCCCAGTTCGAAGCCCAGGTCCGCCGCATGCTGGCCGATCCCCGGGCCCTCGCCCTTGCCCGCAATTTCGCTGGCCAGTGGCTGCAATTCGAAAAAGTGCTCCTCGCCGATCCCGACCGTTCCCGCTATCAATTCAGCGGCGAAACCCGCCAGCTCCTCTACGACGAAGCCCTGCGCTTTTCCGATCACCTTCTGCGCGGCGGGGGTTCCCTCCTCGACATTCTTTCCAGCGACTACGCCTGGCTGAATGAAACCCTCGCGGTCCACTATGGCATTCCCCATGTCACCGGCCCGGAAATCCGTCAGGTGCCTCTCGGCAACGGTCTCCGCGGCGGAGCCCTCGGCCTCGGTGCCGTGCTCACCACCACCTCCCTGCCGCGCCGCACCAGCCCCGTGCTGCGGGGAAAATGGATCCTGGAACAACTGCTGGGCACCCCACCTCCCGCCCCACCGCCCAACGTCGGCACCATTCTGGAGAACGACCAGAAAATCACCCACCCCACCATCCGTCAGGAACTGGAAGCCCACCTCCGCCGCGATGACTGCCGCGCCTGCCACGCCCGCATGGACCCGCTGGGCTTTGCGCTGGAAAACTTCGATCCTGTGGGCCGCTGGCGGGAAAAGCTCAACAACCAGACCCTCGACACCAGCGGCACCCTGCCGGATGGCCGTCACTTCGCCGGCCCGGCGGAACTGAAGCAGATTCTCCTGTCAGAAAAGGACCGCTTCGCCCGTAATCTGGCGGTGAAGCTGCTGTCCTACGCCCTCGGACGCAGCATCGAAGCCTACGACCTGCCCACCCTCTCCAAACTGGAATCCAGCCTGCACACCACCAACTTCCAGGCCTTTCCCCTCATCCTCGAAATCTGCCGCAGCCTGCCCTTCACCCACCGCCGCCTCACCCCCATCCCCATCCCTGCGGAATAAGACATG
>Ga0114967_10005152_pt1 | contig 10401 bp, 8 predicted proteins | sample M_130628_MF_Meta_FD_92639 | JGI IMG/M metagenome (GOLD analysis project Ga0114967, IMG submission 92639) | Freshwater microbial communities from Lake Montjoie, Canada to study carbon cycling - M_130628_MF_MetaG | ecosystem: Environmental > Aquatic > Freshwater > Lake | place: Lake Montjoie... | reverse complement strand
TCTATCAAAATAAAATTAGCGTCTTAATAAAAATATAAATTCATATTTAAATAATAATCAATTATTCGATTATTATATTTTATTTAATGATTATTATCATCTAAAAGATTTTTTCCATAAATTATATATATATATATCATAATATATATATACCAATTATTTTCATATAATGGCTCTATTATAAAACACTAGTTCGGAACCATATAAAGTTTAGAGCAGTTCAATATTAATTATTATATTTAATAATAATTAACATCAATCTAAAACTTTTTCATATAATGACTCCATTATAAAACACTAATTTGAGTCATATAATATTTATAGCAGAACAATCTTAATTAATATATAACTTTATTATTTACATCTATATAATGCTATTTAATATAATGGCTTAATTATAAAACTGTTTGAACACAATATAATGGATTATTTAGATTGGTTAAATCTTAATTAACATCTATCGAATGCTCCATAATATAATGACTTCATTATAAAACACAAGTTTAATACCATATAATGGATCATTTAACACGGTTCAATCTTAAATAATATAAAACTTTATTATTTACATCTATATAATGCTCTAATATATAATATATAAATAAAAAATTGAACCAATGTAAAATAATTTGTAACTATATTTAGTAACAATGATGTGACAATTTATTTAGAAATGATATTACTTGATTATTGACTGACTGAAAAATAAATAAAAACTGGAAAATAAAAAAATGGACCGATACTATAGTATATTTATATATCTGTTAAAAAATCATCAATATCAACATTTACAATTTTTATACTCACAATACCATCCAATAAAAAGGTGTAAATGCAAATTTACATATAATAAAACAAATTGACTTAATAGATGGTTCATAATGAGAAAACTGTTAAAAATGTTAAGTTATGATTTGTTATATTCAAATTGCGTAAATTAAGATCTTATAGTATTTTTTTCTTGCTAGTGAGAAAAAGTAGTTTTCCAAATTATAGCTATTTATCGACTATTTTATGTATACATATAATTAAAAACAAAAATACATCAATAATTTAGAAAATTTATTAAAAGTTTAATAGATAAATAAAGATAAAAAAAATCTATATTTGTCTATTAAACTTTTAACAGGTTAACATTGTGGTAAAATTATCATTTGTGGTGAAACTTTCAGACCAACAACAAAAACTGGAAACAAATCAATAAAACATCGACTGGAAACAAAATTAATAAAAACATCGACTGGAAACAAAATTAATAAAAAATCGACTGGAAACAAATCAAAAAAATCAAAAAAAGATACAAAATATTACTATATTAATCACTGCCCTGTCATATTCATAACATTTACATTTTGTTGCAGATAATGGGCGCATTACTCGAGTTCAAGTTTCGAGTCAGATTACTGTGCATCATCATCACTATGCCGACCATCGCCATCATCATCACTATGCCGACCATCGCCATCAACAGAACCATCCAGACCATCCCGACCATCATAAATGTAATCATCTTCATGATCATCGTTTCCATCAAGAACAGATGAACCTTCGTGTTTAACTGCATCGGGATCCAACTGTTCAGGATCACTATCCTGTATCTGTTGCTCTGCGCCGGGGTACAACTTTAGATACTGCGCCCACTCGTCGCGCGTCTCCTGTAGGATGATTTCACTACCACACTGACACTTGACGTCATCAATATGAATACCTTGAGGGCGTCTTGTTGGAGAACAAAACATCTCCACAGATATCCTATCTGGATGTTCACTCGCGAATTTCGATGTTTGGTCACAATAATACACTGTCATTTGTTCAATAACAGATATTTCGTGTTGCAGCGACTCAATTAACGATTGCGCCGTTCTTAGCCACTCCCACTTATTTGCCAGGCTTTCATCTCGGTGAATTAATTTTCCCATTCTGTGAAAGCGAATACCCACTAAATCCGGAGATGTAAGCTTACCCTCATGAACGACGACGTCTTTTAAACTTTGTTTGTTTAAACTAGCTGCAGACTGCTCGGCAAAATACCTCGTGTGCCAATCGAGGTTCAAGAGTAAGGGCTGCACCTCTTCAAGCAAATAGCAGTAATCAAATTGCCACTTCCAGAGTGCGGCGAGTAGGAATTTCCCATCTATTCCATCGCCAAAAGATTGTGGAACCAACCCCAATCTTTGTTTTAGTTGTGCGAAAGACCATTTTAGTCTCCGCAGTTCTCCACTGAAAAATTTTGCGAGCTCATCAGGCATGCGAGCGCCAAATCGCCGCTTGTTTTCCGCCATATCAGCGACACTCATTTTTTCCGTTTTTGCTTGATATAAGATTGAATTATTTATGGATATCATATATAAAAATATATTCAATTATTTTGTTATATATTGAATTAATATATTAAATAACTAAAACATCATTTTGTTGTGGAGTATGTATGACGACATTTTATACATAAAAATAAAAAAACTAGAAAATAAACACTGGAAAAAATACCAAAAAATTGGAAAATAAACACTGGAAAAAATCTGAAAATAAAAACTGGAAAAAATTTGAAAATAAAAACTGGAAAAAATAACAAAAAACTGGAAACAATAATCAAAAATAAATTATTACCATTTAATACAATATAGCATCGTCACACATAAAAAGACGAGGGTCGACAAGTCCGTGCTGTGAGGGGCAAGATTTATTTTTACAATCCCCGTATATTGTGAAGTTTTCACACATCTTAAATTCCCGTGGATGAACGTGAGACCATTTGCAAACAACGCTTGAACAGTCAAAATGTGGACAGATTGGTTGAACAGGTGGGTTTCCATGGTAATCAGGACACTTGTCGCCCTTTTCACAGAATGACCAATGATTATGGCACACTTCCGGTGGCTTGTCCGGATCTCCTGGACTTTTTATGATACCATGAAGGACTGGTTTTTCCGACTTTCCATTACAGCTCCCACGCCAGCACTCCACACACATTTTCGGTATCATATTTCTCGTGTCGATGATAGAAACTTGCTTCTCCACTGAGTTCTTTTGCACCTCAGCAAGTTGTTGCTTCTCTTTAGCAAGAGCTAGCTGCTGAATGGAAAAAGCCTGCTGCTGTTCAGCAAGTTGTTGCTTCTCTTTAGCAAGAGCCTGCGCTTCTTCAGCAAGAGCCAGCTGCTGAATGGAAAGAGCATGCTGCTGTTCAGCAAATTGTTGCTTCTTTTTAGCAAGAACTCCATACTCTTCGAAAAAGTATTTCGTCCCCTCACTAATTGCATGCTGCTGATCAACAAGTTGTTGCTTCTCCTCAGCAAGAGCCTTCTGACCATCAGCAAGTAGTTCTATCTTTGTATCATACGCCATTCTCAGGCGACTAAACGTTGTCCATAGCGCGTCAAAATTACCATGGAGGTATCCAAGCAGCTGCATTAAAACTACCACGTTTTTTTGTTGTTCCTCTTCAGCAGATGTGGTCGATTTATCGAACAGATCAATTGCTGATTTAAATTGTTCATCAAATTGTTTTTTTTGAAGATAAAAAATGTGAGCTTGGACGTTGAAAGGTCCAGCCATTTTTGCTTCTTGGTCGGTGAAAGATTTAGCCATTTTCGCTCGTTTATTTCTTAGAATAATTGAGAGACTTCGAAGGACATCATATGTAAACATTTTTTCAATTTTTTATATATTAAAACAATATATTAAACAACTAAAATGTCTAATGTGCTCAACTTCCTATAAAATAAAGCACTAGTTATAATTATTACAAATATATTATATAATAAAATTATGGTCTAAATAATAGACGAATATACGCAAAAATAAAAAAATAATTAGAAAACGTAAAATTAGTAAGCAAAAACTGGAAACAAAAAACTGGAAACAAAAAACTGGAAACGAAAAACTGGAAACGAAAAACTGGAAAACAAAATAAGAATATTTCTTGATACAATTATTAGTTTCACTCAATCAGCCGAAGAAGCAGCATGCATCACTTCATCTTTATTTAAAAAATACAATGCTCGATATACTTCATTTTCAAATACTAACTTACTTTCTAGCATATTGTGAAGCTCTTGAACTTCAAGTTCATCAATCAATATTTTTATGATTTTTTCAGCCATTTTTTTGACACGAGGATCATCATGTGAACATATTATTTGAAATAGCACATTTTCAATCATTTCTGTGGCTTGTTCAACAGCCAAATTTCGAAGTGAAAAACGGCTGATGAAAGGAATCTGATTGGGAGGATTCAGCAACATAAATAGCTGCTTTTGATTACGTAGCAGCTCCTGTTGAACTTTCTGAATTTGTATTTCTAATTGCTGTAATAGTATTACAAGCATATCCTTATTTGGATGAGCATACAACTGAGACTGGAGATCAATACTGAGAGCTTCTAATCGCTCCAGCAGCTGCTTAATGTCATCGATTGTACTATTTAATTGTTCCATGTTTATATATATATAATAGATATTGCAAGAATGAAATATAAAACAATATAAAATTTCAATTATTTCTTACTTGTTTTATAAAAAATTTAACACATTAGGTAATACAGATTGATCGAGTAATAACAAAAAAATACTACCTAAAACTGGAAAGAAATAAAAAATAAAATGATACTGAGTCTTCGACTGAACTGGTAAATAATAAAAAAATAAAATGAGACTGAGACTCAGACTGGCACTGGAAAAGGATAAAAAAGATACTACTACACTGGAAAAGAATAAAAAAGATACTACTACACTGGAAAATAATAAGAACTGAAAAACAGATAAAAATTACAAAAATAATAAAATACAAGCAACAAAATATATAGAACATATTTTGTTCTAATGCAACCTATGTTGGCGGTATCATCTGTTGTATCTGCTGCATCATTTGCTGCATCATCTGCTGCATCTCCTGCATCATTTGCTGCATCATTTGCTGCATCATCTGCTGCATCTGCTGCATCTGCTGCATCTGCTGCTGCATCTGATGCATCTCCTGCATCATCTGCTGCATCTGCTGCATCATCTGCTGCATCTGCTGCTGCTGCATCATCTGGTGCTGCATCTGCTGCTGCTGCATCATCTGGTGCATAACTCCATCGGGTTCTTTACTTGGAACTACGTACCGTAGCCCAGGTTCATAGGGATCTTCATCTGCATCTTTGACGACGCAAGCAGCATAAGTACAAAATGCTGACCGCGGCATCCCATCATGTGTGATTCCATTGAGCCCATTGTGGGATCGAATACTCCTAATTGGATCTACGCACGATTGTCCCGGTTCGCAGGGATTTTCATCTGTGTATTTATCGTGGACGTGAGCAGCAGAAGTACAACCCGCCGACTGCGGCATCCCATCATATTTGATTCCATTGAGCCCATCGTGGGATCGAATACTTCTAATTGGATCTACGCACTGTTGTCCAGGTTCGAAGGGAACTTCATCAGTGTGTTTATGGGGGGCGTGAGCAGCAGAAGTACAACACATCAGCTTATCAACTAAGTGTAAGTCCTTTAACGCTTTATTAACGCAACTGTCTCGTATATGTTCAAACACGAGAATATTGTAAAGCTTATTAAGGTCATTTTCATCAAGCAACCGCAAAACAATGTTGCCAGCATTTTCAACAACCTTTTGGTTTTTAGAAGCACTCAGCTTTTTTAGAAGCTCTTCCTGAATCATTTTTTGCTGCTGTTCATAACTCAAACTTTTTAAAAAGTCCAAACAAAGAGGAGACCCATCTTGAACCGATCTTGTTAGGAGAAGTTCGAGCTGTTCTTGTTTTAGCTGCAACTCTTCCTTCAACCTATGAAATTCACCTTCACAATGTGATTCTTGAGAGGGCGAATTGTGTCTGAAACGGAAATCGCCTAACGCGAGTTCCCTCAATCTATCTTTGACTGCTTCAATTTGTTCTGTAAGCATACACAGTATAGGATCTGACATGTTCGTTTCTTTTTTGATATATACTGATCATCTATAAAAAGAAATATAATAAAAAAAATTTTCAATTTTTTGTATATAATGTATTTTAAAATATAATTGAAATTTTTTTTTATTATAGGTTCTTTTATAGAAGCATATTACATATCAAAAAAAACGTATAAAATTGACCATCGTACAAAAAACATTGAAATGGACCATCGTACAAAAAACAGAAATAGGGCGTATCGCGCATTAAACGAAAACAACAACCCAGAAGAAATAGCCAGATATGAGAACATGCTGTATTTACTCCAGGTGACAGCTGGTGAGTTCCCGATTGAGAATCTTACTTGGCAGGTTTTGGTATGCGCATTAGATTGCTATCCCATTGCCGTATTGTCGATGCTGGAAAGATCTGGTAGTGAAGAAATATGTAACTACCAAAGGTGTTTTTCATGCAACGCCTTTGTTTGGTTAAATCTTTTTAAATTTGCTCCGGGGGTATATAAAAAGGTCTGCCGCTTCACGTGTGGTGAAGGACTCTTTTTAGAAATAGTGAGATACTATTTTGGTGAGAATCTAACTCATCCTTTATTTGTATATTACGAACATCAAAGATTTCAGGAGTTTCTTGAAGCGGTCGTCAAAAATTTTCCGATGGTCCTGGAATTAAGCAGAGTTCGCGGACTTTTAACTCAGAGTGATTCCTGCGTGATGCAACAGCAGCCAATTGTTGCTGCTGCTGCTTCTGATGTTATGGACAGCCAATTGTCAACATTGCAATCATCGTCAAATGTTCATGATGTTGACAATTGGCTGTCAGAATTGCTGGAATCGCCTGATTATGATTTAACTCAGAGTGATTCCTGCGTGGTGCAACAGCAGCCAATTGTTGCTGCTGCTTCTGATGTTATGGACACTCAAATGTCAACATTGCAATCATCGTCAAATGTCCATGGTGCTGACAATTGGCTGTCAGAATTCCTGGAATCGCCTGATTATGATTTAACTCAGAGTGATTCCTGCGTGGTGCAACAGCAGCCAATTGTTGCTGCTGCTGCTTCTGATGTTATGGACACTCAAATGTCAACATCGCAATCATCGTCAAATGTCCATGGTGCTGACAATTGGCTGTTAGAATTCCTGGAATCGCCTGATTGTGATTTAAGTCTTGTTGGAAAGGTGTGTAGATACTGCGACCGGGTTAAAGATGGATTATGTAAACCGTGCTGGCAGAAAGATAAGGCAAACTTACACTTCTGAGAAATCAAGCGTGTGATTGTATGCATATGCTAAATTGTTCTAGTTTTTATTTTCCAGTGTGAGTATCTTTTTATTTTTTATTTTCCAGTTTTTTATCAATCTGTATTTTATTTTTGTTTTCCAGTTTTTTTACCAGTCTGTATTTTATTTTTGTTTTCCAGTTTCGGTATCAATCTATTTTTTTATTATTTTCCAGTGTCAGTCGGAGGCGTCGTCTCATTTTATTTTTTAAATTAATTCGATTTTAGTTATAACATAAAAAATAAAATGAGACGATGCCTCAGACTGACACTGGAAACAGATAAAAAAACTGGAAAAACTTGAAAAATTATAAAAAATAGACTGAGACGACGCCTCAGACTGACACTGGAAAACAGATAAAAAAACTGGAAAAACTGGAAAAATTATAAAAAATAGACTGAGACCGAAACTGGAAAACAAAGATAAATACAGACTGGTAAAAAACTGGAAACAAAAATAAAATACAGACTGGTAAAAACTGAAAACAAAAAAATATAAACATAATACTACCACTAAAATATTGATGCAATAACGCACACGGTCAGAACATAACAACTTGTTGCGCCATTGCACCAGGCTGCTGCATTACAACTGGAAACATCATCACACCAAGCTGCAGCACAACAACAAGTATCAGATTCTGACCATCCCACATCATACCCGGTTGTATCACAAAAAACGGTTGTAGCACGTAAAGTGGTTGTACTATCACAACATGTTGCATCTGACGACGTTCTTGTTCTTGCAATAGGTCAGGTTGGTGTTGCTCTTGCCATTGTTCATGATCTTGTGGATCTTGATCTTGCGGCTCTTGTGGCTCTTGATCTTGCGACTCTTGATCTTGCGGCTCTTGTGGCTCTTGATCTTGCGGCTCTTGTGGCTCTTGATCTTGCGACTCTTGATCTTGCGGCTCTTGTGGCTCTTGATCTTGCGGCTCTTGATCTTGTGGCGGTTGCTCTTGCCGTGTCCATAGCAGCCTTTGCTCCCACATTGGGTTTATTGGATAGTTGATAATATTTATTTAAACTTGGTTTTTTTTATATAATAACAGGTCGATACAAAAAGGATATGAATTTAAAAAAAATTTCAATTATTTTTATAAGGTTATGTGAGACTGTTAAATTTTTTATAATTCTATTTACAGATAAGACACACTTTGTTAATATTCGTAGCTTTATAGATAGTCTTGTATAAGATTGTCTATAAATATCTATGTTCTAGTGTCTGTAGAGCCATTATATGAAATGTTGTAATTTTAATTTTTAATATAAAAAAATAATATATTATATGATGCACTTGACATACACCAAAAACATAGACATTTATAGACAATCGTATACAAGACTATAAAACTGGAAAACAAACAGTAAAAAGAATAAAAAAAAGAATGTGTCTGGGCTCAGACTAACACTGAATAAGAATAAAAAAAGACGGTTCCTTCGACCGAAACTGGAAAAACGAAGACATATACTGGAAAAACAAAAAAATATATTAGAAACAACTGGAAAATAAGCAAAAAAACAAATCAGAAACAACTGGAAAAAACAAAAAAAATAAATTGGAAACAACTGGAAAAAAAGACATATACTTAAATTTATAACAGTACCTTAAGTTGGTACTCAGTCCAGAATCGTTATGGTTCCTCAATCAAATAAATTGAAAGAATTGCCTACGGATTGCACGTCTGCAGCAGATTCCTCCAGCTCCGTAGCGCGGTGAGCTGCTGGACTACCAGTCGACGGCGAGTCATCAAGGAGTCCACTCGAGACAAGAGAACTCAAAACACATGATGCCATCGACAGTCCAAGTCTCTTAACCAACGCAGTTGCAAATTGAATTTCTTTGGGCAAAAGACTCTGACGGTTGATGGCATCATGTTCTGCGCATTGAACAACTTCTTTGGGCAAGAGACTCGAGACAGCAGATTCCTCCAGCTCCGTAGCGCGGTGAGCTGCTGGACTACCAGTCGACGGCGAGTCATCATGTTCTGCGCATTGAACAACTTCTTTGGGCAAGAGACTCGGGCGGTCGATGGCATCATGTTCTGCGCATTGAACAACTTCTGATACCCCCACAAGTGACCGATATCCTTCTAAAAAATGGAGCACGATCTTGTCAAAGTTGCTGTAATTTGTAAGGTAGTTGAATTCATCTTGCTGCAGCCAATCATATGCTGCAAGACTAAGATGATGAATTACCGGTTTCAGTTTCAGAAATACGCATCTGGCTGTAAAATACTTGACCCACTCAAGGAAGAGTGGATTCGGAATATAGACTTCGCCCTTGAACCAGAAACCAGTCAGCACGCACGGTTTATTCCCGGACTCGGAATTAATCTCATTGCCCCAAAAATCAACATGTTTGGGTTTTAGAAAGAAGCCTCGATCTGTGGTGGCACTCGGTACCACGTATTGCACAGCTTCTGGAACCCTCACAAGATCCCGATATTTTTTTAAAATATCGAGCACGATCTCGCCAAATTCACTGTAATCTGCTGGGCAGTTAACATTCTCGAGCAGCAGCGAATCATATGCTGCTTCACTAACATAAAATATTTTATGTTCCAACTTAAGTTCTGCGCATCTGGCTGTAAAATACTCGAACCATTCGATGAACACTGAATTCGGAACATACAATATGTTCTCAATCAAGAAACCGACCACCATTTTATTTTTCGGTTCGAAATCAAAAAAGTTATCGCTCCTATGTTCAACACCTTTTGCTCTTAGAAACAAGCCTCTGTTTCCTGCGAGCTGCAGCAGCGAATACGCCTCATTCGTAACACAAAAAATCTCTGGTGCTTGATTGTTGCATCCATCAATAAAAAGTTTATAAAACTCTTTGAACTCGGGATTGGGAACATACAATTTGCCCTTCAACCTGAAACCAAACAGAGTTTGCCGTTCCGCCTCCTTGGGAAAAATAGTGGTGTCGCTGGCAAAATAGCAAACACTATCTGATCTTAGAAAAAGATTTTCGGGTAATACCACGAAATTGGAGGACATTTTTGTATTTTTTTTAGAATATACATTCAACATTTTATGAATTTAACATATAAAAAAAATTTCATTTTTTTTATATATACTCTAACTAATTTTTAACAATTTTCTAATTTATAGACGTTTATAAATTAGAAAATATATTGAGCTTTTAATAGTTACGACATAATTATTATGAATTTATGGAAAAAATCATATAGATTATAAATAATCTATA
>Ga0114967_10005151_pt1 | contig 10401 bp, 3 predicted proteins | sample M_130628_MF_Meta_FD_92639 | JGI IMG/M metagenome (GOLD analysis project Ga0114967, IMG submission 92639) | Freshwater microbial communities from Lake Montjoie, Canada to study carbon cycling - M_130628_MF_MetaG | ecosystem: Environmental > Aquatic > Freshwater > Lake | place: Lake Montjoie... | reverse complement strand
ACCCGCATTTAGATGATTTCTTCTTGCTTGCTCATTTGTTTTAGCGTTTCTTCTAGAAATTGTTGGAAAACTGGTTTGGGTGTCTAATAAATTTCTACAAAAAGTATTGTTTACGGATAAATAACCAACTCTAGTTCCTATCATAAATCGGTATAAAAGATTTTCTGCCCCTGTTAATCCTGTTGAAGGTGGTGTGAATTTCATGGTTCCTGCATAATCGGAAATTCCATTTAAAGCAGCGGCATAAGCCAAAGCATATTGTCTGGTTTCTAGATAATATCTTGCTTTTAAGGTGTAGGCTGTTTTTTTCCATTTGTCTTTATTTCCTGCAAAAAAGATATCTTCTGCGAGCGTATTTTTAGTAGTTGGATCGCTAAGCAATACTATTGCTTCGTCTAATTTTGTTTGCAAAGCGTTATAGATAGTCAATTGTCTATCAAATGCTGGATCACTAATTGCTGGATTTACGGCTTCAGAATATGGAATATCTCCCCATATAGAAGTAGCGGTTCCCACAGCATTCGCCTCAAGTACTTTACAAATCCCTTTAATTAATTGTCCTTCGGTGTCGGTTCCATTTATAGCATAATATTTATTTATTTCGCTAAACTGTTTTAACATACCATTATACAAATAGCTCCAAGCGCTGGTTGATTCTTGGGATGAAATATCATAATTGTATATTCCAAGGTACAATGAAATTTCACCTCTATATTGACCGGTCCACATCCCTGCAATTCTTTGTAAATGACTCTGATTGATAGCTACATTAGCCAACATAGTTCCTTTTATCAATAATGTAGGGGGTATAACCTCATCCGTTGTGATGCTGTTTTGATTGTTGTTCAAATCTTCAAATGAACTATCGCATGAAAGCACTAAAAATAGTGTTATTATTCCAGTAATTAATTTAGTTTTCATAACTCTTAATATTTAATTTGTAATGTGAATAAGTACGTTTTTGATGCCGGATTTGTAAAATAATCAATTCCAAAACCATTGCCAACACCAGTTTGATTGGTCTGAGGATCTACTCCCAATAAATTAGTCCAAATAGCTAAATTTCTCCCTGTTAGAGTAAATGTTGCTGAGGCTAATTTTGTTTTCTTCTTGAAACCCTTAGAATTTAATGTATATCCAAGAGTAAGTTCGCTTAAACGAGTCCAAGAAGCATTATTGTTTATAGCAAATTCATTAATAACCGAAGCTCCTAAACCACCACCAATAGTGGTATAGTAGGCTTCATTTAATAAAACTGGACCTGCTCCAAAATCTCTAATGTTTCCACGTACAGGAACTCCAGCTAGATGAAGAACTCCCGCACGGTCTCTAATGTTTGTTGAAGGAATAACATCGTTACCCACTTCTTCAGAAGTACCAAAACTCCCCAAAATGAAACGGGTACGTTCCGCAAAATCACCTCCTTGAGAGGTTTCAAACATAATATTTCCAAAAAAACCTTTGTAATCCGCTTTAAAACCAAACGCTCCACGCCAATCTGGATTTGGGTCTCCTATTATTCCTTGTTCAGAATCTAATTGTGGAAATCCGTTGGCATCTAAGTTGAAAGTTCCATCCGCATTTCGTAAGGCTCTAGTGCCCCAAAGAGTACCCAATTGGTGACCAACTACTGCTCTAGAACTAATTGCTTCACTGGTCAACGCAAGCGAAGTTGCCCCTTGAATATCGGTTACTTCATTTTTATTATTATTATAATTGCCATAAATAGAAGCATTTAGCCCTTTTTTAGATTTTAATAATTGCAAGTCAAAATCAAATTCTAACCCTTTATTTTTCAATGCCCCACCATTTCCATAAATATAATTTGCACCAGTACTTGGAGTTAATGGAATGTCTAGCAATACATTGACTATCGTATTATAGTAATAGGTACCACTTAAAGTCAAACGGTTATTGAAGAATTTCAAATCGGCTCCCAATTCATATTCAGTTTTGATTTCAGGTTTTAAATTTCTGTTTCCCAAGTTACTGTTGTAGCTAAAGCCACCTCCAAAAAGGAATAAATTTAAAGGATCATCGTAATCTGAATACGTTGGTGTTTGATAGGTGGTTTGGAATTCATGAGGGTTTGGCTTTACACCAACTTGACCTACACCTGTTCTGATTTTCCCAGAACTTAGTATTTTATTGTTTTCAAAAAAATTCAAATCTGAAAATACCCAAGAGGCATCAATAGAAGGATATATAAAAGACCCTAACATGCTCGATGCTTTTTCTAACGCAACAGATGTATTAAGGAAAAGTTGCTTTTTGTAATCAAAAGAAGAAGTAACATAGGTTCTATAAGAAGCAATTTTCCTAGTTAAATTAACTGTAGGGTCCAATTGTGAAACATTAGCAAAGGTTTGAGCCATGCTGTTTATCAGAAAGTTAGTTCCTTCATTGTAAACACTTTTTCTATCTCGATCATTAAAATTATAACCCAAAATAAAGTTTCCATTTATAGTTTGTGACAAACTGAATGTCTTGGTTTGGGCAATTACATCAAAATTTAATATTTTGTTGTTTATATTATCCAATCTAAACGAACCCGCAGTAAAACTAGCCGAATTTACAGGCGAAAAATAACGCCTTTCGTCATTATAAGTATCATAGCTTCCTCTGAATTTCAAAGACAACCATTGATTTGCTTTATAATTCAAATCGGTAGAAAAAATAAATCGATCGACCAAATTAGGTGCTTTTTGTTTGTATAAAGTCCATAACGGATTATTGTACCCCGGATTTGCAAACTCCCCAATTGGGTTTCTATAAGAACGTTGTCTTTTTGGGTATAACTGACCTGTAGGGCTGTAATAATCTCCAACATATTGTGAAATATCAAAATCGGGGGCGTTTCTCAACAAACCTAATAACAAACCCGCAATACTAGAGTTTTGTTGGATTCTATTGGATTCGGTGTGTGCATAATCCAACTTCGTAGTTATGCTCATTTTTGGATTAAAAATATACTTCCCGTTAAAACCAATATTTGTTTTTTTATAATCACTTTCATTGATAAAACCTTTTTGGTCAATACTTCCAAAACTAACGCGGTAGTTTCCATCTTCATTTGCATTTCCAAAACTTAAATTATTTTTAACAGACGTTGCATTTTGAAATACTTTGCTTTGATTTTCATCGATATAAGTATTTCTAGAATTTTTAGTTTTTATCAATAAATATTCCAATCCATCTTCCCCAATAAAATACCCTTTTTCGGCTCTGGTAAAATAGTCATCTGCAGCACCTGATCTTGTAGAAATTCTATCTCCCCATGATCCAACTGGAATTGTGTTAGTCGTAATATTACTTAAGTCGGCAGAAACACCACCTGTTCCTTGTCCATAATTGGATTGAAGCGGATGCAACTGTGCTATTTTGTCAAATGATACCGTAGATTTAAATTCTACATTAATTTTTCCTGTTTTTTTACCTTTTTTTGTGGTAATCACCAAAACACCATTAGCTGCTTCAGAACCCCAAACTGCTGCTGCCGATGCCCCTTTTAGAACTGTAATCGATTCAATATCATCTTCATTAATATCATTCAATCTTGATTGTTGGGATGTTCCAGAAACGTTACTACTATTTCCATATAAATTGTCATTACTAATGGGTACACCATCCAATATAACCAATGGCTGCGTATTTCCATTAATCGTATTTGCCCCTCTAATTTGTATGTTTGAACCCGCACCAGGATCACCATTTGCTCTTGCAATTCTAACACCGGAAGCTTTTCCTTGCAAAGAATTAATTACGCTTGTTTCACCCGAATTGGTTAATTGATCTGCTGTGACTTTAGTATATGTAGATCCTAACGTTCTTTTATTTACCTCCAATCCTAATGAATTGACTACGACTTCGTTTAGCGCTAGCGCACTTTCTTCTAAAACTATATTTAGTTTTATTTTATCTTTAACAGCAATTTCTTGAGGAGCAAATCCTATAAAATTTACGATAATTATCGCCTCTTCACTAGTAACTTTCAAACTGAAAGCACCATTGAAATCTGTAGTAGTTCCATTATTAGTACCCTTTTCTAGAATTGATGCTCCAGGCAAAGGACCAACGCGATCGTTGACCGTTCCTGTTATCGTTTTTTGTTGCGCTATCGAGATGCCACAAAAAAATAGTGTTAAGCACAATGATAAAAGTATTTTTTTATTCATTTTATTTTTATTTTGGTTTAATTAATAGATGGTTTTTTATTTATGGTTTTAGTATATAAACTAGTATTTTCATCATTTCCTGGGCTGAAACTTGACCTCTAATTACAATGTCTTCTTTGGGAGTGGCATCACCAATTTCGTAGGTTACGCCAACGGCATTGTGGCCATATAAAAACCACCCTTTAGAAACGGGTTCTTGACTATTTCCAGATGATTCATTCACTTTATAACCCGGTATATTTCGTTCTAATCCGGCAAACCAATAATCAATGAAGTTGGGCATTGAAGTGTTCTCTCTTTTTTTATTGGTATAAAAAACATCTTTAGTAGTGGAATGGAAATCCAATCCCAGAATAATATCTCCTTCATCATCTTCTGAGGCAGTATTAATGAATCTTACGATTTGTTTAATTTCCGGTTGGTTGTAAACGGACCAATCTCTGTTTAAATCAATTCCACCATAATTATGACGCCAATGCCCAAGGTCAACCCCATCAGGATTCACTATTGGAAAAGCAATAATACGGTAGGTTTTTAAAAAAACATCCGACAGTTCTGAATCGTCTAGGATAGTTTCTAAAAAACTTTGAAAAGCATAATATCCAGTGGTTTCTGGTGGATGTTGGCGCGTGAGTAAAACAATAATTTTTTTATTTTTTTTATCCCCTTTATAGATGTCTAGTACAGGAATATTTTTACCAAGTACCGAATTTCCAGCACTTTTAACAGTTACATATTCTTTTCCTGAAACCACACTCGTGTACCAATTTTTTACCTCTGTTGAAGATTGGATTTCTTGAGCCGCAACCAAAATGGGTTCCTTACTTAGATTCAGTTTAATGGTAACAATACTGTCGTTTTTATAAACAAAAGCAGGGTCAATAGCAGTCCAATTATTATTTATCTTCAGTTTTGGGATGTACCTGTGTTTATAGTCCTTAGGATATTGAAAGGTGAAATAAAAAGGTTTTGGAGAACTTGACCAAGTTTTGAAAGCATAGTAACCACTATTGTTAATAGGGGAGTTTTCTGGTTTAATTATTACGATAGCTGTACTGTCGTTTTCTAGAGTAAAGTCACTTAATCTCGCCCCATCAAATTCATTACTCGCAAAAACACCCGCTTTTTCTAATTCGTATGTTTTTTTTATTTGCAATTCAATTGGCTTGGTTCTAGTATTTACTGGAGAATTAAAAGATACCGATTGCTGAGCGTAATCACTTTGAGTTAATCCAAAAAAAACTATAAGTGAAACAATCCGTGTTATTGACGATTTTTTTATTTTCAAAACTATATAATTTACTTATAAAAAAAAGCATCCTTTTTTATAAAAAAGGATGCTTTTTAATAATTATTTTACAATCAACTTTTTGGTAGTTGTTTTTTCTTTTTGAGAAATTTTTAATAGGTATATTCCTGAATGTAAATCTGAAACATCAAATATATTGTAAATTACTTTTTGAGATAAAATATGTTTTCCAAACATATCAAATACTTCTACCTCAATATCATCAAGAATAGAAGAAGTAATTGTTATAAAATTACTTGTTGAAGGGTTTGGAAATATTTTAATACTATCCAATTCGAATCCTTGGTTTGCCAATGTAGTAATGGTTACCGATAAACTTGTTGCACTTGTACAACCGCCCACTGTTTGTGTTGCATAGTAAGTAGTGTTTGTTAAAGGAGTTGTACTTGGCAATGGATTGGTACCTGCGGCAGCATTTGCACTACTTGCATACCAAACCACATTGGTGCCTGTAACTACAATTGAACTAATAGTTAATAATGAAGACAACGATTGTGTTGCTGCACCTGTTGGAGCTGCTGTAGTGTTTACAGTTACTGCAACTGAAGTTCTTGGCCCTTGACAAGCGTTTACTGTTTGAGAAACATAGTAAGTCCCTGTTGCCAATGCCGTTGTTGAAGCTAAAGCTGTTCCAATAGTAGAAGTCGAATACCATTGCAATGCTGTTCCTGTAGCTGTTAATCCAGCCACCGTTCCTGAATTACAGAACGATTGTGCCGACGCCGTTGGAGCTACTGTTGTATTTATAGTTACTGCTACAGAAGTTCTTGGACCTTCACAAGCATTTAGTGTTTGAGAAACATAATAAGTTCCTGCTGCTAATACTGTAGTTGATGCTAATGCAGTTCCTCCTGTAGCAGCAGAATACCATTGTAACCCTGATCCTGAAGCTGTTAATCCGGCCACCGTTCCTGAATTACAGATGGATTGTGCTGAAGCTGCTGGAGCTGCTGTAGTGTTTACAGTTACTGCAACTGAAGTTCTTGGTCCCTGACAAGCGTTTACTGTTTGAGAAACATAGTAAGTCCCTGTAGCCAATGCTGTAGTAGATGCCAATGCAGTTCCACTAGTAGAAGTAGAATACCATTGTAATCCTGTTCCAGTAGCTGTTAATCCAGCAACTGTTCCTGAGTTACAGAACGATTGTGCTGAAGCAGTTGGAGCTGCTGTAGTATTTACTGTTACTGCAACCGAAGCTCTTGGCCCTTCGCATGAATTTAATGTTTGAGATACAAAATAGTTTCCTGATGCTAAAGCTGTTGTTGATGCTAAAGCAGTTCCTCCTGTAGCAGCTGAATACCATTGTAATCCTGTTCCGGTAGCTGTTAATCCTGCAACTGTTCCTGAGTTACAGAACGATTGTGCTGAAGCTGTTGGTGCTGCTGTTGTATTAACAGTTAAAGCAACTGCATTTGAGTTAGTACTTCCATTGATAGAAGTAAAAACTGCTCTATATTGATAATTATTTAAACCTGCAGCTGAACCTGTTAGAGTTAACGTTCCAGTGGTAAAATTACTGTAAGTTGTTCCTGCGTCTAAGTTTGCAGTAATATCAGACCAAACTGTTCCGTTAGTACTTCTTTGCCATTTAGTTGAAGTTGTTAAAGCGCTTGTTGCTGCTGATGCAGTAAACGAAGTATCAGTACCACCACAAATAGCACTTGCAAGTGGTTGAAGAGAAACTGTAGGGGATCCTGTAGAAGTTCCCACTGCAAAATCACCAAAATCAACAAAACCATTTGCTGTAGCTGAAGAAGCTGTTGGAGTTGCAACTGTTGCTGGAGCAAACCAAGAGGATCCATCATATTTACGAACAACAAAATTTGCTGGTGTTGATGACGCATCGTTATCTGCTGCAGCATAATTTAATGTTGCGCTATAATCTGTGAAACCTGTTACACCGTTATTTAATAATGTCCAAGTTCTGTTAACACTATTGGTATTGTCTAAACCTGATGAAGCAACTTGAGGATGATCACCTACTGTAGTTGAAGCAGTAATAGTTCCTGAAGTTGCTGCTGTATTATTTCCACTAAAGGTCAACGATATTGGAGTATAATTGGCTGCATCTCCAATAGCAAAGTTAAACGACGGACTTGCATTTGAAGCCGTTTGTTTGATTAAATTTCCAACAACCCATCCTGTTCCAGCTCCAGCTCCTGTAATACTTCCTGATGTTCCAATTGTTAAAAAATTATTTCCTGTAATTAGTTTGCCAGAAATAAAATTCAGCACACCGTTTATTGTATTTGATCCGCTTGAAGTAACTCCCGCGGCATTATTTATTGTCACGTTATTTAGTCCCAATGTTGGCAACTCAAAGGATGTAGTTATTGCAGTTGAACCATCATAAATAATATTAGTTGTTGTTCCAAAAAGTGGTGCTGCGTTTAAGCTTCCTGACGTTCTTACTATTGTTGCACCATTACCTAAAGTAAGATTTGCAGCACCTGATATAGTACTTGTTCCTGTAATATTAAGTCTTAAAGTACCACTAACCGTTGTGGCTCCACTAAAGGATTTGTTATTATTAGAACCACTTAAAAATAGATTTTTATAATCAGTTCTTGGAGTAACGTTTTGTGTTGTTCCACTTTCAGCTCTATTGTACTCTATTGTACTATTGGCTCCAAGGGTTAACGATTCAGCTCCGAGAAATTGTAAGGCACAAAAAGTTGATCCAGCAGTTCCAACATTAGTAGATACAAATCCCACTGCTTTACCTACTCTTACTGTACCATTTATAACAGCTGAAGCCCCAGAATTTAAAGACAAATAATAAGTACTTGTTTCAGAAAATTGAGCTATTGAATTTGCAGCTACTTCAAAATAGGTTCTAACATTATGATTAGTAGTACCCACACCACTAAAAAATACGTTGCCAGATCCGGTTCCATCAACATATAATTTTCCATAGCTGAAAGCGGTTTTTAATAAAGCACTATTTATATCATTGTTTTGATAATGAACCTCTGAAGTATCTGCTAGAGTTCCATAAGTCGTAGCAAAAGCATACGAAAAGGTTGACGGAGTGGTCGTAGTTATTTCAGTTGCAACCAAGTTTCTATCATATACTTTATTTCCATTAGTAACATCCAATGTTCCGGTAATTCCAAAACCACTTGCAATAGTTAAAGAAACATTCGTAGTACTAGAATCTCCTACTACCACTTTAGATGCAGCTCCTGACACGGTCCAAGCCGCAGTTGTAGTTGCATTAGAATTAATTTTGAATATTTGAAAATCTGCGGTGAAATTTGCAGGGGAATTAGTGCCATTTCTCCAATTTAAAACATTGTGTAAGTCGCCTGTTCCAGTATAGGTATAAGTAGTAATAGGAGCAGTATAGGTAATTATTATTTGACCATTTGCGCCTGAACCTCCTTTGGCTGAACCAAATGTTCCAGTACCGGTAGAATAGGAAATACCACCTCCACCACCAGAGCCAACAGCAGCGCCATTAGTTCCAACATACCCACCGGTAACAGTACCCGTTCCAGCGGCACCTCCAGCTACACCTTGAGCATTTGCGCCACCGGCACCACTAGCTGTAGTGGTACTATTACCACCATTTGAGCCCAGGGTGACAATGTCTCCTGCTGAGTTAATATTTGGGTTAAAATATGCTTCAACAACATGTCCGGTTCCGTTGCTATAGGTTACTGTAGGTCTAGAGGTATACCCAGACCCTTGATTTAATGCACCAACATAGGATAAATTAGATCCTGTAGGTTGAGTTACTACTGCTCCGGAACCTCCTCCGCCAGTAATGATTCCGTATGCATAATTTTTTAAAGTCAATCCTGCTATTAATCCAGTAGTAGTTGTTATTGCAGCACCATTATCCGTTAAGGTAAACGTTGTGCTACCATTTGTAGCCGAAATTGTATATACTTTTCCAGTTACATAACCACTAATAGTTCCAGCACCTGTACTTGTTGATGTAATTACAATAGAACCTCCTACATAAAATGCAGCACCTGTCATAGTTGTTTCAAATTGACCACTAGTTCCAGTAATGGTTACAGGAGTAATGGTTTTTAGATAATTTGTTCCAGTTCCAGTAAAATTATAACCATAAACCCCACCTAAAACTCCTCCTGGAGCAGTAGTTGGATTAAGACTTCCTGATCCTGAACCTCCAGTTCCACCGCTAGCAGTTAAGGTAGTAATTCCTGATCCAGAAAACTGAGATTTTCCACCACAAAGACCAAAATATCCTGAAGCTGAAGATGTTGCGCCTGGAAATCCTCCACCGCCTACTGTTACATTGTAAGCGGTTCCGGGTACAACGGTGAGTGTTTTCTTAACGTAAGAACCTGCTCCGCCGCCGCCAGCTAAACGAGTCCCAGAAGTAGCTGTAGCTGTTGAAGCTGAGCCTCCGGCTCCCCCGGCTCCCCATAGTTCAACATCAATAGAAGTAACACCTGTAGGACATGTCCATGTTGAAGTTGCTTGTGTAACAGTTCCTAAATAAGTATATGTTGCTCCTGCTGCTACATCAGCAGTCCCCGTTGGCGCTGTTGTAGTGGAGGTTCCGGCAACTGTTACTTTCCAAACCCTAACTACTGGTGTGGTACCAGTATTATCAGTATAGTAGACCAAGTCATTAACATTGTATGCAGTACCAGTAACCCATTGCGAACCATAGCTGTCTGCTGTTGGGGCCGAAAGAATTGTTTGAACTGTGGTTTGCGCATTGGCATTACCAAAAAATAAGAATAAAATAGCACAAATAAACGTGCTAAAATTAAAACTAAAAATAGATTTTTTTGTTTTTGATAGTAGATTTAATTTCATAATGAATTGTTTTTGGTTTGTTGATGTCCATTTTAAAAATGCGAAAACGATATAGTCTGTAAAACTAATATTTATATTTAGTTTTGAAAAATTTTTTTAAAAATTTTTTAAAAAATT
>Ga0114967_10005150_pt1 | contig 10402 bp, 10 predicted proteins | sample M_130628_MF_Meta_FD_92639 | JGI IMG/M metagenome (GOLD analysis project Ga0114967, IMG submission 92639) | Freshwater microbial communities from Lake Montjoie, Canada to study carbon cycling - M_130628_MF_MetaG | ecosystem: Environmental > Aquatic > Freshwater > Lake | place: Lake Montjoie... | reverse complement strand
TTTGTTAGGCTTAAATCAAAATAATTATATAATTTTTAATCAATAATCACTAATAACAAAAACATATATTAAATTTGTTATCTTTATCTAATAATTAAATTAATATTTTAATAAAATTCCCTGATATATGTGGAATATATACAACAGAATCTATATACTGGATACATCTCGACCAAGGCATTATTTGTTGAATATCCATATTTATTAAATTGAATTCCAATGTTTGTTGTTTAATAATATTTTTAAATTCGCATATAGAAAAATCATTTTTATTAGATAAGCTTTTATATTTAAAAATATGATCACGGTATTTATCATTTGAAATAATATGTGATTCACAGTTTGATTTAAGAAAAAACCATAATATAAAAAGATCATCATTTAAATTATATGGTGTTTTATAGTATTCTGTATTTGTTCTTAAAAATATATCAGTTATTTTATTTTTTTTTAAATGTTTTTGATGAATAATAATTAATGGTTCACCAATAGTTTTTTTTGTTTTAATTATAATATTTTCTAAATCTATTAAACTATTATTTGTAATAATTCCATTTCTACCAAATAAAATATTACCAGCATCAATAATAACATTAAAATCTTTTTTAAGATTTGTATAAAACTTGTTGATATTATTAATTATAATAATAGAAAATTCTAATTCTATTTTTTCTAATATAGATAATATAAGATTTTGTTTAATATTTATTTTATTAAGTAAGTATGGATGTGGTTTTACTAATGAATTTATATTATAATTACTTTCAATAAATAATTTATCCAAATAATATAATAGTTTAATAAGTTTATTTTCCAAAATAAATTCAATATCTTTTAACTGTAAATTGCCTTCTAGTAATACATTTTGTTTAAATAATAATACTGCATGTTCATAATTATTATTATAATAATAACAAATTAAATTTAAATAATCTCTTTTCATTAATTTAAAATTATCTAGTTCAGAAATTATTATCAGCAATTTGTTAATCATATCATTATCTAATATTTTAATATGATATAATAAGATATTAGATATTAATCCGTTATTTTTTGTTTTAATTAATAATTCAATACTATAATGTTTAATAATACGATCAACAAAATCACAATTATCCAAGTAATTATATAATAAATATGATATGTTATTAATTCCATGTTTATCTAATTTATACATTGTAACATCTATTTTTTCCATTAATAATTATTAATAATTATAATTATAATTAATAATTATTAATAATTCAATTTTTATAAAAGAATATTTGTTTTTCTATTTTTAATCTAAAATTAAAGTATTAACATTACTTAATGCATGTAAATTTTTAATATTATTACAACAACGTAAATTTAAAATATGTACATTTCCTAATGCATTAATATTTGTAATTTTATTACAATAACTTAAATTTAGAGTATGCACATTTCCTAATGCACTTACATCTGTAATATTACTACATCCACACAAGTTTAAAGAATAAACATTACCTAATGCACTTACATCAGTAATATTAGTACAATTTGATAAATCTAAAATATGTACATTGCCTAAAGCACTTACATCGGTAATACTATCACAATAACTTAAATATAATTCATAAACATTACCTAAATTACTAACATTTGTAATTTTGTTACAAAAATTTAAATGTAAAATATGTACGTTACCTAATCTACTAACATCAGTAATTTTATTACAACCATATAAATCTAATGAATATACATTACCTAATGTACTTACATCTGTTATATTATGACAACAAGTAAATTTTGAAGTATGCACATTACCTAATTCTACTACATCGGTAATATTATTACAAAACTTTAAATATAAATTTTTAGTATTTCCTAGTGCACTTACATTAGTAATATTATCACAAAAACTTAAATCTAATGTATTTACATTTGTTAAAGCACTTACATCTGTAATATTTTTACAACTTCTTAAATTTAAATCATGGACATTTCCTAAAGCAGTAACATCTGTAATATTATTACAATAACTTAAATTTAAATCATGAACATTTCCTAGAGCACTAACATTTGTAATATTATCACAAAAACTTAAATCTAGTGTATGCACATTTTTTAATGAACTAACATCAGTAATATTATCACATTTACTTAAATTTAATTTATGAATGTTTTTTAATGAACTAACATCTGTAATATTATTACAACCACATAAATTTAATTCATAAACATTTCTAAATAGACTAAAATCAGTAATTTTATCACAACTTTGTAAATCTAAATACGATGTATTTCCAAATAGACTTACAATAGAAATATTTTTACATCCAAATAATTTTAAATTATTTACATTTCTTAATGCACTAATATCTATAATTTTATCACAAAAACATAAATTTAATGTATTCACTTTTCCTAATGCACTAACATCTATAATTTTATCGCAACATCTCAAATCTAAAGAGTAAACATTACCTAATGCACTAACATCAGTAATATTATTACAAAAACGTAAATCTAATTTATGAACATTACCTAATGCACTTACACCGGTAATATTATTACAGTAACTTAAATCTAAATCATAAACATTTCCTAAAGCACTAACATCAGTAATTTGTCTACAACCACATAAATTTAATTTATAAATGTTTCTAAACATACTAACATCTGTAATTTTATAATTATAACTTAACTTTAAATAATGGAGATTAGTTAATGCACTAACATTTATAACATTATTAGATCTATTTAAATTTAAACTATGAATATTAGATAATGGACTAACATCTATAATTTGATTACAGTTACTTAAATTTAAAGAGCGTATATTAGTTAATGTGGTAATATCTGTGATATCATTACAAAATTTTAAATTTATGTATAACTGTTTATTTGGATTAAATATTTTATTTAAAATCGTATTTCTAAATAAAATATTATTATTATATAGTAATGAATATTTTTTATTTAATTTGTAATTAATGTATTTTTTAAATGTTGATAAATCTAAACACGTATCACATAAATTTCTTAAATCTGTGTATTCATTAATAACCATAAGTAAATCTGAATTTGAAAATATATTTGTCATTATTAATATAAATTATATTTTATATAATTAAATAAATCAATTTTTATAAAATATAAAAAATTAATAGATTATGAGTACCATAATCTAACTCTGTGATTAGGAGGTAAATATAATTTGTCAGTTTCTTTTATATGAAAATTTTTATAAAATTCATCAAAATTTCTAATAGATCCATTAACTCTAAATTTTGGTGGTGAATGTACATCAATTATTAAACGATTTATTATATCTTCTTTTCTTCCTTTTGTCTTCCATGCATTAGCGAAATTAATAAAAAACATTTGTTCATCAGAATATGATTGTGTATCATTATAATTAATAAATACTTTATATTTTTTAGTATATTTATTATTTTTATATTTTTTATATTTTATAAAAGCGTTATAACTTAATGCTAGTCCACCAATATCAGCAATATTTTCACCAAGAGTTAATGATCCATTAACACGGTGACTACTGAAAGGTATTGATTGATACGTTTCATCAATTTCATAATTATTATATTGTTGTTCAACCATTTTTGTTTTATTTTTATATTTTTCAAAATCAGTCTTACTCCACCAATTAATTAAATCACCATATGCATCAAATTTAGAACCTTCATCGTCAAACCCATGAGTAATTTCATGACCAACAATTACACCAAAACCAGCAAAATTAGATGCAATAGTTTGATCAACTGAAAAAAATGGTTTTTGTAAAATACCTGCAGGAAAAACAATTTCATTCATATCAGGTGAATAATATGCATTAACAGTTTGTGGATTCATACGCCATTTATCTCTATCAACAGGTTTATATAATGATTCAATTTCATATTTATTATAAAATGTATGAATATTAATTATATTTTGTATTAATGTATTATTATCTTGTATATCAAGATCGTCGTAATTTTTAGTTATATATTCTGGATATCCAATTTTAATTTTCATTAATTTTAGCTTTAATAGAGCTTTTTCTTTTGTTTGAGATTCCATCCAATCATTGTTAGTTAAATATTGGTTTAATTCATCTTTAATAAAATTAACAATATTTAATGCTAACATTTTAGATTTATAACTAAAATACTTTTTTATATAGTATTTTCCAATTAATTCGCCAACAATAATATTTAATTTTTCTATTGTTCTTATTTCAATAGGTTTCATTTTATTAGTTCCTTTCAAAATACAAGAATAAAAATTAAAATAACATTGTTCAATATTTTCTGATAAATAAGAATTAAATTCTAATATAATACGAAATAACATATAATCTTTCCAGATTGCAAAGTCTGTTGTACCAAATAATTTATTTAATTCACTCATATAATTAGGATTTCTAATATTTATTATATCAACATTATTTATATTAAAACAATATTCTAAATTTGGATTAATATTAATAAATTCAGTATATGATGATATATTATTATTTATTTCAGGATCTCTTTTTTGTAATTTATCATATGTATATTCTGCGAGTTTTTTCTCCAAATCAAAAATATTATCAGAATTTAATTTTATATCAAATAATGACCCATATTCACTAATAAATTTTTTATAGTTATTTCTTATTTCTTTTTTTGAATCTATAAAATAAAAATCACGATCAGGTAACCCTAAACCACCAGATTTTAAATGTAAAATATTTTGTTTTGTACTTTTATCTGTTAATTCATTAATATCTTTATTAGTGTATATTCTAGGTGATACTGAAAAATTAATTGGTAAATTAATACCAAACTGCATATTATAATTAGCAACTAATTTAAATAATGTTTTAGTATCTTTACATTTTTTTATATTTTGTATAATATCTTTTATATTTCCACATTTTAATGATTTTGTACGTTTATTTATATCATTTAATTGATTATATAATGTTTTTATTTTAAAAAAAATTTTATCTGAATTATATTCATTATTTTCTTCAAATAGTTGTTTAAGTTTTTCATTCGTTTCTTTTTCAAGTATTTGAAATGCACCCCATCTTTGATAATCATCTGGTATAATTTCAGTTTGTAACCATTCATTATTAACATAATTATAAAAATCATCACCATAAGTAGAATTTGTAGAGTTTGTAGAATTTGTAGTGTTTGTAGAATTTGTAGAATTTGTAGAATTTATAAAATTAATAAAATTAGTAAAAATATTTGTCATTAATTTAATATATATATTAAATATTTAATTATAACAAAATAATTAATATATCATGTATAATGTTCAAAATCATAATTATTAAGTGTATCCAGTTTAAGCGGTTGATTAGATAATATAATAACATATGTATTTTGAATTGTTTTATTTTTATATAATTCAAAATTATGGTCAACATAAGTGAACTTTTCTTTTGGAATCATACGAGACCCAATATAATATTTACTTTCTCTAATTTTATTAACTATACAAAAATCACCATAATCAATATTTTGTTTATTTAATTCATTATTATAATGTTTTTTCATAAATGATCTTCCAATAGTATCCCATATTGGAATAGTAATAATAAAAGTAAGAGATTCAGATGTTTTATCTAAAAATCCAAATATTTTTTCAACACCAATCTCGATAATATCTTTTTGATACGGTGGATTAAAACCAAATGTTCCTTTAATTGGTGTAATATTAAAAAAACTTCCAACTGATCCAAAATATTTTTCTAGATCATAATAAATAGAACAATATCTTGGAAAAGTACTATTTATTGCTGATGCAAAACATTCAAAATTTAAATTATAATCTTGTGTCATTAAATTCATAATATTTGGTAAAACAGCTAATTGATGATTATTTGAACCTAATAATTGGTATCTAAAAACAATTGCCCATAAATATTCGTCTATTTTATTTTTTGGACCGGTAAAAACATTAACTAATTTATTATAAATATTAACTGGTAATAATATATTATTTAATATATTTATTAATCGTTTATCTTTTATTGTAAATAATATATTTAAATCAAGTTTATAAAACGTTGTTTCATTTGATAACATTTTATTTTTTTTTATATTAATTAAAGTTTTTTTAATTTTATAATTTGTTTTATTTTGTTGATAAATTTGTGATTTAGAATAATTATTTAATAATTCTAATTTATTTTTATAATTATTTTTAAGATTTGTTAAAACCTTTGATATTTTTTCATTTACATTAGTAATATTTTTATCATATTTACAAAAATCTTTTAAGGTGTCTTCTAATAGTAAAGTATTAGTATAATTAGTAGGAAAAAAATAATCATTAGAAAAATCATAAGAAATATATAATGAAAACATCCAACTGGAAAACAAATTAGTTATTGTTCTTGAATATGATTTTTTAATAGAGAAAATATGTGTACCAAATATTTTTACACAATCATTTATAAATAATTTAATTAAACAAGAATAAAGTTTACCTTTATACAGTTCAATTAATGGTTCTAATAATTTGTTTGATGTTTGTGATGTATGAAATTTTAAATGCATATTTGTATTTATATCTAATTCTATAATTGATGACATTATTAAAATAAATAATAAGTCATTTTTTAAATACTTATTTATTGAAAAAGTATATGATAAGTAATGTAAAATAGTAAACGATAATTAAAGTATATGATATGTAAATAGTAAATGATAGTTAAAGTAAATGATAAGTAATTGTAAACGATAATTAAAGTAAATGATAAGTAAACGATAAGTAATGTAAAGTAAACGATAAGTAATGTCTAATCTGAAGTGTTGTAAGCTGTTCGTTCTTTGCGTTTTTGAACATAGATACAACAACAGTTAGAATCACGTCTGGGTGAGAAATTAATCCATGCACTTGGAATTAGTGCATCAGCTCGTTCTCTTACCTTTCGTTGAAAGTATCGATTTTCCAAGTATTGAAACCTGGAAAATACAAACTTTTCACCTTCAACTTCAACACATACATCGTCGGATGTACACCACAGAGTATATTTACGACGATAATCCATTGTAAATTCAATCTCTGTGTTGATCTCATCTTTCTTCTCTTTCAAAAGATCAACACATTCTGCAACAACAATATTCTGTGCATCATCGAGTGCTTTCCTCCTTCTTCCACGATAAGCATAATCTTCAGCTGACTTATTCTTATTGGTATGTTTTGAGACATATTTTTTTGGTGGATCACTCGACAAAGTGTCGGTAGGTGTTGTAGGTGTTGTAGGTCTAGTCGTCTGAGCATTTTTGTGAAAAGGCTTTTTATAAGGCTTTTTAGTATATTTCTTTTTAGTATATACTGTAAATCCATCAGAACTAGATTCATTGATAGTTAGCTTTTCAGGTGAAACTGATTCAATTAACTTTGACAAGTCATTGTTCAGCTTGTTTGCTTTTTCTAGTGCTTCAGCAGCGTCTTTAACTTGTTGGCGTAATTGCCAAATATTTAAAACGGGTGCTTCAGCATCAGATGACACCTCAATAACAGGTGTAACTGTATTTGCTTCATCAGACTTTTTAGAGTCAATGTTGCTGGTATGAGTATTATTATTTTGTAATTCAGTAGTTGAAGACATTACTATTTATTATTAGATGGCTTTTAAACTATTAATATTTCAATTTTTATTTAATAATCTATTATATAATTAATTAATCGGAATTATAATAAAGTAATTATAAAGTAATTTCATATAATGCTATATAATGCTATATAATGCTATATAATGCTATATAATGCTATATAATTTCATATAATGCTATATAATGCTATATAATGCTATATAATGCTATAAAATAAAAGATATCTCAACAGGTTATAAATAAATTAAATTAACCCTTAATATGAATTAAGCTAGGTTCAATACCTGTATTACAGATAAAATCTTTAAGATAAACAGCATGTTCCCCTTGAAGGTGCATCACACGTTGTTCAATTGTATCATTACCATCAACAATCATATTTTTAATAGATCCGTTACACCCAATACTTTTTTTAATAGTTTTAAGATGAGATTTAATTTCATTATCTGAAATTGACCAGCCAGAAACATATGTATTTGATTTACGACCCATTTTTTGGACCCAAATATAAAGTATAGTTGGTTCAGTGTTTTGATCAACAATTTGATCGGTATCATTATTATCATTAAAATCTTCAAATGGATTCATTAAAATATAGTTGTAAATAATTATTATAATTTAAAAAAATCAATTTTTTTTTATTTTATAATATAATATGGATAAAAATATAGCAGATTTTAACAATATAAATGATTATTTGCCATTATTTAACGGTGTTTTAATTACAGAATTATTTGTAATTTTATTATCAAATACAAATGTATTTAAATCAAAAATTTTACAAAAATGGTATTCTGAATTTAATTTGTCTGCAGTTATAGCCGATGTATTAATTGTATTAATTGTATTAATTATTACAAGAGCAATTTATTATAAAGTATTTGATAAATTTTCAATATTACAATTTATTATTTTAGCTGTTGTAATACAAATTATTCATGATATTTTATTTTATGTTTTATTTAAAAATGTGCCTAGAGGTGTAAATAAAATGTTTAATATATTTAAGGATTATGCTGATGAAGTATCTTATAAAGCAATTTTAGCTGATAGTGGAATAATGATAATGTCATGTTTAATTGCTTCATATCTTGTAAATAAAAATACAAATACTAATATTATTGTATTAGTTTCATTTTTATATTTATTACCATATTTACTAAATAACTAAATAAAGAAAGTTTATTAAATATTTTTGTTCATTTTATCAAAATCATTTTTAAATGTTAAAATAGTGTTTTTTGTCTGTACTTTTAATTTATCTAGTTTTTCTTTATTTTTAATTAAAATTGTTGATAAATTATTATCAATTCTTTTTGATACTTTAATAATATCAATTTTATTAAGTAAATTATTATTTGCATATAATACTTCTCTAATTTTAATCATTTTTTTAATACGGTCAACACCATAAATAATAACAATTAAATTTAATCCTTCATTTAATCTATGAACATAATCAATATACGACCCGTGAGGAAGTTTAATATCATTTGGTAGATTATTTACACTAAGACATTTAGATTTCACTTCAAACTTATTATTGCAGTTTGAACATATAATATCTAGCGACGGGGTATGATTACCAATTACTTTTAATTTTCGAACATGACATTCTGGACATTCTAAATTGTCAGCAATATAATATTCCATTAAATTTCCCACTTTCTTTCGTAAGATTGGTGCCATTTTATTTTCAATTGGACATGTTCTACATGTATGATTACCATTACAAAAGAAACATTTCATATGATTAATATATTGTGTTTGTTTTTGTTTTTGTAATGGTGATTTTCTATTATTAGAAATTGTATTTATTCGTGTTGCTTTATTGCTATAAGACATTATAAATATATATTAATTACATAACACTAAATAAATTTCAATTTTTTTATATATCTACTATATTTGTAGGCTTATTAAATGAAAAAGAAATTTTGTATATATTATTGCGATACTGGTTTTTGCGGTTTTGGCTTTTGTGATGGTGATGGTGGTTTTGGCTTTATTTTTTGATATTGTAAATGTTTTTGCGGTGGCTTCATTTTTGTTTCTGGTTTCAAAATATATGGCATTTGTGATTTATTAAGATTAATATTAAAAAATTTATTGAATTGTTTTGATTTAATATAATAAGACATTATATATTTATAATAAATAAATAAAAAATAATTATATTTCAATTTTTTAGTTTAACGCACCTTATATTATTATATTAAAAAATCTTAATATTATTATAATAATGTTAACTTTTCTAAATATTTTTTTAAATATAGTATTTAATTTTTTTAGTAATCCTATATATTTATCTATATTTATATTATTGTCTACAATAAGTATAAATTTTGTTACTAAATATACATATTCATATGATACTAAATCAAATAATTTAATCATTGATGACTATGATAATGATACTGATGTTGATGATTATGATACTGATGTTGATGATTATAATTCTGATGATATAGATCTTGATGATTCTGATGTTGATTCTGATGTTGATTTTGATTCTGATGTTGATTCTGAATTTGATGATTCTGTTAATGATAAAGAAACAGATAATAAACAGGTTAATGATGAAGAAACAGATAATAAACAAGTTAATGATAAAGAATCAGATGATTTTAATGATTTAGAAATAATAGAAGCAATTGATTATTCAAAAGAAATAGATCTTAGAAGTAGCAACCCTAGTTAGAGAAAGTATATTAAACTATATTAACACTACTCCTCATTATAACCTTTCGGTTATCATAAATCTAATTAAAGATTTACGGCTACTAGCGCTCTTATTGGCTATCTTTATAAAAAAG
>Ga0114967_10005149_pt1 | contig 10404 bp, 6 predicted proteins | sample M_130628_MF_Meta_FD_92639 | JGI IMG/M metagenome (GOLD analysis project Ga0114967, IMG submission 92639) | Freshwater microbial communities from Lake Montjoie, Canada to study carbon cycling - M_130628_MF_MetaG | ecosystem: Environmental > Aquatic > Freshwater > Lake | place: Lake Montjoie... | reverse complement strand
GGGCGACATCGCCAAAAATGACATAGGGCGGCACGGAGCGGGCCTCGGCCAGCTCCCGCCGCAGGGCGCGGAGGGCGTTGAAGAGGACTTCGTCGCAATCAATGTCGCCGGCTTTGCTGACCGCTTGCCCGCGCTGTTTGGCCTCCTTGGCAGGAAGGGGCCGGGTGAGGGTGAACTTCGCCCGGGTTTTCAGGGCCTGCACGCCTTTTTCTGAAACCACAAGGGTGCTGCCCATGCCGATGGCTTCGGAGGTGAGGAAGCCCATGCGGGTCAATTCGCGGCCGATGGCCTGCCACTCGGGCTTGGTCATCTCCCTGCCAATGCCGTAGGTGCTGAGCTGGTGGTGGGTTTGTTTGAGGATTTTTTCGGTGCTGGCACCGCACAGGATATCACAATAATGCCCGAGCCCGAATTTCCAGCGGCTGGCCTGGTTGGCGCGCAGCACGCAGGAAAGCAGCTTTTGGGCGGCGAGGGTGCCATCAAAAACCTCGCGTGGGGATTGACAGTTATCACAGCCGCCGCAATTCGGTTCCGGGTATTCCTCACTGAAATAATTCAGCAGCAGGGCGCGGCGGCAGGAGGAGGCTTCGGAGTAATGCACCACCTGATCAAGCAGGTGCCGGGCGCGGGCAGACTCGGCGGGATCCGTGATTTCACTGATGAAGTTCATCTGCTTGGCCACATCTGCGGCATTGAAGAGCAGCAGGCACTCGCCGGGCAGACCATCGCGGCCAGCGCGGCCGGTTTCCTGGTAATAGCCTTCAAGATTCTTCGGCAGGTCGTAGTGGATGACGAAGCGGACGTTGGGTTTGTTGATGCCCATGCCGAAGGCGATGGTGGCGCACATGACGCGGACGCGGTCGCGGAGGAATTTTTCCTGATTGCCGGCGCGCTCCTCCTGCTCCAGTCCGGCATGATAGGGCAGGGCGGGAATGCCATCCTGACTGAGCCGGGCGGCCACCTGCTCGGTGCTTTTGCGGGATTGGCAATAGATGATACCGCTGTCCTCGCGCCGGGTTTTGAGGAAATGGAGCACCTGATCGTAGGCCCCGGTTTTGGGAGTGACCCGGTAGGTGAGATTGGGCCGGTTGAAGCTGGCGGTGTAGCGCTCGGGCCGGCGCAGGGCGAGGTGTTTTTCGATGTCATCGCGCACCTGGTCCGTGGCGGTGGCGGTAAGGGCGATGAAGGGCACGTGAGGCAGGATTCCCCGCAGCTTCGGCAGTTGGCGGTATTCCGGGCGGAAGTCGTGGCCCCATTCACTGATGCAGTGGGCTTCGTCGATGGCGATGCGCTCGACGTTCCATTTGAGCAGGTTGTCCAAAAACCCGTCCATCATGATGCGCTCCGGAGCCGCATAGAGCAGGCGGTAGCGGCCTTCGTGCAGGCCCCGCAGGCGGTGCCGGGACTCGGCGGCATCCAGGGTGGAATTCAGAAAAGTGGAGGGTATACCCGCCGCCTGGAGCTGATCCACCTGATCCTTCATCAACGCGATGAGCGGGGAGACCACGAGAGTGAGCCCCCCGCCGGCCATGGCGGGCAGTTGAAAGCACAGGGATTTTCCCCCGCCAGTGGGCAGGAGGGCGAGAACATCCCGCCCGGCCAGGGTGGCAGTGATGATTTCCTCCTGGAGCGGACGCCAGGAATCATACCCAAAGTGTTCTTTGAGCAGATGCAGGAGGCGTTCTCGGGAAGGCGGGGGCATCCCCCAAAATGGGCAGAACCTTTCCATAGACAAGGGGCCATCCCATGGGGAGCCCGGCAATCACAGCGCGGGTGGCCCGGCGGAGGCGGCGGCATCTCAGAAATTTCGAGGCGGGTTCTTTTGTGGAAAAGGGCTGGTCCGGCCTTTTTTCCCCGGTGAACCCTGGTGATGCAATTGATTGCGCCCTGCCACGGGGCGTGCATAATGCGCGCTCCTGCTTCTGTCTGCGGCTATACTGCGCGGCGGAATTCCTCCTTTTCTCTTCTCTGTTATCCGCATGGCCACTACTGAAATTTCCACCGCCCCCCAGGAACTTGACGCTGGAATGATGATCCGGCGGGCGCTCTTCCTGCTCCTCCTCGTTGGTTTGGCGCTCTACTTCCTGGGTTTGGACTTCCGCGGCCTTTCCACCTCGAAAGGGATGGAGCAGGCGGTTGTCTCCCGCGAAATCGCCAAAGGGAACGGCTTTTACACCACCATTCTGAAGCCTCTGGCTTGGAAACAGATCGAGAAAAAAGTAAAAAAAGACAAGGGGCCTGGGGAAGCGCTGGACCTGACGCGGGTGCCGGATACGTATCATTCCCCGCTGAACCCCCTCGTGAACAGCCTCGTGCTGGGCATGGCCAAAAACACCTGGGAACTTGGGGAAACGCAGGCCATCTACACGCCTGACATGCTGATTGCCGGATTGGCCATGGTCCTCCTGCTGGCGTCCATTGGGATCAATTATCTGCTCGTTTCAAGGATCTTCGACGCGCGTATCGGCGGGGTGACCGCCCTGCTGATGTTATTATGCGAAATGCTATGGAGGTTTTCGCAAACCGGCCTGCCCCAGATGCTGATGCTGTTCCTGTTCAGTTTTGGCACCTACTTTTTATACAAAGCGGTGGAGAATGAAGTGCAGGGCAAAGGCACGCTGCTCTGGATTTCGCTCACCGGAGGTTTCTTCGGTCTGCTGGGCCTGGCCCATTGGCTCACCTTATGGATTTTCTTCGGGCTGCTCGCCTTTGTGGTGATTTATTTTTCGAGGAAGCTGCTCCTTATGGTGGTGCTGCTGGGTATTTTCGGTCTGATCACCGGGGTGTGGGGCTACCTGAACTATCAGGCCACGGACAATCCGTTTGGCGCGGGCTTGTATGTCTTCTATTCCGGCCTGGGAGGCACCGGATCCGAGGAGACGCTGTTCCGGGATTTGGAGCAGACAGTGGGAGGATTGAATTTCAACGGCTTCCTCTCCAAGATCGTCATCAACTCCATGAGCCAGATTCCGGAACTGTATGCGTTTCTCGGCGGTGTCGTGGTGGCACCGCTCTTTTTCCTGAGCCTGATGCACCCCTTCCGCCGGAAGGAGATCGCAGATTTCCGCTGGGCCATCCTGGTGATGTGGCTGTGCGCGGTGCTCGGCATGACCTTTTACGGGATCAAATCCGTTCAGGATAGCCCGACACACGAAAACAATCTGCACATTCTATTCATTCCGCTGATGACCGGATACGGGCTGGCCCTGCTTTCGGTGCTCTGGAACCGTCTGAACATCCCGCTCAACATCCCCCTCGTGCGGAATGGCCATTTTGTTCTGGCCATCATCATCAGTGCAGTGCCGCCCCTTATGGTAAATGTTCCCAACATCATGAGGCTGAACCGGATGGACAAAACCTTGCGGGTCATGTATCCCTTGTATGTGCCGCGGCTTCTGAACGATTATGCAAAACTAATCCCGGAAAATGAAATGATCGTCAGCGATATCCCTTGGGCCGTAGCCTGGTATGGTCAACGCAGTTCTGTCTGGCTGCCGAAAGACCAAAGTCAACTGACCCGCCTGATGGGCCTGGGCAAGGACAAGGGCACACCCATCAGCGCCATCCTTCTCAGTCCCAACATCCTCTGGTGCAAGCTCAACGAGACCAGCCAGATGCGCTCGGAATACTTTGACTGGCGGCAATACACCCTGTTCTACCCGGCTCTGGGTCTGGCCAAAAACGAAAGGGATACCACAGCCACTCTGGAGATGCTCACCGCCGACATGCCGATCAAAAACTACTTCCCCGATCTGGGCGGACCCTTCGGGCGCGTCTACCTCTTCATGACAGAGACCAAACTCCCCGGTCCCAAACCCAAGGAGACCAACTAAGCGCCATGCCGGCCCGCCATCTCGAAAAAGTCCAGGCCCACGCCCTCAAGGCCCTGGCCCCGGAACCGGACCAGGTGCAGGCCGACCTGATCAAGCGCTACCGCACCTTCCTGAAAAAGGAGGACCACCGCATCCGGCTCCAGCATAAAGCGGGGGCCAGCGGCACCGATGTCTGCCGCCAGCGCAGCACCCTCCTGGATGTGGTGCTGCACAATCTCTTCGCCGGTGCCCTCGAAAAAAGCGCCGCCGAGGTGCGGGTCGCCCTGGTGGCCACCGGCGGCTACGGCCGTAGCCTGCTGAATCCGGGCAGCGATGTCGATCTGCTCTTCCTGCACCCCGAACGCGGAGGCCGCGAGTTGTCCGGCCGGACCAAGGATGTTATTGAAAAAGTGCTCTACATGCTCTGGGATGTCGGCTTCAAGATTGGCCACGCGGTGCGCACCCTCAAGGAAACTTACGCCCAGGCCAATGCCGACCACCAGACCAAAACGGCCCTGCTCGACAGCCGCTTCATCAGTGGGGACCGCACTTTGTTTGATGAATTCTCGACCGGATTCCCCAAACAATGCATCACCGGCAAGGAAAAGGATTTCCTGGCCTACCGGGCGCAGGACCTGGCCGACCGGCACGCCAAACAAAGCGATACCGTTTATCTCCAGGAGCCTCACCTGAAAAACGGCTGCGGCGGCCTGCGGGACTATCACAATATCATGTGGTGCTGCCAGGTCAAACTGGGCCTCAAGGAAATGCCCGGTCTTGTAAGGGAGAAAATCTTCTCACGCATCGCCGGACAGGAAATCATCAAGGCCCACGACTTCCTGCTGCGGGTCCGCAATGACCTGCACTACGTGGAGAAACGGCCTACCGATCTCCTCACGCTGCGGTCCCAGGGCGTCGTCGCAACTGATCTCGGCTACCCCGGCCGCCGCATCGTGCAGCGCTGTGAGACCTTCATGCGGGACTACTATCATCACGCCCGGAACCTCTACCAGCATAACCTTTCCCTGATGGAACGCTTCGCCCTGGAAAAGGTGGAGGAAAAGGACGGCATTTTCAGCTTCCTCGCCCTGCGCAAGGGACCCAGGCGTGAGAGCTTTGATGGATTCTTCAGCCGGGATGGCTTCATCTTCCCGGACGATGATAACATCTTTAATGAAGACAGCACCCGGATGATGCGCCTCTTCCAGCACTGCCAGCTGCGCCGGCTGAAGCTCAGCCCGCAGATGCGCCAGCTTTTCAAGGAACACTACGGCCTGATCAACCGCACCTTCCGCTACCGCAAAGCCAACCGCGAAACCTTCGAAGCCATCCTGAGCCGCAAGGGCGAAGTCGGAGCCACCCTGCGGCAAATGCACCGCGTCGGTTTTCTCGGCCGCTATCTCCCCGAGTTTGGGGAACTCACCGATCTCGTGCAGCACGAATTTTTCCACCGCTACACGGCGGATGAGCACACCCTGAAATGCCTCGAACGGCTGGATGAACTGACGGATAACAAAAATCCAAAACTGGCTTTTCATCAAAAGCTGTTCCACGACCTGGAAGACCCCTTTGTGCTCTACGCGGCCCTGATCATGCACGATACCGGACGGGCGGAAAACGTCAGGAAACATGCCTACGCCAGCACGGAGCTGGCCGACGCCGTATGCCGCCGCCTCCAGGTCCCGGACACGCGGCGGAACAAGCTGCTCTTCCTCGTGGATAACCATCTTCTCTTCTGGCACACCGCCACCACGAAGAACCTCGAAGACCCGGAAGTCATCGCCGGCTTCGCCAAAATCGTGCGCCGCCGCGAATGGCTGGAAGCCCTTTTCCTGCACACCTACGCCGACTCCCGGGCCACCAATGAGGCCGGCTGGACCGATTGGAAGGAATCCCTCGTCCGCCAACTTTACAAGGCAGCGGCCTCCTATTTTGCGGATCAGGAAAGCTTCCGCAGCACCCTGCCTCTGGCGGAACAGCGCACCGCCACCCTCGCCCTGCTCGATGAATCCTATGCTCCGGAACTGGACGCGCACTTTGCGGCCATGCCGGAACGTTATCTTGCCCACCGCACCCCCACCAGCATCGCCCGCCACCTGAAAGCCTTCCGGGCTTTCTTCCGCCAACAGCGGAAAGAGGACCGTGCCAGCGCCCTGACACCCGTGCTGAAGTGGACGGCCCGCCCCGAACAGGGCTCCAGCGAACTCATCCTCTGCACCTGGGACCGGCAATTGCTCCTCTCCAAAATTGCCGGGGCCCTCGCCGCCAACTCCCTCAACATCCTGCGCGCCGACCTTTTCCTGCGCACCGACCAGTTGGTCCTGGATGTCTTCCGCGTCTGCACCACCGACTTCGAGCCCGTCACCAACGAAAAACAAATCAAAGGGGTCGGCGAGCTGATCGGCCGCGCCTGCACCGGCGAGGACATCGACTTCTCCGCCATCATTGCCAAGCGCATCAAAATCGAGCCTGAACCGCTTCCAGGATGGCGGAGCGAGTTCCCCATGCGCGTCTTTCTCACCAACGATCAGCACCGCGACTACACCATCGTGGAAATCCAAGCGGTGGACCGCATCGGCCTGCTTTTCCAAATCTTCCACACCATCGGTGCCCTCGGCCTGGAAATCACCCACGCCCGCATCAACACCGAAAAAGGAGCCGCCATTGACTCCTTCTGCCTGACGACCCAGGAGGGCAAAAAAATCACGGACCTGACTCTGCTGCAAACCCTCAAGGCCAACCTCGAACAAGCCTGCCTCATCCCCGCCTAGCCGGATGGAGCGGTGGATTGCCACAAGCCCAAACCCGCCCGGGATGATTTGACGCCCCGCCAGGATGGGATAAGATGACCGCAATGAGCGAATTGCTAAAATCAGAATTACTCATTTCGGTGGATGACTATCTCTCCGGAGAACTCATCAGCGAAGTCCGGCACGAATATGTCGGGGGAGAAGTCTACGCCATGGCCGGTGCCAGCCATGTGCACAACCTTATCTCAGGTAATCTCTTCGCCGCGCTCCACCAGCATCTGGAAGGCAGCCCCTGCGTGCCTTATGTCAGCGACATGAAGGTCAAAGTGAAATCGGCGCGTGAGGAGCTGTATTATTATCCTGACGTCATGGTGGCCTGCGATCCCTCCGACAATGCCAGGCTTTGGCGGGAAAAACCTGTCCTGATCGTGGAAGTCTCTTCCCCGGAAACCTCCCGGATCGATGCGCGGGAAAAAAACTGGGCCTATCAAACCATTCCTTCCCTTGAGGTTTACGTCATGATTTCCCAAAACGATTGCTCCGTCACTCTCTACCGCCGGGCAACCGGATGGATGCCCGAAGTTATCACCGATCCCGCCGGAGCGCTGGAGGTAGCTCCCCTTAAGTTCAGCCTGCCATTCTCCAAACTCTTCGCCAAAACCGGTTTGATCCAGGGGGGCTAGACTCCCTAAAGGTTCCAGCCTTGCATTGCTTGCCTGCCAAAGTCAGCGGCGCTGCCAAACGGTGCCCAGGGCGACGCTCCATTGGAACTTGCGGGCGTGTTCTCGGATGAGAAAGGGGAGGTCCTTTTGCTGCACCAGGGTGAAGTTTGGCAGGAGGATTTCCTGAAGCCAGTCAAACGTGCCAGCAGCAGGCCAGCGCCCGGTCGGGGTGTATTCTGCCAGCCAGGTGCAGGGGGTGGTCAGCAGGAGATGACCACCCGGTTTGATCAGGTCAGGCAGCCGCTGCAGGAACCGCAGGGGCTCGGTGAGACGGCAGATCAGGTTGGCCGCATGCACAATGTCAAAGCTGCCCAGACTGGCCGGCAGGTCCATCGCATCACCCTGCTGGAAGGTGATGCGTTCCGGATGCACCCCGGGCGGCAACTGAGCCGTGAGAGGCTGGGTGAGATGGGCTTCGAGGGAGATTTGGTAGGACAGCGTGCCTACCGACTGGATGGTTTGGGCCGCTTTGATGAAGGCGATCGAGAAATCAATGGCCTGGACTTCGGCACAGGTGCGGGAAAGTTCGAAGGCGGAGCGGCCGGTGGCGCAGCCAATATCCAGGGCTCGTGCCGCATGGGCATAGGATGGCGGCAGCAGTTCCGTGACCGTGCGCACGGGGAAATTCAGAGCACTCACCGGGCCATTTTCCCATGGGAGGATTTCGTGATCCTGACCATAGTGAAAAAGGAGGTATTCATCGACAAGCCGCTGGGTTTCGTAGGGGTTGGACATGGATTGGAAAAATTGGAAGGCTTAAAAAAGGTGAAGGCAGCACCCGCGTGGATGCTGCCTTCCGTAAGTAAAGCGGGATGAAGCCGCGCGCCTCATCCCGCCCCCGTTTCCGGGTTTTGGGGCCGCAGCTAATCGGCCGCCAAAGCGTTCAGGAGATATTCCGATGGGCGGAAATTCTCGATCAGGATTTCATGCTGATCTCCGCGTTTCATGCGGACCTGGAGGATGTTGAAGTTGGGAGTCTTGTGAGGCGCAAAGAGGATGTCATCGTGAGTGGCATTCTTGTGCTCCTTGAACAGGTCCGGTGTCAGGTGGCCACCCAGATGGTCATCGCGCCCCGTGGCTAGGTGACAGGTGCCAAGAACTTTCTCGTCCTGAATGTCAGCATAGCTGATGGGGAGCACCTGGGTGCCAAAGCCGAGTTCGCCCAAAACACCAGTCATCGGATCGTTGGTGAGTTTGGCGTTATGGGCGGCGATGGTTTCCGGGTTTCCTTCGATGAGTTCAGAGAGGATAATGCGTCCACCAGTGACCGTCAGGCGGCCCAGGGTGCCGTCCTCGTATTTCATAGGGAACAAGCCTTCAGCGCCCGTAGGAACGAAGTAAACTTCGCCAGCTGGCAGATTGGCGATATCCGGCTGGGTGCCCCGGCAGAGGCCATGGGATTTTTGTGCTTCCTGGCCATCGAGCATCAGCTTGGCGGTTAGGATTTCGCCCGTCTCCAACTGGAAGTCGATTTCAACCTCGTCAGCATTGGTCATCGCCCTGCGCAGTTTTTCTGCGTCGCGGCTGACCTCTTCGTAATCCACCGCCAAGCCGGAGTTGAGAATGATTTCATTCACTCCATGAAGGGTCGCACCACGGAAGTTATACTTTTTAGCCATCGCGGTGAGAGGAGCAGTGGCGCTGAAGGTGGAAATGCAAAGAATGATATCGTAGTCCGGATACACATCGGTCTCAAGGCTCAGCATGTTGCCCGACTGGTCGGTGCAGGCATCCGAAAGGTCGAGGTTGCTGCCATAAGTCATCTCATAAGCAAACATATCGCCACCCGTCATGCCCAGCGCTCCCATGACTCCATCGCGGTGGAGGCCCTGATAGAAATGTTCGTAAGCGCGGCCCTGAATGGCAAACTGGGGATTATTCAGAAAGCCGAAGTCCTTCATGCCGGAGATATCCGGCAAATCAATCAGGATACACACCCGGCGGCCCTCCGTAGGAGTGAAAACACTACGGAGCAGGCGCTCCAGGCTGAAGGGTGGGAAGACGCGGGTGGCAGCATCGGGAAGCGGGGCGGCAAGAGTCTGGGACATAAGGGGATGAGGACTGGAATGAGCTGTCGTATTCATGGGATAAACGCATCATGACACCTCAAGGATGAGGTGCGATGGTAAATTTTATTCCGGGAAGCGCCGGACGGGGCTTGCCTTGGGAAAGAAACCAGGGCTTAACTGGCGGCATGTTCCATCGCACTATCCTCCTGCCTGCCTGTCTGTTGCTGTGCCACTGTGAAACCGTCACCAGTCCCTCCGAGCGCCGGACTTCCCTGACACAATCGGGCCTGACTCCTTCCGAACGCGTGGAGGCTGACAAAAACCGTCCCCTGTCCGGCAATCCCACAGACCCCATGAACAAAGTCCACACCCGCGATGGAGCGGTGGGTTACCGGTTGTTGGAATTTTAGCCACCGGTTGGGAAGCTAGTCAGTGCTGAATCAGCACTCTCTGAACAGAGGACTTGCTGACCACCAGCTTCCATTCCTCCAGTTGCTGCTTGAACAAAACCGAGTGTGGCGCGGCGCGGTGCGCATTGACTCAAAAAGAATGACACCGGAGGGCCCTGCCAAAAGAGACGGAAGAGGGGGTGGTTGACTCGAAAAGAATGACACCGTGGGCATGACGTCAGCCATGAGCCATTCCGGCATCAGCGAATACCTTCAAATCCAGCAGTCCAGATACTCCCGCCGGCGCGGCCGCGCAGCCCGCCACGCCCTTCTGGACGAGTGCGTAAGCGTCACCGGACTGGGGCGCAAACACCTCATCAAAGTGCTCGGGGGCCGTCTTCCGGTCGCTGGTCAGTCCGCCCCCGGGGCCGTCCCGTGCCGGGGCCGCCCGCCCGCCTACGACGCCCTCCTGCCTCTCATCAAGGCCCTTTGGCAAGCCAGCGAACCACCCTGCGGCAAGCGCCTGCACCCCATCCTGCGCGACTGGCTGCCCTACTGGGAAAAGGCCCACGGTGCGATCCCGGCCGCCCAGCACCAGCTCCTCCTGAATAACTCTTGTATAAGTTACGCAGCAGGAACGAGTTGGAAGCCGAGGGATTGGGCTTGTTTGAAGAGTTGTGCGTGCTGGCGCTCGAGGGAGCGCGGGGTGATTTTGAAGGCTT
>Ga0114967_10005146_pt1 | contig 10405 bp, 8 predicted proteins | sample M_130628_MF_Meta_FD_92639 | JGI IMG/M metagenome (GOLD analysis project Ga0114967, IMG submission 92639) | Freshwater microbial communities from Lake Montjoie, Canada to study carbon cycling - M_130628_MF_MetaG | ecosystem: Environmental > Aquatic > Freshwater > Lake | place: Lake Montjoie... | reverse complement strand
GGAGACAGCCGAAGGCAAATGGCACGGATATGACTGATAATCACAGATTTATGGAAATAGACGCCCTCACTTGCAGGGTGACCATCAGATTGGGGCGGGATCTTCGCAAGTTACTGATTTTGTCTCCTTTGTGTTCTTCTGTTCAAATTCCACTGCCGCTTTTAGGATGAAATCAATCTCGCCGTCGCCACCGGGACTGCACGCTGGCAGCCTGCCAGCAGCGTGGGCCCGTTGCCGTGGGATCGCGACGGCGAATGGACCGTGGAGAAAAACTATTTGATGAATACCTGGTTTCCGCAACGCACGGCCAAGCTCCTGACGCAATTGCGCGCGCGGGGCTGGTATCCTGTTGATGCACCGGAAATGAGCCAAACGGCAGGGCCGGTGTCCCCCGGATCACCGGTTTTCCTCGCTGGGCCAACCACAGCCACGATCTGCTACACGCTCGATGGCAGCGATCCGCGCCACCAGGGTGGAGGGGTGAATCCCACTGCTCTGGCTTACCGCTCCACGCTGACGAATCAGGTCCTCAGCCAGCCTTATGACGACATTCCCGGCCAGGGCGCGGTTTGGAGCTTTACCTTTCCCGCAGGCCTCGTGCTCGTGCCTGGAGAGCGGATCGTCGTCATCAAAGACCAGGCCTTGTTTGATGCGCGCTACCGCACCGTGGGGTCGCCATGGTATCATGCGGGCATCCGCGTCGCCGGGGTTTGGAATGGATCCCTCGCCAACAGTGGGGAGGAAATCATCATCCCGACGGCTGGTGGGGCTTCGCCCGTCCGCTTCTCCTATGAAGACAGTGGCTCCTGGCCAGGCCGGGCCGATGGCATTGGCAGTTCGTTGGAGTAGGTGGATCCGTCGGCGGCTCCCCTCAGTGCCGCAGACAAATCCACCTTTCTCGGCAGCGCGGACCATTGGCGGCCTTCGTCAGAATTTCATGGCTCCCCCGGCTATGCAGGCCCCAGGCCGGATCGCCGCATCGTGATCAACGAAGTGCTCTCCGCCCCGGCGGCCCCGGATTTGGATTTCATCGAGCTGTTCAACTCCAGCGCGAGCCCCCAAAGCCTCGGCGGATAGTTTCTGGGTGATACTTCGGCGAACTACCGGAAATACCGTTTCTCCACCGACACCAGTTTGGCCCCCGGGGCTTATGCCTTGCTTACAGAAGCCCAGTTCAACCAACCGGCGGACCCCAACAATCCAGTCCCCTTCAGCCTCAGCAGCACTGGCGACGATGTGTTCCTGCTGCAGGCCGACTCTGCCGGAAATCTGCTGCGCTTTGCGGACCGTATCGAGTTCCGCCAAGCCCCTGTTGCCATGAGTTTTGGCCGCTCGCCCAATGGCACGGGATCCGTCGATCTCCTCTCCCAGCCCACTCCCGGAGTGGCCAATGCCGCCGCGATGCCTGGCTACGCCGCATGGATCGCCACCACCTTTCCCCCCGATGCCCTCCCGGCGGACCTCGTCCCCGGTGCCGATCCCGATCACGATGGCCTCACCAATTTCATGGAATTCGCCACCCTGGGCGATCCCCTCGCCGCCACCCGGTCCCCGCTGGTGCTAACCAGCAACGCCCCGCTGCAGTTTGAGTTCACCCTGCATCAGGAAATCCGCGCCCTGATTGAGGTCTCGCCCGATCTTTCCCATTGGGACTCCTCCGGGTCCGAAGTGCAGCGTCTCTCGACGGTCAACCATCCGGATGGCACTACTACCATAACTGGCCAACTGACCTCCCCCCCGGGATCAAAGCGCTTCGTCCGACTCACGGTTTCCTTCTGATTCTGGCAAAAAGACATTCCGAAGGTGAAAATGTGAAAAAAGGCAGCGTCAGGATTTCGCCCAGGCTTCGAGGGCGGTGGCGAAGGCGGGGTCGGTGGCGTGGGAGAGGGTGACGGAGCTGCCGTCAGCGCTGAGGGTCAGGCGGATGATGCGGCGGGGATCGTCCACACGGAATTGACCGGCAATGGCGTCGTATTCCTTTCGCCAGGGAATGGAGAAGCGTTGCATGAGGACGCGGCGCAGGTAGTCGAAAAATTCCCGGGCTTCGGCAGGGCTGCGCCAGGCGGTTTTCCAGTAGAGGTGATCGCCGAAACCCGGTTCGCCAGGCCAGATGGCATAGCGGTCGCCGGCCCAGCCTTCGCTGGCTTTGGCGGATTCTTCCACAGTGAGCCAGGCATGGAGGGCGAGGTAGGTGCCGAATTCGCCGGCGGTATTCTGGTAAAGCGGAGCAGTGCCGGCGATTTCGGCCTGGGGCAGATTGATGGTGAGGGGCTCAAAGGGGGGATTGCTGAAGTAGAGTTCCTCCGGATGGAGAATTTCGGCAGAGGAGCGGGGCGGGCGGCGATAGGCGGCATCGATCGCGGCATTGCCTCCCTTGCCGGCGAGGGCTTCGATGAAATTGCTGCCGCGGTCCTGGGCGAATTTCCAGGTTTCAGCGAGATAGGCAGGGGCGCTGTAGTTGGGAGGGGGTGAGGCGGGAGCGCCGTTCCGGTCGAAGTTGAGATTCAGCTGGTCGGCGATGCTGAAGCGCACCCGGGCGGTGTTGGCATCGCCATTGGCCAGGGAACGGGCCGCGAGGGCGGCGTCATCGTTGGAGGTTTCGGCCCAGGGCAAGGAGCCGCCGATTTTCAGGGAAGTGAGGGCGGCGGAGAGTCCGCCGATGAATGCCTCGCGGCCATCGGCACGCTCAAGGGAAGCTTCCGCGCGGTAGTAGAAGCGCTTTGCCCCGGCGTCATAAAATCCGCCATTGGACATTTGGGCGAGACTGATGGCTGCGGCAGGATAGTCGAAAATCTCCGGGGTGAAGCCCATGGCGACGGCGGCCCGGCTGCGGGCTTCTGCCACAGGCAGGGGAAGCTGGGCTTCGACCTGGGTTTTGATTTTCTCCAAAATGGCGTCCATGGCCACGGGTTCCCAGGTAGGCTCGGGATCAAAGGCGAGACCCCGCTGGGTTTTGAGCTGTTGGGCCAGATCGCCGGGGGTGGGGGGCGGCTTGGCGGCTTCGGCGGCCTTTTTGAGGTTTTGCACCTCAGCGGTCAGGGTGCTGAGGCGGCATTCGGGGTCGGTGAGTTTTTTCCGCAGCACTTCTCCTTCCGCGCGAAGTGCCATGCTTTCGGCGGGGAGATCGGTGGTGACCTCCTTGGGCAGGGCGGGGGCAGGATGGCTGGCGGGCGCCTGCTGCAGGCGGGTTTGCCACACATGTTCCCGCCAGAACAGGACTCCGGCGATGGAGGCGAAGGCAAGCAGGTTGAGAAAGGGCCGGATCGGTGAACTCATGGAAAAAAAGGGGACTGCTGGAGGATTCCTCCAAGCCTTGGCGGTTCGCCATGGGAATCAGCGCAGGGATGGGACTTCTCTGCTCAGGATTTTTTCCCGGGACTCCAAGGCAGGATGGGCCCGGAATTTTTGCTAGTATTCCCACTCAATTCGAACTGGCGGCCACTGCGCAGAACCTTTTTTGCGTCGTAGGCCCATTGGGCGATTTTGTTGGCACCGAATTTTTGAGTCCCGGTGCGCATGCCTTGGGTGGGCCGGGGTTTGGCGGTTTCGATGGCTTTTTTCAGGGTCTCCGCCTCCACCATGAGGGCACTCAGGCGGGTCTCGGCTTCGGCGAGTTTTTTCCGGAGGACTTCAGCTTCCACACGCAGCGCCACCGTTTCATCCCGGCCGGCGGTGTAGATTTCCTTGGGAACATCGGGAGCCGCAGGGCGGGCGGAGGCTTGCTGAAGCCGGGTCTGCCACCCATTTTCCCGCCAGAACAGGACTCCGATGATGGAGGCGAAGGCGAGGAGATTGACCAAAGACCGGATGGGGGAAGACATGGGGGAGATGAGAAGCTGCCGGAGATTCAAAATCTATAGCCGGAGAGGGCCAAAAATAGGATCCAACGCCGGAACGTCAGGGGGGCTTACCGTTTTTTCCCGGGAAGCCAGGAACGCGGTGCCGTCCGGCTGGGGCGCTCGCTGCTGGGAGCTGCTTCCTGCTGGGTTGGGGCTCCTGTGCCAGTCGGCAGGCCAGGCTCGAATTCGTCTTCGTCCCTGGTCACGGGCACGATAGGCTGGACGGTGCCGGTAATCTGTTTGGGCGGAGCTGCCTTGTTATTGGGATCGAGATTGAAGGCGACCATGCGCTTGGCAAAGCGGGGATCCTTCAGGGCCCCGGGGTAGTAAAGAATGCGGATGAGCTGGCCCTGGGCGTTCTTCAGCTCTTCCTTCAGCATTTGTCCGGTTTGGGGGTCGAAAGTGTTGATCGTGCTGCCGACGGGGTGTTTCTTGCCGTCGTAGATCACCCCGCTGGTGATTTGGCCTTTTTCATTCAAGGAAAACAGCCGGCCACCGCAGAGGATATTATTCCGGTCGTAAACCCACTCCGAGATTTTGTTGGATCCCCCCATTTTCTGGGTTTCGGTGCGCTTGCCGTCGTTGTGTTTGAAGATGCGGCTCAGGGCGTCCGGCCCTTCCTGTTGGGCGAGGGCCCCGGAAGGGAGCGCCAAGGCCAGAAGCAGCGTGCAGGGGATCCAGGAAAAGTTCATGCTGGTTCCCATATCACCAATCAGCGCAGAGCGAAACCTTTTTGTGATCAGTATTTGTTTGTTTCAATCTCTTGCTCATGGCGCGGAATTCCTTTAGGACTCATCGGAAATTCACCCACGTTTCCGCCAAATCTTCAAAACCATGAGCATCCGATTAAAACTTTTCCTGATGATGATTCTCGAGTTTTTCATTTGGGGGGCTTGGCTCCCGTTGATCTTCGGGTATTTGCCGGCCATGGGATTGTCTGAGGGGGAGCAAAAACTGATTTTGAGTGCCTTCCCCGTCGCCGCAATTATTGGCATGTTTTTCAGCAACCAGTTTGCCGACCGGAACTTTGCAGCGGAAAAATTCATGGCTTTCAGCCATTTGATCGGTGGACTGGCCATCGCCGGGCTTGCTTTTGTGAAGTTCTCCCGCCCCGTGATGGAAGCTGGTGCAGTTGCTTCGGCCCTGTGGGACACTTCCTTCTGGATCTTCTTTTCCCTGATGGCCCTGCACTGTCTCCTCTATGTGCCCACGATTTCCATCGCCAACTCCATCGCCTTCTCCAACATGAAGAGCGCGGACAAGGAATTTGGCTTTGTCCGGATGGGCGGCACCGTCGGCTGGATTCTGGCGGCATGGCCCATCGCCTTCATTCTGCATGGAAAGACGCCGGCAGCCGTCGTTTCTGCCACCGGAAATATCTTCCTCATCTCCGGGGTCGCCAGCATCGTGCTCGCTGTTTTCTGCAAAACGATGCTCCCTCACACGCCTGCCAACAAGGGAGCAGGATCCGATAGCCTGGCTTGGCTCAAGGCCGCGAAACTGCTCGCCATTCCTGCCATCCTGGTGCTTTTCATCGCCACCTTCATTGATGCCACCATTCATAACGGATACTTCGTCATGGCGGGTGGATTCATCGGCAAATCGCTGACGGCGTCCGGGATCGATCCCGCCTGGACCACCGTCGTGATGAGCATTGGTCAGGTGGCAGAAATGCTCACCATGCTGATCCTTGGTGGAGTTCTGGCGAAGTTCGGCTGGCGCACCACCCTCATCGTCGGCATCCTGGGCCACACCGCCCGATTCCTCGTGTTCGCGTTCTTCCCTTCGGCAGCACCGCTTATCATTGTGATCCAACTCCTCCACGGGATTTGCTACGCATTCTTCTTCGCAACGGTCTACATCTACATCGATGCGGCTTTCCCCAAGGACATCCGCACCAGCGCCCAGGGCTTGTTCAACTTCCTCATTCTCGGCCTGGGCGACCTCGCGGCGAAGTGGATCTTTATCCCCCTCAGCGGCAAGTTCCTCACGGGCAATGGCTTCCAGGGTTACCGCGAACTTTTCCTCGTGCCAGTCGGCATGTCCCTGGCTGCAGCGGTGCTGCTCGCGCTCTTCTTCCGTCCGTCGGCCTTCGGTCCTTCGGGGAATTCCAGTGCCGCAGCGGCCCCTCATTGATTTCCAGCTGAAAATCAGCTGGCCTCGGCCTCTGGGATTGAGGAGGGCGGACATCCTGTCCGCCTGTCCCACATGCCATAGTGGATGGCAAACAGCATCCTTCTCTCATTTCTCATCCATCAACTCTCAACTTTCACTGGGAAATTATCCTTCCAGTTCCCGGGCTTCGGCTTCGAAGGCATCCAGAAAAGCGTCAATGTGACGGCGGTCGCGCTTGGTGGGCCGCAAAGGAGGGCTGGTGGCCAGATTGAGGGCGTGTTCCTCCCGGCTGAGGCGGGCCTTTTCGTATTCCTCTGGCGGAGTCAGGTCTTCAAGGAATCCCGGCACCAGCTTGGCGGCCACGCGCTTGTCCAGCAGGGCGAGCACCCGCACGCGTTTCGTCAGATCATCGGAAATCACGGTGATCACCTCACCAACGCGCACTTCCCGCCCGGCTTTCACGGGTTGCCCTCCCATCTCCACCCGGCCCAGACGGCAGGCGTCCGCCGCGTCGCCCCGCGTCTTGTGCAGACGGACGGCCCAGAGGAATTTATCGAGTCTTACCGAAACCATTTCGTGAAAATTCCCAAAGTGACCAAATTTGCAAGGGAGCACGGAGCTTGAAAAGTCTCCTGAATCCCGAAACACAAAACAACATAAAACCTGAAAACGGCAGCAGGATTTGAACAGACCCGCAGGGAGCCGCAGGCAACGACGCAAAGGACACAAAATCAGTAACTTGCGAAGGCCCAGCCCAAATCTGGTTGTCACTCTGCAGGTGAGTGCAGCTATTCCCATAAATCTGTGATTATCAGTCATATCCGTTCCATCCGTGGTCCGTCAGCGTCTTTTTTAGGTAAAACAGGAACCAATTCCCCCGGTATTGCAGATGCTGCGGAAAAACAAAAAAGCCCGGACCAACAGGCCCGGGCTTTTCCGAAGGAAGGCTTGATTGAACCGCTGCTCAGATGCCCTTGCCGCTGGGGCCACGGCGGAGGAGGCGCAACTGATCGAGACTGAGCACCGGCTCGTTGAGGAGCGGCTTCAGCGTGGCGATGAGGGTTTCCAAGCGGGTGATTTCCTCCTCCCGGCGGGTGGTCGACGGCAGGCGGCGCAGGCGCGTCACATCCGCCGTGAACATGGCCTCCATCTGATGGGCGGCCTTGCTGGAAAGTTCCTTCATCTTGACGGCGGCCCGCTGGGTGAGGATGCGCATCATGCTGGGGATGATGTTGTAAAGCGGGCGGGCGTTGTTGCGGAGCCATTCCCGGCGGCCATTGCGCACGATTTTATTCACCACTTCACTGGTGTATTCCGCGCTGAGGTCTTCGAAATCATGGCTGAGCACCACGCGGACTGGAGTCGGCGGCATGTGCCGGGAGGCTTGCAGGGAGGCATCGGGGGAATCCGGCGTGGCGAGGAAAATCCCTTCCAGGAGAACGATCTGGGCGCGCTCGTCTTCCCAGACGACATAGGCGGTATTGCCGATCGCAGTAGACAGCAGGCGGTCCGTGGCGCGGAAGACCAGCGGGTGGTCCCAGGTCAGGTAGTCGGCATCCTCGCGGATCATCGCGGTGGTGCGGCTGTAGCAGAGCTTCATGCCTTCCTTCGGGATTTCTTCCAGGCGGAAGCTGGCCTCGGGATTGGGCTTCACCACGACGGTGCGGCCGCTCTTGGTTTCCACCAGGATACCGAGCTGCTCCAAGGTGCGGTTCATGAAAAGATCCAGCGATTCATCCTCGTCGGTGGTTTTGAGACGGGCGGCGGCTTGTTCCGCTCCGTTTTTCCGGCAGGACACGGCTTCCAGGAAGTGATCGCGGTGTTTATCATACCGCTTCAGGTGGGACTCGTGACTGGCGGCAGACTTTTTAATGAGAGCCTTCAGTTCGTCATCCAGCTTCGGATTGTGTTTCACGCCAATGCGCTTCGCGATGTCGTGCACGGGTTTGGCGTATTCTGCAGCCGTTTCCGCCTGAGCAGGGGACCAGGTGGAGAAGGCGTGGAGGCCTTGCTCCAGCCAAAGCGCGGTCATTTCCTGCGGGGTGTCTTCGACCAAGGGGATGAGCACCTTCAGGGCATCGCGGCGCTTGGAGTTTTCCGCCGTGAAAATGCGGCCCTGGGCTTCTGCAAGGGTGAGCGGCGTATCCCACAGCACGGTGATATCCATGCCAGGGAAGCTGCGGCCGATCATGTCTTCCTCACCAACCACGACCACGCTGGGGGCGATGTCATCGCTGCCCCGGATATCCGGGCCGACGAGTTCGACCAGGCCCTGGACTTTTTTGGAGAGGACTTTTTCCACCGCCAGGGCGCGGTTGCGGCTGGCACAGATCACCAAAGCGGTAGGCAGGGCAGCGGGGGGCTGCACTTCATCCGCCGGCACGGGCGGCACACTGGGAGGAGCAGGCGGGGCAGGGTTCACCAGGGTCCCGAGCCAGGTGGCAAGGACGGCATCCGCTGCGGAAGGCAGGGCTTTGGCCTTGGCTTTCCCATCCACGGGTTTGCCATGGAGCTTGAATTCCTCCTTCAGGCCATCGCGCACTTCCGGTTTGAGGCTTTCCACGCAGACGATGGAAATTTCGCGGGTAGGGATGCCGAGTGCAGACTGGCGGGTATTGCGGAAGATGATGCGGCCCTGTTCCTGACCATCCAGCAGATAGTCGATGATCTGATCGCGGGCTTCCTCCCGGCCTTCCTTCCAGAGTTTCAGCGTGTCCTTCATCTTCGCCTCTCCGGAAAGGAGGGGCTTGACGTGGGCTTCTGATTCCTTGTCCCAGGTGGTGGCGGCCAGCAGGTGGGTGATCGCCGCTTCGGTGGCTTCATTGGCCTTGCGGTAGGCGGAATATTTCCGGGGCGTGGCAAAGGCTTCCGCGTCCAGCAGATGCAGGCGGCCAAAGTGGCTCTTGGCGTCCTGTTCCGGGCCGGCGTCGCTCAAAATGATCAGGCTCCTCGTGGCTTCGGCCACAGTTTGCACCGCCGTCCAAGCGGCATTGCCTCCTTCTTCGCTCCACTCCAGGGTCTCCCCACCAGCGACGATGACGACGTCCCATCCAGCTTCCGCAGCGGCGGCGGCGCGCTTGCCCCGGCCTCCTGAAAAGTCTTCCAGAGTGCAGGACTCCCACGGCCATTCTTCGCCGAAAAAGGGATTGGTGGATTCCTGGCCCTTTTTGGAGGATTTTTTGGCTGGCTTGGCCGTGGTGGCAAAGTCGTCCGCACTCACCCGGGCAAAGGCGTAGCCAAAACGGCGGGAATACTCCAGCTCGAGGTTATCGATAAGATATTCCGGAGCCAGCAGCAGCACGCGCTCCGCGCTGCCGAAAATCTGCAGCCGCTGCAGGATCAGGCCCGCCTCCACCGTTTTGCCCATGCCGGGCTCATCGGCCAGCAGCACACGCGGATGGGCCTGCCGGGTAGCCTGCACCGCCACGTAGAGCTGGTGCGGCCGGGGATTGTAGCGGCCATTGAAAAAGCCCCGCAGCGGGGCGCGCAGGGTCTTGAAACGGCGGTAAAGGGCCCGGTGCCGCAGGTTATACACCGGCTTGTCATCCACTTGGGCATTCAGCAGGCGGTCAAAGGGCTTGCTGAACGTCAGGGAGTCGGAAAGACGGCTTTCCTCCACCTTTTTGCCTTTGTTGATGTAGGTCACCAGCCCGTCCTTTTCGATCAGATCCTCCACCGTAAATTCCTTGCCATCCTGGGTTTTGAGCACGTCTCCGACCGAGAAACTCACCCGCGTCAGCGGAGGATTCTCAATCGTATAGACCCGCGTGGTTTCGCTGGAGGGAAAGACGATGTTGACCCGGTCTGGCTCTACTTTCAGCACCAATCCCAGTCCTAACTCCGGCTCCGTCTGGCTTAACCAACGCTGCCCTGATACAAATCGATTCGCTACCATTTACTATTTTATGTCAAGTTGAAACCGCAAGCTATAGGGAGGCTTCCGGCCCGGTCAAGATATTCCGCTTTAAAAGATGGTCCCGTTTTTGCAACTGCATGAGCTTCAATGCTTTGAAAATTTGTCTACACGATTTGGAGAGAGACAAAATGACGCACTTCCCCGGTTTTCCGGTGGATTTAACCAGGATCCAGGGCCGACGCTTTGCCCCCCGCCACGCAGGATCACGTTCAGACGGAGCCATCGGGCAATTCCGCCACCTGATCCACCCGGCAGGACAGCATGGTATCGCCGTCGAAATCGAAATAACCCATGAATTTCTGACGGGCCAGGAGCAGATGGAACCACTCACGGTCATCCGCCCACATTTCCCCGTAGGGCATGGCGTCCACCGGGGTCCAGCGGGGGATGGCTTCGTCCGTTTCCTGGGGCTCGCCTACGCAGTCGTCCGCCCGGAACACGTGGCAATAGAGCTTCATGCCATCCACAAATTGGAAGAAAAGCCGGCCGATCTCGCTGACGCCGGTGGCCCGCACGCAAAGTTCCTCCTCGGTCT
>Ga0114967_10005144_pt1 | contig 10407 bp, 12 predicted proteins | sample M_130628_MF_Meta_FD_92639 | JGI IMG/M metagenome (GOLD analysis project Ga0114967, IMG submission 92639) | Freshwater microbial communities from Lake Montjoie, Canada to study carbon cycling - M_130628_MF_MetaG | ecosystem: Environmental > Aquatic > Freshwater > Lake | place: Lake Montjoie... | reverse complement strand
CTCGCTTCGGCGATCCGGAATGTGAGGCACTGCTGGTCAGACTGGAGTCAAGCCTGCTGGAAATCCTTGATGCTGCCGTGGATCGCCGTCTTGACGAGGTCGAGCCGCCGCGATGGCGGGACGAGGCCAGCGTGACCGTGGTGATGGCTTCGGAAGGGTATCCAGGACCAGTCCAGAAGGGTCGCCCCATCCGCGGGCTCGATGCAGCCGCCCGCGTTCCCGGCGTGGAGGTGTTTCACGCTGCCACCAAAGCCATCAACGGCGAGGTGCAGAGCGATGGCGGACGGGTGCTGGCGGTCACGGCCGTGGGCACAACGCTCGCGCGGGCCAAATTGCAGGCCTACTCGGCCGTCAAGGAGATCCGGTGGCTGGGAGCATGGTGCCGGAAGGACATCTCCAACAAGGGGCTGGCCCACGAGCGGCAGAAACTTGCCACGGAACCGGAGATCGATCAACAGGCTGCCACGGTCGCTCCCGATGCCGGCGCAGCCGCCCCAGGCCCGACGACGGAGCCGACTTCATGAGGCTGCGCGTCGGCATTGTCGGCCTGGGGAGCCAATGGGAAAGCCGCCACCTGCCGGCGTTGCGTTCACTGGCCGATCGCTTCGAGGTCCGCGGCATCTGCGAGCAGGTGGCCCACCTGGCCAAGCGGGCGGCAACGGAACTCGGCACCGTGCCGGTGGATGGCTTTCGGGCGCTCGCCGCCAGGGAGGACATCGACGCAATCCTCTACTTTGCAGACCAGTGGTATGGTGCGACTCCGATCCTCGCCGCCTGCGACCACGGCAAGGCGGTCTACTCGGCGATCTCGCTGCCGCTTGCCCCCGATGAGGCGAGGCTGCTGCGGCAACGGGTGGAGGAGTCGGGCATCGCCTTCATGGCAGAGCTGCCCCGCCGACACGCCCCCGCGACGGTTCGGCTCAAGGAATTGATCGTCACCAGGCTCGGCCGACCGCGGCTGCTCTTCTGCCATCGACGCGTCCCGCTGTCAGGAGCTGCTGCGGTCGCACCACCGCGTGATCGTACCAGCGAGGCCCGCGATCTGATGGAGCTCGTCGACTGGTGCCGCTATGTGGCGGGCTCGGAGCCGACGAGCGTGGTCTCGGTTCGGCATGCCGAGACGCTTGGTGGTGAAACCGATGACTACCAGATGATGAGCCTCGACTTCACACCGGCGGAGAATGGGACGCTGGCCCCCGGCAACGGGACGCTGGCACAGATCAGTTGTGGCTATTACATGCCGCGGCAGTGGGAGGAGGCGGTGGGCTTCCGGCCGCCAGCCGCACTCCAGGTGGCCTGCGAGAAGGGCATTGCCTTCATCGACCTGCCTGCGAGCCTGGTCTGGTTCGACGGGGTGGGCCGCCATCAGGAGTCGCTTGAAAGCGATCGGCCAGTTGGCGAGCACATGCTGCTTCAGTTCCATCGCAAGGTGACGAGCCTCGTGCGGGCCGTCAGCGGATTGGACGACACGCTCAAGGCGATGCAGATCGTGCAGGCCGCCGCCACCAGCCAGACCGAGGGCCGCCGCGTTCAGGTGTAGGGCAGAATCCTACTGCGGTCGATATCTGGTGGCTCGCGTGGGAGCCACAGGAAATCAGTTATTGCTGAAGTCGAGCTGCTTGCCAGACTTCACGCCCAGGGGGTTCTTCACAAACCGCTGGCGGCAGGCATCGCAGAGGTCGAACCGCATCGAGCGGGCGCCGTCATTGAGGACGGCCGGTAGATCTTCATCGTCGAGCTGCTCGAGGATGTCCTGCATCTCCTCGAGATGGTCAGCGTCTTCCTGCGTGCCGCTGCCGTCACAGCAACCGTGGTCCGCGATGTCCTCGACGGCCGGAAACACCTCGATCTTCACGACGTGATGCACGTCCGCATGGGTGTCGATGGGACGCTTGCAAATGTCGCACGAGTAGTGAAGCATCGGTTTCTCCACGGGAAAAATAGGTCCTGACATGCCTCCGCAGGACGCGGAGGAGAACCGGCTGGCGTGCCCTGTCCACTCCGTGAGTGTGACTGTAACCCGCGACAAAGGCAAGCGCTTAGCCGGCCCCAAGGCTGAGAAGAATTTGGCAGGGGGGTGGTCTGGCGACTAGACTCTTCCTCAGGTGTTGGGTGCCCATCGAGGAACGGCCATGTCTGGTTCTATGATGCCCGCCGCATTCGCCCCCGGGTCGCTCAGCCTGAGCGTGCTCGTGCTGAACCGCTCGTTCGTGGCGGTTCACATCACCAACGTCCGCCGGGCAATCACCTTGCTCTTTCGGCAACTGGCGGAGGTGGTGCACATCGAAGAGGGGCAGTATGCGGCACACACGCTCGAGTCGTGGCGAGAGCTGTCGTCCCTTCGCTCCGCTTTTCGCAGCCCCAACGAGGATTGGGTGCGGGCTGTAGGCTACGACCTGCAGGCACCCCGGGTCATCCGGCTGGTGTCGTGCGACCGTGGACCACGGCAAGGCCTGAGGTTCAACCGTCGCAACGTTTTCGCTCGTGACGGCAACCAGTGCCAGTATTGCGGTCGGCACTTTCCCACGAGCGAGCTCTCACTCGACCACGTCGTGCCCCGCAGTCGCGGCGGCATTACCAGCTGGGAAAACATCGTCTGCGCCTGCGTCGCCTGCAACGTCCGCAAGGGAGGCCGCACACCGCCCGAGGCGAAAATGAACCTGGTGCGGCATCCGGTCAAACCAAAACGCAGCCCGCTTCTCTCCATCAAGCTCGGCAACCCCAAATACGAGAGTTGGAAGAGCTTCGTCGACAACGCCTACTGGCTCGTCGATCTGCGCTAGCACAAGCGGGCGGCCCCCCGCCAAGCCGAGGCGGTCAGGATGACCGCGCTCGGCGTGAACTCAGCAGAGGGGATCCTTCTTCTCGGTGATCACCGTGCTCTGCGGCGACATCTCGGCGTTGAGCGCTGTGAAGTCCTTCCATTCAGCCGGCAGGTTGTCCTCGTGGAAGATCGCTTCGACGGGGCACTCCGGCACGCAGGCCTCGCAGTCGATGCATTCGTCGGGATGGATGTAGACCATCTGCTCACCCTCATAGAAGCACTCGACCGGGCAGACCACCACGCAGTCGGTGTACTTGCAGGCGAAACAGGGCTCGGCGACGACGTGGGTCATGGTTGGAGACTCCTTCAAGTGGGATGGTGGGGCTTAGGAATCGGCTCTGGATTGGAGACGTTGTGGACGGTTGTCGCAGGCCTGGCAATCTGTGCCGGATGCGCGGAATCGTAGGGGGAGCCCGCGAACCTGTCAACGATTCAGAAATCGGCGAATTCGCAAGGTTTCATGAGTCTGTCGGACCCTCGTCTTGGTGGCGGCGGGCGACGGCCCCTATGATTGGGGAAGTCTGGGCAAAACTCCGTTCCTGGTGCCGCGTCCTCTGCTGCTTTTTTTGCGGCGCACGGGACCGGGATGCTTGCGAGGGCGTGCCGTGACAATGGCTGTGACGACGATGGATTCTCCGCATGCAACCGGCTCGCCGAGCGGTGGCACCTCTCCGGCGGCGGCGATCTTCACCCCCGAGGATCGGGAACTCGTGCAGGCTTGCCTGCAGGGACAGTCGGCGGCTTGGGATACGTTCGTCACGCGGTTCATCGGCCTGCTCGCCTTCGTCGTCGATCGCACTGCTGCCCAGCGGCAGATGGTCCTGACACCGCCCGATCGCGAAGACCTGCTCGCTGACATTCTTCTCGAAATTCTCCATCACAACGCGGCTGTGCTCCGCGGCTTCGCTGGCCGATCGAGCCTGGCGACCTATCTCGTCGTGGTGGCCCGGCGGGTCGCCGTCCGCGGCATGACCCGACTGGCGGAGAGAAGCCGCAGCCGACGGCCACTTGCCGACGGGCACGAGTCCGCACACCCCGTCGGTGGTGAAGACGGTCAGGGGCGACTGGCCGACCGCGAACAGTTGGAACAATTGCTCGGCGGACTCGATGAAATCGAGGCGAGGCTCGTCCGACTTCATCACCTTGAAGCCCGCAGCTATGGTGAAATCAGCCGGCTCACCGGCATGCCACTCGGCTCGATCGGCCCAACGCTGGCGCGGGCGCGACAGAAGATGAAGCTCCACGCAGAGTAGCGTCGCGGGCGGCTCGTGGAGCAGACATGCTGCCTATCGGGGCGGAGCAGGCCCGATCACCACGGAGGGATCGGCCAGATCAACAGGCGTGTAGCCTTCGTAGGCCGGCATCTGCCAGAGCTGTCCGGGATCGGTCGATGGATTGTTGGTGGAGATCGTCGCCAGCTCCAACTGGAACTCGATCCCCGACGCCGGCCACGACACCTCCACCAGCCGCGGCAGTGCCGCTCCCGACTGCGGATCGACGCGATGCTTCGTCGTACGGCAGCTCGCCAGCCGCTCACCCGCGGCCGTGAACAGATGCTGCTCCATCACGAGGCCGGTCGTGCCGTCGAGAATGGTCGATTTGAGCAGTTCGCCATCGGCTCCCGCCGTGCCCCCCGTGGCCTGCGGGATACGGCTGCGAATCTCGAGCCTGCCATCGGGAAGGGGAAATGGCCCTTCATGCCTGTCTTCGGGTCGGAAGTTCACCAGCCCCAACAGTTCCGGCATCCAATCGGCACGGATGGGGAGCAGTCGCCGGGCTGACGATTGATCGTACTGATCGTGGCGACAATGCAGCATCATCGGCGGCTGGTGCCGTCGGATCCAGAGCCAGAAGAGGTCATCGTTGCTCCCGATGTCGAGTTCGCTACCGGTGACAGCGGTCTGGGCGCGGAGCCGAAAGCGGCGGGGCGGTTCGCAAGCCACCTGGGCCGACAGCCGAGGCACGCCAGGCACGACCAGCACCGCCTGCGGGGCCATGTAGCTCCGCACGCGCTGCGTGTTGTCATGGACCGTGGCGATGATCTGATCGATGGTGGGCTGTGCCGGTAGTGTCCGTGGGAGTGGCATCACTCCCACCTGATAGCCGCGGATGGCCTGCGGGCAGGCAGCCCCGGTGGAAGCGAGGGCTACCACCACCAGCATGAATGCCAGCGCGCGGGATGCCGCCAGGCTGGCGGTCGGGCGACGGTGTGGAGATGCCGTCGTCATGCCGCACCCCCGCTCCAAAGCAGCGCCGTGAACCGCTCCTCGACGCTCGGCGCCGCCGCTTGCTGAGGTGACACAGCACGCACGACGTATTCCCGATCGCGTTTGCGGCAGGCGACGACGAGGTCCGCAGGCATGGCCGGCTGGCCGGCATCGCCGATCGTGCGGCGTTCGGCGTCAGTTCCACGTCTGTTCGCCAGCGGTCGATCGATGAAACGCAGCACGCGACGACGCACGAGTTCGAGCGTTACGAGATAGCGCAAGGCCGCGTCTGGCTCGCTTCCCTCCAACTCCTCCAGCACGTCAAGCAGCACATCAGCCGGAGCGAGAGTGGCTCCTGCCGCCGTGGTGGCCGGATAGGTCCATCGCCACCACGCCAGCGCGTTGGCCGGCGGACCAGCCCATGCGTCGGCTGCATAGTCGCAGCGGTCGAGCCGTCCCTCCGACCGGACCAACGCCGAGACGAGCGGTTCGCCGGCGACGAAGGGCCGGCCTGTCTGGGTGCAGGTGGCGTGCGGTCGGTGGAGTTTGAGTTCCATGCGTGGCACCACACGGGCGGGACGTCGTCAGAGGACAGAAAACCGGCGGATGAACCCGTGGAAACCGCAGACATATAGGGATCCGAGCGGCCCGCTTCAACCCGCATCGGCTGTGTTTTCCGGAGACTGCGGCGGGCTGGGGGGCCACGGCGGGCTGGGAAGGCGGTTGCCGCTGCACTCCCGGAGTCCCCCGGCTCCCGCCGGGGGCTTTTTGTGCGCAGAGAAGCGCTGGAGCGTCAGCGACCGGTATAGCCTCTGCTCACCCCGAACCCACAAGCAGTTCGGCCACGTCGACCAGCCCGTCTTCGTCCTGCCTACCGACGACGCGGTCGGCCGCCGCGAGCACCTCTGGCTGTGCGTTGCCCATGGCGATGCCGAGACCAGCGGCCCGAATCATCGGCAGGTCGTTGACGTCGTCCCCCACCGCGCAGATTTCGGCAGCAAGGATGCCCCACTCGTCGGCGAGCGCCATGACACCCGACCATTTCGTGACGCCGACCGGCGCGATCTCGCACATCCAGTTGAGGTACCGAGGACTGCGGATCGTGTGGAGCGAGAGTTTTTCGGGAAAGTTTTCATGAAGCGATTGCTCGAGATCGAGCATGGCGCGATGCGAGCCCATGGCAAAGCCGGCGAAGACGCCCGGCGGCACGTTTCTGTGAAGATCCGGCACGACCTGGGCCAAGTCCCGGTTGCGTTCCAGATATTCGCTCATGCCGGAGATGACCGGGCTGATGGCAGCGCCTTCATCGCGGCCCGATGCCGGGCCGACGGTGAGACTGCGGCAGTGAAAATCAAAGCCGTCGCCGAAGCTGTCGGAATAGAGCACCGGCTCATGGCCGGCCGCCACGATTTCGGCGACCACGCCCTCAAGCGTCCCCGGACCGAACTCGGCGCGGGCGAGCGTGGCATGGTCGGTCGACCGTTTTACGAGTGCCCCCGACGCCGTGATCAGCGGCCCGGAGACGCCGAGCCGTGCGGCTACGGGGAGCGTGTCGCGGTAACGGCGGCCCGTCGCCAGGATCACGCGGATCCCGGCGGCCCGAATGCGGGCCACCGCCTCGCAGGTGGCCGCTGTGACCTCATGACGGCTGTTGGTGACCGTGCCATCGACATCCAGCACGAGCAGCCGCGTCGGTGGGGCTGCAACGGTGTCCGGTTTCTGGGGCATCGCATCTATGCTACATCTGGAATCGTATGAGTGACACACTGAATCCGTCGGAGGTTCCCTTCACGGCCGTGGCGACAGCGGGCACCATCCCGGCTGGTCAGGGCCGCGTGTTCGAGGTATCAGGCCGGCTCGTCGCCGTGTTTTTCGACGGCGAGACCTATTCAGCCATCGATGATCTCTGCCCGCACATGGGGGCGTCGCTCGGCTCCGGGCCGATGAAGGACGGGATCGTGACCTGTCCTTGGCACGCTTGGAATTTCCGGCTCTGCGAGGGCACCTGGTGCGACAACCCGCAGCTCAAGGTCGACGTCTTCGAGGTGCGGGTCGTCGATGCCACGATCGAGGTACGCGTGCCACCGGCGAAGCCGGTCGAACTGCCTACGGCTCGACCGTCGACACCGTGATTGACTCACCCGGCTTGAGCACCCGCGGTTCGGCAAGCTTTGCCTCACGCACCCGCTCGGCCCAGGCCTCGGCATCCTGCGCAATCGGCGGCCAGGTGCCGTAGTGGTTCGGCAGGACGATCCGCGGGGCGAGCATTCGGATCGCTTCCAGCGAGTCGTCTGGCCCCATCGTGAACAGGTCGCCAATTGGCAGTATCGCCACGTCGATCCGTCGGCCATCGTGAGGAAACCCGATTCGGGCCATGTCGGAGAAGAGCGATGTGTCGCCGGCGATGTAGACCCGCACCCTGCCCACATCGAGCACCCAGCCGGCTGGGTTGCCGCCGTAGGTCCCGTCGGGCAGGCTCGAGGAATGGTGGGCGATCTCCATCTTCGCGGTGCCGCCCGGCACCGCCGTCCGGCCGCCGATGTTCATCGGCTGCACGGCGTCGACGCCCTGCGCACCAAGCCACTGGCCGATCTCCCAGTTGCAATAGACGCGGGACCTCGTCCGCTTGGCGATCGCGACGAGGTCCGCCACGTGATCGAAGTGGCCATGCGTGACGAGGATCGCATCGCAGGAGACCGCGGCAGCCTTCATCGACGCCGTCGGACACTCGTCGAAGAAGGGGTCGATCAGCAGCGTGCCGGCGCCGGTGTCGATGAGCCAGGTGGCGTGGCCGGTCCAGGTGAGGGTGATGGACATGAGAACCTCTCCGGGCGAATGGGATGGTGTGGGGAATATACCCGCTCGTCAGGCCCGGAGGGCCGGGTCAGCACCAGCGAGCGGAGGCTCGCCAAGGCGAGGCGGCCAGGATGGCCGTGCTCGGCGTGAACACGGTTCGCCGGCTGCGGCATGCTCGTCGCCGGCGGATTCTGCTACGGGAGGCTCATTGGACACATCGTGCATCGCTCGTGAGTCGCAGAATTCACCGGCTCCTGCGCGTGCCTCCGTCCGGCTCCTCAGCATCTGTTTTCACGCGAAACACGACATCGTGTCGTTTTCGCTTGGCCGACCTCCGTCGGCTGGTGCTGAGCATGGCATCCTGCCCTCGAGTCGGAGCACCTCCGCAGCCTGGGCTGCGGACGCAGCGTGTCACCGACCCCTAGTGATTGGGGCCGATGGACTTTCGTCGGTTCGGCTCTCCACCAGCTTCGTCAGCACGAGGAACTGGAACAGTTGGCCGATCGTGTGTTCGTCGACTCGTGGCAGCAGAATGGTGTCGGCCGGCCCCATCGCCTGCGTGGCAGTCGTGCGGGCAGCCACGAGTAGGTCGGGCAAGGATGTGCCCTCCAACTGGTCAAGCCCGGCTTCGTTGGCGAAACAGCCGGTGAGCGCGGGCACCACCAGCGGGTCGCGCCTCGGCTCTCTCACGACGATGTTCGTGGTCAGCGGTGCGGAATGATGCGCCGCGAGCCGCTCGTGCCAAAGGCAGACCGCCGCGAGCTGGCTGTTTCGACTGGCGAGCACCCGCATCCGGCCCCCCTGCTCCGCCATCAGCCGCGACACGCCCGCACACTGCAGGACTGGGTTTTCCGAAACCTGTGCCTCGCGGAAGCGGCGGTTCATCGCAGCCGCGCCCTGCAGCAATCGCACAATGTCGATGCCGGCGACCGCCGCCGGCAGCAGGCTCAGGGGCGTGAATACAGAGTCACCCGCGCCGACATCGTCAGGGATCGTGAAGACGCTCGTGCAGCCGAGCGACGCGGCCAGGTCAGCGAAGCCGCCAGCCAGACCGGAGATGGGCACCACGCGACGGGCCAACTCGATCTGATCGCCGCCGACGCTCTCGGAGAGGGCCGCAAGCAAAAGCCGTGTGGCGGCAGCCGTTTCCATAGTGCTGCCGCTCTCACTGGCGACGATGACCGCCCATTGATCGAGCAGGTCGCTGCCGCGAGGTTTTCCTGCCGGCGACACGACGTCGAGCAGCCCCTGCAGGGTGTCATTGTCGAGGTCAGGCCCCAAAAAGGAGAGCCGCGGCCGACCACCTCGCTCGCCGCGACAGAGTTCGTTGTGACAGGGATGGGCACACGACTCGAAGATGGCCCTCGCTGCAAGCCCGCCGCAGCCATCCCCCAACACGATCACGCGGTCGACGGTGTCGCGGATCTGCCGCGCCGCCTGCAAGATCGCAAACAGTTGGCTGCCGGCCCGCCCGCCGCCGGTGTTGTAGTCGTCGAGGAGCCGGTCGGGCATCGCGACATTGGCGGCGCCGAGCACGTCTGTCCGTGCTCGCTCGAGCCCCGCGGCGCACGCGTCGAGACTCGCCGTCGAGCCACCGCCGGGCGCCAACACGGCCGTCCGGTCGTACGCGATCGGGTCCTCGGGCGGTTTGGGGCGAATGACGCTCATCGGGGGTCGTGCACGCGTGCCGTTTTTCAGCGGTATGGCTCGCGGGTGGTGTGGTCCGCGAGCGGAGCGGGTAGTCTCTGCGACGACGCCGTTCGATGGAAGAAAGAATGTAGCCCACGGCACGGCAGGAGCGATCAGGCGTCCCAACGCCCCCTGTGCCCCGCATCCCCCAGGAGTTGTCAGCACCATGACCGAGCACGACCTGATTCGCGAACTGGCCGAGAAGAACGGATCGAAGATCGTCATGCTCGTCGCCGACGGCCTCGGCGGCCTGCCCATGGAACCACACGGCCGGACCGAACTCGAAACCGCCAACACCCCCAATCTCGATGCCCTTGCGCGGCAGGGCACGAGCGGCCTGAGCGTGCCGGTGCTGCCCGGCATCACGCCCGGCTCCGGTCCCGGCCACCTTGGCCTCTTCGGCTACGATCCGCTCGCCTTCAAGATCGGCCGCGGGGCACTCGAGGCCACCGGCATCGGGTTCGAACTTGGTCCCAAAGACGTGGCCGCCCGGGGCAACTTCTGCACGCTCGACGCGGCTGGCCTGATCAGCGACCGCCGCGCGGGCCGGATTCCTTCGGAGGAGAGCTTCAAGGTCGTCGAACGCCTGCAGTCGGTGAAGATTCCCGGCGTGGAAACATTCGTGAAGCCGGTGAAGGAACACCGCTTCGTGGTGGTCTTCCGCGGCGAGGGCCTCGATGGCGCGGTGGCCGACACCGACCCGCAGGCCACCGGCGTGGCGCCGCTCGATCCGGCCCCGATCACCCCGGCAGCCCAGCGGACGGCCGATGTCGCCAAGGAATTCGTGCGGCAGTCCCGCTTGATCCTGGCCGACGAGAAGAAGGCCAACGGCATGGTGCTCCGCGGCTTCGCGGCCAAGCCGCAGCTGCCGAGCTACCTCGATCTCTATGG